>Ga0181520_10001428_pt1 | contig 48660 bp, 47 predicted proteins | sample PEATcosm2014_Bin_29_FD_132451 | JGI IMG/M metagenome (GOLD analysis project Ga0181520, IMG submission 132451) | Peatland microbial communities from MTU Mesocosm Facility, Houghton, MI, USA - PEATcosm2014_Bin02_30_metaG | ecosystem: Environmental > Terrestrial > Soil > Wetlands > Peat | place... | reverse complement strand
GCCGCCTGAGAGGGGCGGCTTGCTCCGGGCTACACCCTTCGCAAGCCGCCCCCCTCAACCAACAAAAACAAGAACCAACTACCCTGAGGAATGGGATTCTACAGAACTTTTGGGACTTGACTCCGTCACCATGGCGTCGAGGTGTAGAAGAACGCCGCCGGGGATCTTCTTGCCAATGAGCCATTTGCCGAGAAAGGTACCAATCGTTTCCATCATTCTTCTCCGATTCGTATTCTCCAGAGAGAGACGGGACGGGCGTTCGGCTGGAGGAAACCGAAAGCCCGCTGCTCAGAAGTCAACTACCTGAACAGCGCGAATTCTATACCGAAAATGGGCGCTGCAATCAATAAATTAAGTAACCAAAATTACTTACTAAACAAGCAATAATGATTTGGTTATCCATATGATTACCTTGATTTTATTCGGAAATGTCAGGTGATTGATTCTATTTGAAAAGTCGCAATATTTACTAATTCATCAATATGACTGGTTACCTTGCCCGGCCATCGCCGATTGAAGGTCTTCCATCGCTCTCCCGCTGCTGCCAGGTTCAACACCGTGGACCGGGCCGATGCGGATACGGAAGAGGAACGAAAAGCCCCACGCCAGACGCATACAAAGTACGCGGATGGCGTGGGGCATGGCGGAATCTGTTTACTGCCAACTGTTGCCTGTTTGCTGTCTTCAATAGCCCATGATGTTGTAGCCGCAATCGACGTACATGATCTCGCCGGTAATGGCGCTGGCCAGGTCGCTGGCCAAAAACAGCGCCGTGCCGCCGACTTCGAGTTGGTCGACGTTGCGGTGCAGAGGGGCGCGCTCGGCGTGGCCGCGCATCATGTCGCCCAGGTCGCCGACGCCGCGGGCGGCCAGGGTCTTGATGGGGCCGGCGCTGATGGCGTTGACGCGAATGTTGCGCGCGCCCAGATTGGCGGCCAGGTAGCGCACAGCCGACTCCAACCCGGCCTTGGCGACGGCCATGACGTTGTAGTTGGGGACCACCTTCTCGGCGGCGTAGAAGCTCAGGGTGAGAATGCTGCCGCCCTCGGTCATCAACGGCGCGGCGGCGCGGCTGACGGCGATCAGCGAGTAGACGCTGACGTCCATGGCCACGCGGAAGCCCTCGCGGCTGGTGTTGAGGAATTCGCCCTTGAGGTCGGCGGCGGGCGCGAAGGCCACTGCGTGCACCAGGGTGTGGATCTTGCCGTACTTTTCCTTGATGGCGGCGAAGACGGTTTCGATCTCGGCGTCGTTGTTGACGTCGCACTGAAAGCCGCTGGCGCCGGGCAATTCGGCGATCAGCCCTTCGGCTTCCAGCTTCATGCGCTCGTTTTGGTAGCAAATGGCCAGGGTTGCGCCGGCCTCGTGGAGTTTTTGGGCGATTCCCCAGGCGATGGAACGCTTGTTGGCCAGCCCGAAGACTACGGCCGTCTTACCTGCCAGATTGATCATGCTTGCTTTCATCCTCCAGGGTCCGCATACAGATGGAAAAGCGGGAAGGGCGAACCCGTACAGATTAAGAATATCAGCAGGCCGGGTCTGTGCTCAGCCTCCCAGGTCGACCAATGCCACCGGGCCGGTGTCGCGACCCAGAAAACGGGAGCCGAGGCGCTCGAATTTCTCCACCGAATCGGTGGCGAAGCAGCGAATCTGCGCTGGATCGCCGAAGGAAATATCCCCCTGGGTCAAGACACCGCGCGCGGCATCGGCTTGGTCACCGGGCGCGAACTGAGCCGTGCCGGGTGCGGCTGGCAAGATGGCGGGCATAAGCTCTTGCGGGAATGAATCTTCAACGATTTGCATCTCCGCAGTGACCAAATCCAGGTCTTCGCTCTCGTCTCGACCGTCCAGGCTGGGGCTCCGGCTTGCTGACTTTTGGCCAAAAAGACGTGCGGCGGCCTCGGCAGTGGCTTCGGCGGAGTCGATGACCTTCATGCCGGGGGGAACGGCGGCCTCCAACAGCGGACGCAGCAGCGGGTAATGCGTGCAACCCAGCACCAGGGTGTCGGGCCGCATATCGAGTTCGGCGGCTTCGGCGAGCAATTCGGCCAGATAGATGCGAATCACCTCAGCCGTGACTGGATGGCCGGTCCAGCCCTCCTCGACCAGCGGAACCAGCAGCGGACAGGCCTTTTCGATGGCCCGCATCCCCTGCGCGCGGCAGGCGGTGGCATAGGCGTGGCTCTGCACCGTGGCGTCGGTGGCGACGACCAAAACGTCCCCCGTGCGGGAAGCACCGCGGGCGGCGGCGGCGCCGGGCTCAATCACTCCCAGCACAGGAACCGGTACGGCGGCCTGGATGGCGTCGAGCGCCAGAGCGCTGGCGGTATTGCAGGCGACGACCAGGAACTGCGCGCCCTGTTTCTGCACCAGAAACTGTGCGCTCTCGGCGGCGTAGCGGGCAATCGTCCGGCGCGATTTGGAGCCGTAGGGCAGGCGTGCGGTATCGCCCAGAAAAGCATAATTAGCGTTGGGCAAACGGGTCAGCAGCGCGCGCAGCACGGTGAGACCGCCAAAGCCGGAATCGAAGACGCCAATGGTGGGGGTCATTTTCCTTCTATCTGTGAGTTTTTGGAGGCAGCGTCGAGAGCGACGAAACAAAGCTCCTTGAAGACGCTAGCAGAGTATAGGTTTTGAGTGCCGGTCCTGGCGAGGATTTCGTCGAGATTGTCTTGCACCAGCCGATAGGCGGTCATCATGGCCTGGATCGGTGGGGCATTTCGTTCGACAAAGGCATTGCGCAATTCGCAGAACAGACCTTCTACCGTTCCGTTGTGGATGTTCGGATCGGTCCCATCCAGATCGCTCATCGATTTCTGCAGTCGGCGTGGCGTGGACTCCCACAAGAACCAAGTGTGGCGTTTGGGATGCAATTTGGCCCAGGCAACCGTCAGGCCCAGTTCCAAGGGCATGTTGAAACGTGGGGTTGCCGGTGGGGATGCGTTCAATTCAACGCGAGAGAGATCGTGAATCGAGTAGCGACAGCGTTGGATCAAATCAAAAATCCGGTCCAACCGCCGCTCTCCTCCAGCGATCCCTGCGCTCATGAACGGAACCAGTCGAAACTGGTAGAGCCCCACGATGTAGGCCAGATAGAGATCCTGAAATTCGTCGTCGTAGGGAATATTCAGGAAGACAGCATTCGGTTTAACGGGCGGTGGAGGCACTTTCCAGATTCTCCCCTGGCTGGGCCGCGAGTACTGTAATCCCTTGCGCGGCGGCCATGCGGGCACGGCCCCTATCCATTATGGCGCGCAACTCTTTTTGTCGCGCCTTGGGGATGCGCAACTGCTTCACCATCTCCTCATACGATGGGCGCGGCTCGGGAAGCTGAACAGAACGCGGCATAGCTTCATCATACCCCTGTACTGGAAGAAACAAAAAGCGGTTTCTGACGCACTCAGGGCTGTGCTCCAGAGGTCGCAGCGGTATCACCGGTGAGGTAGGTGCGGGTGAGGTCGGCGTGACCGGCCAGGGTGGGACGCGTCTGTCCATCCACCAGAAAGCGCACCTGGGTGACGCGGGGCAGGTTGGCGTGCAGGGTGGCGCAGAGGGAAAGAATGGTCAGCGTTTCGGTTTCCAGCCCCGAGGGGTGGTTGTTGGCGAAGGCGCCGGTTAGATTGACGACGGCCAGTTGCGGCGTAGAGGCTTCGGAGGCAGGAACGGCGTTTTGCGTCGAGGAGGGATCGGCCAGAGCGGAGCCGGAAGCGCCAGAACTGGCTTCCTGGGCGGGGTTGGGAGCGGAAGCGCCGGGCGCGATCGCCACCGGTCGCGCCGGACTGGCGTTCTTGGCGACGCCGGTCGCGTAGAGCGGTTGGGCAGGAAGCAAAAAGATCTGGGTGATGGAACTGGCTCCGCCGGGGACCGGGTGGACGGCGCCGGGAGCAGCGTAAAGATCGAGCAGTTTGCCCAGAATGGCGCGGGCGCGGGCGCCGGGGTCGGCGGGCAGGGGCAGCGTATGGGCCTGCGACTGCAGGGAGCCGTCGCTGTCGTTGGCCGCCAGCAGCGTGAACTCCTGGGCGGGGGTCACGGCCGGGGCCTGGGTGGGCGCGGAGTCCTCGCCCTGGAGCAGGCGCTGGTGGGCGCGCTCCAGCAATTGCCAGAGCACCACCCCCATGGCGATCGAAGCCAGGAGCAGCACAACGAAGAGGAAGGTCTGGTGGCGGGGAATCATGGCAGCCGCACCTCCGTGCGCCAAATCAGCAGAGCGGCGGCGAGGGCTTCAGCCACCCGCGACTGGTATTTTGCGTCGTCCAGGGCAGATTTCACCGTAGCGCTGCCGGGCGCACGCTCGGGGGCGATCTCGATGGCCACGGCGGGGCAGGCCATGCTGTCGATTCCCACCAGCGCCGTGCGGCCCAGGGTGACGGGCAGGTCGGCGTGCTGCAGAGCGGAGTTGAGATCCCCGGTCAGCGCCAGACTGCGATTGACCCAAGCGGACTGCGCGGTCTTCCAGGGAACAAAATGCGCGGCGGGGACGGAAGGCAAATCGGAGACAAAAAGATGGATGCCCGAGCCGGTGTCGGAAAAGTGCAGGCTGAGACAGGCCTGGGCCTGGGCGCGGTTGGCTGTCTCGGCGCGCTGATTGGGGCCAAGCGTGGCGTCGGCTTCGCGGGTGGTCACCACGGTCATGCCGCGGGCAGTGAGCAGGGAGCGCAGTTTGACGGCGAAGGCCAAGGTCAGGGACTTCTCCACCTGGCCGCTCTTGAGGGCTGCACCGGCGTCGTCACCGCCATGCGCCGCGTCGAGAACCACAATGAATTTGGGCTGGGGCGAGCGCGGGGCGGGCGGGGCTTGCGCGGCGGCCAGTTGGGCGGCAGCCGCCAATACCGCCAGAGCACAGGCTGAGAGCCATATACGCACTACCCGACAGAGGGTTGCGGAAATTCGCCGAGTTTCATTCCGTGCCGGCAAATGCGTTACCTCAGGGAATCATACTGCGCAGAGAAAGCAGGTTTGCCGTTGTCCTTGCTGTCTTCGTTACGTTTTTTGAAACAATCGAATTCGAAACCGAATCCATGCTACAAAACCGCTACTGTAAAGAGAAACTCAGAGCTTCCAGACCCGATGCTCCTGGATCGCGCTGTACATGGCATCTGGAGCAAGGTCGAGTTCACCGGGCCAGGTAACCGCGCCGTATTCCAGCGAAACCTGCGCGAACAAGGAGGGGTCGGCCAGCGCGGCGAAAACTCCAGCCTTGGGCGAATAAATCAAGCCGGCCATTTCAACGGTTCCCGTGAGGCCGTCGGAAAAAACGACCCGCAGCCGAAAACCAGGAAGGGCTTCGACCTCGGTAACGCGCCAAGGGGATCGGGGTGCGACTTCCGTTGTCAGGGCAGAGGGGGAATGTTCGTTGGCAATTGATTCTGTGAGCATAATTCCCAATCCCTCCTCAATTCGTCGCGGTGTTGCTGCGCCCATTCCAACACGAGCGCCATGGCTCGGCCAGGCAGTTCGCCGCGGATGACCTCGAACGTCCCAATATCGATTAATACCTCATATTCAGCATAGAGCGCATGAAAATGAGGCGGAACGTGATCGCCAAAATACATCTGAATCAAGATACCGTAAAATCTGCTGATCGTCGGCATCGCTCTCCTCGGATGAATCTTGGGCCGATTCCGCCTCTTTGAACAGGTCAGCGCTTAGTCGAGCGCATAGATGGTCAGGCCGCTGAGCAGCTTGGGAAAGAAGTCGGTGGACTTTTGCGGCATGACGTCGCCGGCGAAGGCCACTTCGCGCAGTTGTTCCATGCTGACCGGGTTGGTGAGGAAGGTGACGTCGGCCTCGCCGCGGCGCACCTGATCGACGGCCTCGTCGGCCGAGCGCAGATAGCGCAGGTTGGTCTGTTCGCGGACCTTTTCGGCGTCCAGGCCAAGCAGTTTGTCGAGCACGATGGAGTGCAGGTGGCTGAGGTCCAGGTTGCGCTGGCGTTCGGGCATCCCGGCCAGAGCGGCGTGAATGGCTTCGGTCTTGGAGCGCAGCAGGTAGTCTCCGCCGCGGGTGACGGCGATGAAGGCGGTTCCCTTTTCCGCGCCGAGGCGGGCCATATAGGCAGTGGCGTCGTCCGCGGGCAGCTTCTCGACGGTGAAGAACGCTTCAGCGGCTGTGGCGAAGGCGGCCGGGGCGAAGTTGGTCAAGCTGTGCACCACGCGGTGCGTGGGCAGCACCACCAGGCCGTCGGAATCCATATTGACGAAGCTCATCATCACCACCGCTTCGGGATACTCGGGCTGAGGCAGTTGGGTGGCTCCGGAGACGGCTTTGGCAGGCGCCGCGGGGGCATGTTCCTTGGAGTAGTTGAGCGCAGTCTCGTAGCGATGGTGGCCGTCGGCGATGATCAGCTTCTTGTCGGCCATGGCGGTAACCAGCAGACGGATGGTGGCCGGGTCGGAGACCTTCCAGATGCGGTGCAGCACGTTGTATTCGTCGGTGACCTCGGCGTCGGCCGGGCCGGCGTTGCCATAGAGCAGGCTGTCCACACTGCCCGCCGGATCGCTGTAGAGCATGAAGATCTGTCCGAAGTGCGCATGGGTGGCGCGCAGCAGGTTGAGGCGGTCGCCCTTGGGCTTGCTCAGGGTCTGCTCGTGACGGAAGACCACCTTTTCGGCGTAGTCGTGCACCTTGCCCAGGGCGATGAAGCCGTGGCGCTCCTTGATTTCGTCCGTGCCGGGCACGGTAAAGCGCTGCGCATAGGCGAAGATGCAGGGGTCCTTCTCCTGCACCAGCACCCCCTCTTTGCGCCAGCCTTGGAAGTCGCGTGCGGCGCGGGTGTAGACGTTCTCCCCGTCTGCGGCGTCAAAGAGCTCGGGCTTGCCCAGGATGATGCGGACCAGGTTGTAGGGGCTGCGCTCGTAGTACGCCTCTTGCATCGAGGGAGAGATCTTGTCGTAGGGCTGGGTGACAACGTCGTCCAGACGAACAGCGGAGGGATTGTAGCGCCAAGCGCGAAAGGGATAAATGCGGGCCATGCGGTGGGTCCTGTTCCCCCTGGGGGAGGGTGGGATTTGCGCGTCGGTAACTGATCTGGAACAGTTTCAGGAGAGAAATACCAGCCGGCTAGATTGCAAAGTTGACGCGGCCCTGGGGAAGCGGCAACCTGGCGCGAGACGAAAAAGGGTACGAAATTCCCGATATTGTTCTAGAAAGCGGACTTCGGCGCTTGCCTACGATTGTATCCCAGTCTCGACTGGGCATCGCGCTATCCTTATCCCGGTGGGTGGAATACGGCTCAGGTAAAACTGCCGCAAAGGGAGCTGAAACCGTGCTAACATCGCCTTCAATTGTCAGAGACGGCATGAGGACGCTGCGAAGAAATCGTGGAGTCTGCGCCGGCAGAGCTGCCGCGCTGGAGCCGAGGGGAATGCTCTGTGCAATGGGGCTGGCGGGCCTTTTGGCGCTCCTCTGTTTGGTGCGGGCTGGCGCGCAGGAGGCACCGCTGGACAAGGTGCATGTTACGCCGCCCTCCGCTGCGACGCCCGGCCAGGGTGCGCCCGCGGGAGCCGAAGCGCCAGCCGCCACCGGGCCGGCGGCGCTCAGCGTCCGTCCCGGCGCCATGATCCGCGTCGATGTGGACCTGGTGCTGGTTCCGGTGACCGTCACCGACACCATGAACCGGCTGGTGACGGGGCTGGAAAAGGAAGATTTTCAAGTCTTTGAAAACAACAGCCGGCAGGAGATTCACAGCTTCGCCAGCGAAGATGCGCCGGTCAGCATCGGCATCGTCTTCGATCTCTCCGGGTCGATGACCTCGAAGCTGGTGCGGGCGCGGGAGTCGATCTTGCAGTTCATCCGCACCGCCAACCCGCAGGACGAGTTCTTCGTGATCGGCTTCAACGACCGGCCAGAGCTGATCGTGGACTTTACCAACTCGGTAGAGGACATCGAGGCCCAACTGGCCACCCAGCACACCGGCCGCCGCACCGCACTGTTGGACGCGATCTACTACGGTGTGAACAAGATGCGAGACGCCCGCCACCAGCGCCGGGCGCTGCTGGTGGTCTCCGATGGCGGCGACAACCGCTCCCGGTATACCGAGGGCGAGGTGCGCGCCCAGGTGCGCGAGGCGAATGTCGAGATGTATGCCGTCGGCATCTTCGACGCCAGCGCCGCCACTCCCGAAGAGGTGGCCGGGCCCCTGCTGCTCAACGATCTGGCCGAAGAAACCGGCGGGCGGCTCTTCCGCGTGGACAACGTGGAAGAGATGGGCGACATCGCCGAGAAGATTTCCACCGAACTGCGCAATCAATATGTGATCGGGTACAAGCCCAGGGACCTGACGAGGGATGGCAAGTGGCGTAAAGTGAAGGTGAAGATCAATCCACCGCAGGGACTGCCTCCGCTGACCGTTCATGCTCGTACGGGCTACTATGCGCCATTGCAATGACCTCCTCCTCGTCTTGTTTCTAGCCGCGGCGGCCGCGCCGCTCTGCGCGCAGCAGCCGTCTTCGGCCCCCGCGCAGACGCCGCCCCCGCTGACGGTGGACCGCGACCCGGTGCGCTCGCCCGAGGGCGATCTGCCCGCCGCTGCCGCGGCCCCGCAGTTGCACAAACAGGGCGAGGGCTACATCCTGCACACCTATGTGGAAGAGGTGGTGCTGAACGCTACGGTTTTGGATGGCAGCAAGCTGGTTCCCGACCTCAAGAAGGAGAATTTTCAGGTCTACGAGGACGGGGTCCGGCAGACGATCATCAGCTTTCAACACGCCGACGTGCCGGTCTCGATCGCGCTGGTGGTGGACAACTCCGGCTCCATGTCGCGCAAACGCCCGGCGGTGAACAAGAGCGCCCTGGACCTGATCGAGGCCTCCAATCCGCAGGACGAGGCGTTTGTGGTGAACTTCAGCGACGAAGCCTTTATCGACCAGGACTTCACCTCCGACACCAACAAGCTGCGCGAGGGCCTCTCGATGATGGAATCGAAGGGCGGCACCGCGCTCTACGATGCGGTAGAAGCGTCGGCCGACAAACTGGCCTCCGACGCCAAACACCCCAAGCAGGTGCTGATCCTGATCACCGACGGCGAAGACAACGCCTCTTCTTACAACCTGGAGCAAACGATCCGCCGGGTACAGTCACTCTCCGGGCCGGTCATCTACACGATTGGGCTTTTGTACGGCGACGATATGACTCGCGGCGAGGTGCGCAGCGCCCGCCGTGCACTGGAGGCGCTCTCGACCGAGACGGGCGGCATGGCGTTTTTTCCCAAATCCATCGAGCAGATCGACCAGATCGCCGCCGAGGTGGCGCGGGATATCAGGAACCAGTACATGCTGGGCTACCACTCGACCAAGCCGACCAGCGAGCCGGGCTTCCGGCGGGTGACGGTGGTGGCGCAAGGCAGCGGCGGCAAGCTGACCGCTCGCACCCGCACCGGCTACTACCCCGGTACCCGGGTGGGCAATTCCGCGCCGGAGCAGAAATAGAGCGTTGGTGTTAGATGCTTGCTGGTTTGTTCTGCCCGATCGAATTGCAACGAGAAGCAACCGCAGATCCTTCGCTTCGCTCAGGATGACAGATACTGTCGATGCAATGATTCTGCGCCAAACCAAGCGGCTTGCACCCGGTCACGATAAGCTGGAAGTACAGGAGCGAATCGCCGACCATGTCCCATTCCCCGTACAAGTACTCGACGCTTGCCGTCCACGCCGGGCAGTACCCGGACCCGCAGACGGGCGCAGTGAATGTGCCTGTTTACCTCTCTTCGACCTTTGAACTGACCGGCATCGGCACCGACCGAGGCTGGGACTACTCACGCGCCGGCAACCCCACGCGCGACCGGCTGGAGGAGTCCCTGACGGCGCTCGAGGGCGGGCACAGCGCCCACGCCTTCACCACCGGCATGGCGGCCATCTCCGCGCTGGTGGCCATGCTGCGCGCGGGCGACCACCTGATCTGCTCGCACAACGTCTATGCGGGAACGGTGCGGCTCTTCGACCGCATCGTCAGCGGCTACGGCATCGAGATCGAATACGTCGACACCAGCAACCTGGCGGCGGTGGAAGCGGCGATCAAGCCCAACACCAAACTGGTTCACATCGAGACCCCCAGCAATCCGCTGATGGTGCTGAGCGACATCGAGGCCATCGCCAAGATCGCCCACGCCCACCGCGTCGAGGTCAGCGTCGACAACACCTTCATGTCGCCGGTCTTGCAGCGTCCGCTGGAGCTGGGCGCGGACATCGTGATGCACTCGACCACCAAGTATCTGAACGGCCACTCGGACGGCCTGGGCGGAGCGCTGATCGGCTCCACGCCCGAGCACAAGGAGCGCTTCCTGCTGGTGCAGAAGGCTGCCGGCGGCGTTATGTCGCCCTTCGAGTGCTTCCTGGTGCTGCGCGGCATCAAGACCCTGCCGCTGCGCGTCGAGCGCCACGAGGAGAACGGACGGGCGGTGGCTGAGTTCTTGTCGAATCATCCCAAGGTGAGCAAGCTGGCCTATCCGGGATTGAAGACTCATCCGCAATACGAACTGGCGGTGCGGCAGCAGAAGGGCTTCGGCTCCATGCTCAGCTTCGAGGTTGCAGATCGCGAGGCCGCGGGACGCTTCCTGGCGGCCATCAAGATCTTCATCAGCGCGGAATCGCTGGGCGGGGTCGAGTCACTGGCTTCGCACTCTGCGACCACGACTCACGCTTCGGTCACCGCCGAGCAGCGCGCCTCGATGGGCATCACCGAGGGCCGCATCCGCCTCTCCATCGGCATCGAAGACAAGGAAGACCTGATCGCCGACCTGGAGCAGGCGCTGGCGGTGGCGTAAAGCTAATTGAGAAGTAATCAAGGCGGCAGTCTGGCGGGACTCGATTTGAGTCGGCAGGCTGCCGTTCTCTTTTTGCCGATAAGAAGGCGACCCAAGGCAGGCGTTGCAGAAGGTTTTCGTCTGGCCGCCGGGGTTGCGCTTGTGTCATGCTGAGATTCATGCAAACGGATGTAAAGAGAAATCTCTATTTGGCCATCGACACCTGCGGCGCTACCGGAACGGTGGCGATAGGGCGTCTCGAAGGCCAGGCGGTCGAGATTCTCAGCCAGACGGAGTTGGAAGGGCGCAGCTTTTCCGCCAAACTGGTGGCGGCGGTGGGCGATCTGCTGGCCCAGGCCGGGGTAACGCTGCGCGATCTGGCCGGCATTGTCGCGGTGAGCGGTCCGGGCAGCTTTACCGGAGTGCGGGTGGGGCTGAGCGCGGTCAAGGGATTCGCCGAAGCGGCGGAGTTGCCGGTTCTGGCGATCTCGCGGCTGGAGGTGATGGCGGTCGGCGACCTCTCCGCGGCGCTCGACGCGCATCGTCACGAGGTTTTTCTGCGCCTGGGTCAGTCCGGGTTGGCGGCTGGAGAATTGCTGGCCGGGGCGGAGGAGTTGGCGGCCATCGATCCCCCTCCGGCGCGGATTGCGGTCTGCGACGAGGCCGCGGCGGCCCTGCTGGCCCCCGCCTGGCCGGAGTGTGCAATCGTCCGGGTCGCGCCCCCTACCGCCGCCGATGCGCTGGCCTTGTGTGCGCCGCGCCTGGCCGCCGGTGAGCGCGTCGATGTGGCCCTGCTCGACGGCCACTACCTGCGCCGCAGCGATGCCGAGATCTTCGGCGACCCCACCGCTCCAGCGCGGACAGGAAACGCGCGTGGCTGATCTTCCCGCCGGCGTTGCGATCCGCCCCATGACGGCGGAAGATGTCGAGCGTGTGCTGGAGATTGCCGCCAGTTCCCCCCAAGCGCCGCACTGGCAGCCCGCTGCCTACCTCACAGCGCTCGATGCTGAAGCAGCGCCGCGGCGGATCGCTCTGGTGGCGGAGCGAGAGGATGAACTTGCCGGTTTTGCCGTGGCCAGCATGGTGGGAGAGCAGGCGGAGCTGGAGTCCATCGCGGTGGCCGCCAAGGCCCGGCGGCAAGGCGTGGCGCGCGCGCTGCTGGGGGTTCTGGCCGTAGAGCTGCGGCGATTGGGGGCAGAGGAACTCCTGCTGGAGGTGCGCGCATCAAATCAGCCGGCTCTGGAGCTTTATGCCGGCTGCGGTTTCGAGGCGGTTGCGGTCCGGCCGGGTTATTACGCCGATCCGCCGGAGGACGCGGTTCTGATGAGGTCGTGGCTGGGTTGAGCAGATACTCCTGGTGTGCCGGCCAGCCGCCTCTTCGGTGATGGTGGTCACTGGGAGTGGTTTCGGCACAACAATTCCACAGATTCCATTACCTAGGGTTTTTTTCCCGCTTGCGAACTGTCCTCCGTTGGCGATATATGTAATTGTTCCGTAACACAAGGAGGTGCTTGATGGACGAAGTACAAGTTTCAGCGCTGAGCGCAGAGCTCGATCGCCTGCACGCCGAACATCGTCTCTACGCTCAGCAACTGGAAGAGCTGCTTCAAAAACCCTACCTCTCTGAAGATGAACAGATTGAGGAAACGCGCTTGAAGAAACTCAAGCTGCACGCCAAGGATCTGATTTACGCGCTGGAGAGCCGTCTACCCGTTCCCGCCTGAGGCGCGGCGGGCCAGATTTCAGGATTTCGTTGGCGCGGCGTGCGCTGCCGGCGGTCTGCGGTGGGGAGTGTGCGCCCGCGCCCTCTGCACCCGCTCTGCCCAGTGCTGCAATTCGCCGTATAATCGTTGGGGACTATGGTTCGCGACGGTTACATCTACGGTTTGAGTTTGCTGGCAGTGGCGATAGTGCTGGCTTGGGCTACGAGCAGTTGGGCGTGGTGTATTGCGCCCGTGCTTTTGGCGGCGTTTTTTCTCTGGTTTTTCCGCGATCCGCAGCGTGAGATTCCGGCTGGAGCGGGGCTGATCGTCTCGCCCGGCGACGGTAAGGTGACGGAGACGGTCACCCTCTCCACCCCCGAGGGTCCGCGCCAGCGGATCAGCATCTTTCTCAGCGTCTTCAATGTACACGTCAATCGCGCCCCCATCGGCGGCGTGCTGAGCCACGTGGAGTACCGCAAGGGACTCTATTTGAACGCCATGAACCCGGCCTCAGCCGACCGCAACGAGCAGAATATTGTGACCGTGCGGGGCCAGGGAGCCGATCAAGGCATGGAAGTAACCTTCAAGCAGATTGCCGGCCTGTTGGCGCGGCGCATCGTCTTCAACCTGCGTCCGGGCGAGACGGTGGAGCGCGGCCAGCGCGTGGGGCTGATCAAGTTCGGCTCCCGTGTGGACGTGGTGCTGCCGGCCGAAGCCGAAGTGCGGGTCAAAGTGGGCGACAAGGTCAACGGCGGATCCACCGTATTGGCGGCGATGCCAGCAGGAGCAGCCGAGTGAATTTTCATTCCTCCCCCGAATCCCAGGCCCAGACGCGCGCCCGCAATCAGGCCCGGCTGCGCCGTGGCATGTACCTGCTGCCCTCGCTCTTTACCATGGGCAACATCGCCGCCGGTTTTTTCTCCATCACCGAGACCATCCGCGCGGTCTATGACGGCGCCCTGCCGCATCTGGACTGGGCGGCCATCGCCATACTGGTGGCCATTCCCTTCGACTCGCTGGATGGGCGCATCGCCCGCATGACCAACACCTGCAGCGAGTTCGGCAAAGAGTTGGATTCGCTGGCCGATGCTGTCACCTTTGGCGTTGCGCCCAGCCTGCTGGCCCTGGTCTGGGGCTTCCATTTCCTGCCCAACTCGATGGACGCGGGGCTGCGCCAGCATCTGGTCGAGGCTGGGGCCCTGGTCTGCTTCCTGTTCCTGATGGGCGGGGTCTCGCGGCTGGCCCGCTTCAACATCAGCCACGACGCGCAGCCGCGCAATCCCGGCCGCCCCGACCGCAAATACTTTGTCGGCATGCCGATTCCCGCCGCCGCCGGACTGTTGGCCGCGACCATTCATTTCTGCTACGGGATTCCCGTGCAGACCTGGTGGGTGGCGCTGCTCTGGCTGCTGCTGGTGGGGCTGAGCGGCTTCCTGATGGTCAGCACCTGGCGCTTCTGGTCGGGCAAAGAGATCAATCTCTCTCGCCGCCATCCCTTTCAGTTGCTGGGGATTGTGGCGGCAGTGCTGTTTGTGATTTTGCGCTTCTCCCAGCAAGCGCTCTTTTCCATCGCGCTGATCTACATGTTCTCGGGGATCTGGGCACGGGCGGCCTACTCCTGGTCGCGGCGACGCCGCAGCCGGCCCATCGAGGGAGATGTTGCGCCCTAACACCCCGCGATGAAATGCGTTCGATAGCTTTTTTCATGCGATCTATAATCTTCATGCGGAGGTGTGCATGGCGGACAAAAGCGAGATAGCCAAACGACTGGCTCGGGCGCACCGCAGCTTCGAACCTTCGATCAGCCGTATCGTTCACCTTGTCGCGGATCAGGAATTGAACGCATCCGAACCGGTAAAGCTGCTTGAAGTCAATCCCGAGACCTTCGAGTCTGGCGTTTGGCCTGTTCTGTTCGGCGCCGATCCGCCCCAGATTCCTTTTCCGTCGGTGGTGATCGAGGTGACGGAAGGGGAATACGAAGCAATTCGCGCAGGCCGTCTGCACTTGCCCGAAGGATGGAGACTCGGCGAAACTCTTTATCCGGCGGTAGCCTGAGCGATGACCACCTGGAGTGAAGCGTTTGCAGCTCAAGCTGCCTCGGACTTGGACGCCTTTCTGGTTCTGGAGAATAGTGGTCTGCCCATCAGTCACCGGCTGCACTATCTGCAAATGTGGTTGGAGAAACTCTGCAAGGCGTACCTTTGGATACCGGAAGCGGGCGCTGAGGAATTACGCTTCAGACACAACGTGATCGCTCGTGTGCTGCCGGCGCTCATTTCAAAACACAGACGCCGCCTGGGAGTTGGCGAGAGCCGGGATTTAACCGCAATTCGAGAACTCTGCCGGGAGATCGACCAACTGCATCCGCAGGTGGATGACGATGGCCGCAAGCCGGAAAACGCCGAATATCCATGGTCTGGGAGTTCCGGAGAGGTGGAGACCCCCGCGCTGTGGAAGTTCTCCCTGGCAAGCAGGCTCTATACCAACCCCGGACGGCAACTGCTGAAGGCCGCCTCAATTCTTACCCGTAACCATGTTCCGTTCATGTGCTGATGGCCCTATAACCCCATTCATCGTGCAATGCAGATGGGTGAAGGTTGAGTTAGCCCTGCCAGCAAATGCAGCAAAGGAACCAAAAGGAAGCCTGTGTACAAGATAGCTATTGCCGGCGCCTCCACCCTGTTGGGCAAGGAGCTGAAAGACGCGCTCTCCGAGTCGCCGCTCGCCGCGGCCCACTTCGTGCTGCTCGATGAAGAACAGGTGCGCGGCCAGTTGGACCAGGTGGGCGACGAAGTCACCTTCGTCCAGACCATCGAGGCCGACTCCTTCGAGCGCGTCGACTTCACCTTTTTCTGCGGCTCGCAAGAGCTGACCCGGCTGCACTGGCGCGCGGCGCTGCGGGCAGGGTCGACGGTGCTGGATCTGACCGGCGCGCTTGACCAGGAGGCGGGTGTGCTGGTGCGCGCTCCCTGGCTGGGCGCGGTTTCGGCTGCTCCCGATCTCTTCACGCCGGCCGTGGTTCCCGCCCACCCGGCGGCGCTGGCCCTGGCCCTGCTGCTGGAGCGGCTGCAACAGGCCGGTCCTCTGCACTCGACTGCGGTCACGGCGCTGCTGCCGGCCAGCGAGTTCGGCCAGGGGGCCATGGACGAACTGCACCAGCAGACGGTGAATCTGCTCAGCTTTCAAAACCTGCCACGGGAGATATTCGACGCGCAGTCGGCGTATAACCTGCTGTGCGGCCTGGGCGAGAACGCCAAAGTCAGCCTGGAGTCGGTCGAGGCGCGCATTCGCCGCCACTACGACGCATTGGCCAGCGGCGCTTGTCCCCCGCTCTGTTTGCAGGTTGTGCAAGCGCCGGTCTTCCACGGCCACGCCTTTTCCGTCGCCGTCGAGTTCGAGAAGCCTGTGGAACTGGCCCAGATCGAAGATGCCATGGGCGGCGAACATCTTGACCTGGTACTGGAAGATACGGATTCTCCCTCGAACCTGGCCGCCACCGGGCAGGACGACGTGCTGGTGCGGCTGCGCCCGGAACGCAGCGGACAGAAGGCCGGCCTGGTTACGCGGCTATGGCTCTGGGCGGCCTGCGACAACCTGCGCCTCTGCGCCCAGAATGCCGTCGAGTGCGCTCTGGACCTGCGCCGCCTCCGGCCAGCGGGGACGGTGCAGTAAGACGATGCAGGAAAAGTAAGATCGAGCAGAAAGTAAGCCTTGATGCGCTTGTCTTACTTTATTTTGTTTCTTACTTGTTCAGTTCGCCTTACCTGGCCTACAATGTAAGTCATGGATAAGCTCTACGCCACCGTCAGCAGCAAGGGCCAGTTGGTGATTCCGGCGGCGCTCCGCACCTCGCTGGGCATCGAAGCGGGAACTCGTATCGCCTTTTTTCAGGATGGAATGCGGATGATTCTGGAGCCTGAGACGGTTGCGGCCAAAATGCGGTTGATTGACGAGTTGTGCGGGATCACGGCCGGCGGTCCTTCCGGAACCGAAATGCTTCTTGAAGATCGCCGGCGGGAGCGGGCCATGGAACTGGCCAAAGACGGTTGGTAGGGCGAACCATGGATGCTTATGTTCTCGATTCTTCAGCGCTCATCCGCTACCTCGATCGCGAGGCCGGCGCGGACCGCGTGATCGCAATTTTTAGAGCTGTTTCGATGAACCACGCCGAAATTCTTATCTCCGCAATTCAATGGGGAGAGTTCGCCGGGAACCTGCGCAAGCGGAAGGGAAGGACGGCACAACGAGAGATCTTGGAGAGCGTCTTACAGCTTGGATGCAGGGTCGTTTCTGCTACCCCGAAGCGTGCGGTACACGCCGCCGAGATCAAGGTGGACAGAAAGATCGCCTTCGCGGACGCCTTCGCTGTCGAATTGACGCTCGACTCCCCGGATTACGTTCTGGTCACAGCGGATTTCGATTTCAAGGCCGTCGAAGATCTGATTCAAATCGAGTTTCTCCCCGTGAAATAGAGAAGAAATCGCAGCAGGATCAGGCACCCACGGAGCGCATCCAGGCCTGTTCGATGTAGCTGTCGGTCATGCCGGCGATGTAGTCGGCGACGGTGCGGGCCAGACCCTCGGTGGGGATCTGCGCCTGATGGTCGGCGGGGAGCTGGCCGGGGTCTTCCACCAGCGCGGCAAAGAGGCTCTCCACCACCTCGGCGGCGTGCTGATGCGCCTCCCGCTGGGCCGGAGCGTTGTAGAGATTGGCATAAAGAAAGCTCTTGGCGGCGGCGCGCTCGGCTTCCATCCCGGCGCTGAGCGCCACCAGCCGGCGAGGGGCCTGGCGAATCTCTTCGAGCGTAGTAGCGCCGCTGGCGTCGACCTGCGCGGCAATCTCTTGCATCAGGTCGGTGGCCCAGGCGTCGAGCATGCCCTTCAGTGCCTCGTTGGCGGTGAGCCGGCCGGAGGCGTTGGAGTAGGCGGCCAGGGCGCGGTCGTGGAAGCTGCGGAAGAGGGGAACAGCGGCGCGGACCTGCTCCAGACTGAGAATTCCTGCACCCAGTCCGTCGTCCAGATCCGAAGTCAGGTAGGCAATCTCGTCGGTCAGATCGATGAGTTGCGCCTCCAGCGGCGGGTACTGATCGAGGAAATACTCGGCCAGCTCGGGATGCCGCGCTGCATCGTAGTCGCGGGAGTGCTTGACGATCCCCTCGCGCACGCCCAGGGTCAGATTCAGGCCGCGAAAGGCGGCGTAGCGCTCCTCGAACCAGGTGACGATGCGCAGAGCGTGCAGATTGTGGTCGAAGGCCAATCCATGCGCCGCCAGAGCGTGATGCAGTGCCTTCTCACCGGCGTGGCCGAAGGGGGGGTGGCCGATGTCGTGCACCAGGGCCAGAGCCTCAGCCAGTTCGGCGTTCAATCCCAGAGCAGTGGCCAGGGTGCGGGAGATCTGCGCCACTTCCAGAGTGTGCGTCAGGCGGCTGCGGAAGTGATCGGAGAGCGGTTCGCCGGGCAGGCGGGTGAAGACCTGAGTCTTGCCCGCCAGGCGGCGGAAGGCGCGGGTATGCAGAATGCGCGCGCCGTCGCGGGCAAAGGGAGAGCGGTAGGGATGGGGAGGCTCGGAGAAGGAGCGGCGGACCAACTCTCCGTCGCCCGGTGCAGCGACGCCCTGAGGCAGTCGGGCGAACAGTCTGGCTTTCGAGTCCATCGCGATAGGCCTCCGGGAGAGGAGAGTATCATTCCGCGTCCTGCACAGAATTCAGTGCAATCGGCACGGCGCACTTCTCTCTGTTTATACCGCAATCGGGAAATTCTGGGCGTAATCGAGCGCACATCTGTTGAATTTATCCCCGCCGGCGCGCTGAATTGGTGCTATAACCATGCTCGGATGGCAGCGATGAAGCAAGGCCCGGCGGTGGGCTTTGGATCCTGCCAGGTTATCTGCGCGGGCGTGACCCCGAGGCCAGACGCCCGAGCATTTCACGGAATGAATCGGGAGATGAGCATGAAAACGATGGGGAAAGTGGCTCTCATCCTGCTCTCGCTGACAATTTTTTCTATGGCGGGGTGTGATCGGCACTCAAACAAAGAGGTCTATTACCTGGTGGCCACGAACCTGTCGCTGCCCTACTGGCAGACGGCGTCGGCGGGATTCAACAAGGCGGCGGCCCAGTACAAGGTGACAGCCAGGGTGGTAGGGCCGGCGCTCTACGACCCGCAGGGCGAACTGGCCGAGTTGCACAAGGCGATTGCCGCCAAGCCGGCCGGCATCCTGGTCTCGGTCTCCGACGTTGCGGTGTTGCAACCGGAGATCAATGCCGCGATCGCCGCCGGAATTCCGGTGGTTACGGTGGACTCCGACGCCGCGGGCAGCCGCAGGCTCTCCTTTATCGGAACCAACAATCTGGAGTCGGGGCGGTTGGGCGGCATGCGGGTGATCGAGAAACTGGGCGGCAAGGGCAACGTGGTCTTCTTTACCCAGCCGGGGCAGCCGAATCTCGAAGAGCGGCTCAAGGGATTCAAGGAGGTCTTCGCCACCCGGCCCGATATTCACATCTCGGAGGTGGTCGACATCAAGAGCGATCCGCGCACCGCCTTCGACTGGACCCAGGAGTCCATGGCGCTGACTGGCGACAAAAAGATCAACGCTTTTGTCTGCCTGGAGTCGGCCTCCGGCGCTGTGGTGGGTGAGGCGCTGGTGCGCGCTCACGCCAGCGACCGGGTGTTGGTTGCCTGGGATGTGAACCAGGACACGCTGGACGGGATCAAGTCAGGAACGATCGACGCAACCATCAGCCAGAAGCCCTTCACCATGGGCTATGTGGGACTGCGGGCGCTGGACCAGATCTTCCACGATCCGCCCAAGAACATCGGCAGGGATTACAGCGCCAACTCCTTCGCACCCTACCCGGTCTTTATCGATACCGGGACTTCGCTGGTGGACAAGAACAACGTCGATCTTTACCTGGCCGCGGCAGAGGAGCAAAAGTAGCCTCCCTACAGGCCGATTTGTGGAGAAATAAAGCAGGCGGCCTTCCTGGGTGGGAGGGCCGCCTGTTCTCTCGATGGGAGTGAAATTACTCCGGTTTTTGACCGGCGGCATTTTCCTGTTTGGCCAGTTTGGTGCGGGCGCTCTCCAGCTTGTGCTGCACCTTGGCAACGTCGCCCGGCTCGGCATCGATGCTGGGAGACTTGCCGTATTCGGCCAGCGAGATCTCCCACTGCGCGGCGGCCAGGCGGATGCGGCCGGTCTTCTCATAGAGATCGCCCAGATGATCGTGGACGGTGGGGTCGGAACGGTCGCGCTCGACGGCGTGGAGCAGATTCTCCTCCGCCAGCTCGTACTGGCCCAGCTTGAAGTAGGCCCAGCCGAGGGAGTCGAGGTAGGCGCCGTCCATGGGGTCCAGTTCGACCGCCTTGCGAATCATTTTGAGGGCCTCGCTGAGGCGGGTTCCCTTGTCGGCCAGCATGTAGCCCAGGTAATTGAGCGTGGCGGCGTGGGCGGGATCGAGATCGAGAATCTGGCGGAAGAACTGCTCGGCCGGCTCGAAGTGCTTCTGCCGCTCGGCCGACTCGCCCTTGAGGAAGAGCAGGGTGATGCGGTCTTCCTGCTTGACGGTGAGGGCGCTGGCCTTGGCCAGAGCCTCATCGGCGTCCTTCCAGCGGCGCAAGCGGATGGAGAGCTGGGCCAATCCGATCCAGGCGGCGCGGTCGTCGCCGGACTTCTCGACCAGGTTGTGCGCCACGGCCAGTGCGTCGTCGGTCTTGCCCTGATCCACCAGAACGTCGGCCAGAATCAGCTTAAGATCGTTGTCTTTGGGGTTGGCTTCGACGGCCTTGCGAGCGACCTCGGCGGCGCGATCGAAGTTCTTGGCTTCGCTGTAAACAGCGATCTGGCCGCGATAGCCGCCAATGGCCGATTCTCCGCCCATGTCGATGATTTTCTGGTAGGCGGCGATGGCTTGATCGACCTTGTTTTGTTCGCGGTAGACCGCACCCAGCCGCTCCAGGAAGATGCCGCGGTTGTTCTTCTCCTCGGCGGTGTAGGCGCCGTTGGCGTGGGAGGTCTGATCGACCATCTTCTCGAAGACGACGGCGGCCTCGTCGTAGCGGCCCAGCACATCCAACAGTAGACCCTCGTTGTAGCCGGCTTCGAGCGATCCAGGGTCCTTCTTCGTGGCTTTGCGAATGGCGGCGAGCGCCTCTTCGTACTTGCCCTGACGGCGCAGAATCTCGCCCATGTGCAGGAAGGCGCCTGCATCCTCGGGATCGGCCTCGGCCAGGGCCTTGAACTGCACTAGCGCCTCGTCGAGCTGATTGTCGGCCAGCAGCGCCTGAGCCAGAGCGCCCAGTACATGCGCATCTCCGCGGTCCAGCACGGCGGCGCGGCGATAGGCGGCGATGGCCTCCTTAGGCTGCTTCAACTGCTCATAGGAAGCGCCCAGAGCCAACTCCATCTTGGGCGAGCGATCGGCCTCGGGAACTGCCTCGACGACCTTGATGGCGTGAGCCAGATCGCCGCTCTCGGCGTAGAGCCGGGCCAGGTTGAGCACCACCTCTTCCGAATCCGGCTCGACGGCCTGCGCGCTCTTGAACTGATCCTCCGCCTTCTTGGCGTCGTGCTTGACGGTGTAGAGCTGGCCCAGGACCATGCGGTCCTCGACGCTCTTGGGCTGCAAGGCAATGATCTTCTCGAACTCGGCGATGGCCTGATCCAGCACGTTGCCGGAATTCGCCGCCTGCCCCTCGCTGAGCTGGCGCAGATAGATATGTCCCAGCAGCTTGTGGGCATTCACGTCGTTGGGAGCGTTCTTGAGCAGTTCGCGCGTAGTCACCTCGGCCTCGTGGGTGCGGCCGGTACGGAAGTAGAGGTCGGCCAGCCCGCTGTTCAACAACGGCGAGGTGGGATCGAAATTCAGCGCCTTCTTGTATTCCTCGATGGCCTGGGTGATGTAATCCGGCCGGCCCTGGGTAGCGGCTTCTTCGGCGTAAATGGTGGCCATGGCTGAGTGAAAGTAAGCCTGCGAGCGATCCGGAACCGGCGTCGCCGCGGGCTTGACCGGGGCGATCAGGATGGGCGAGGCCGTTGGAGCCGGTGCGAAGGCGGGCGCGGGACTTTGTGCCGGGCTGGTTGCGGGTGCGCTTTGGGCGAAGAGAGGCACAACCGGCAGAGCCAGAATTGAGACGGCAATCGAGAGCCAGAGAGGCGAAAGAATGGTTTTTGGGGTCATCATCCAGGTTTTCCCTGTCTCCTCAGCCTCGACGGCGCACAGCGGGATGAGAAAGACAGCACCGGCAGCCGCTCAGCGCGGTTCTGCCTACTGTACAGACGATTCTAAATGCCATTCGTCGCAAAAGGCAGGGAACAAGGGAACAGGGATCAGGGATCAGGACGGCAATTTGGGAATTGCCAAGCAATTTCGGCCCGCAACCTGTGAAGATCTCTTGCTGTTCCCTTGTTCCCTGTTCCCTATCCCGCCAGCCAGCCCTGTTGGCGCAGGGTGTTGAGCTGGCGGTGCAAGACCTCGGCCTGACGTTCCAGGCGCTCCAGCAGGCGCTCGCCGGGGTGCTCCAGGGGCGGTAGCGAAGGCTGCATGGAAAGCGCCGAAGGCTCCGGCCAGGGAATGGGAGCGAACTGCGCGCTGAAAGCCGCGGCATCTGTTGCTGCGGAGCGCGGATCTCCCGCGCCGGTTTGCTCTTCCAGCCAGGCCAGGCGGCGATCGAGCAGTTCCAAACGCCCCTGCACCGCGCCGGATTGCTTCCAGGCCCATTCTTCGTCGAGCGCAGCCAGCGCCGTGACACTCTGCGCAAAACGGCGCAAATAGGTGACGAATGCAGCCACAAACTGGGCAAAGGGGCGGCGACGGGGCCAGCTCTCGGCCAGCAGCCGGTCCAGCGATTCTTCGGTGTCGTTGTGGGCCAGGCCGGTAGCGCGGCGGGCGTTGGCCAGCAGGCGCGAGGCGCGGGAACGGCTGCGCCATGCACCCGCCAGTTGGGCCAGATAGCGGCGGTCGGCGCGGATGCTGGCGCCAAGAAACTCCGGGGCGCGCTCCCGCTCGTAGGCGGGAAAGAGAAAGAGCATGGCAGCCAGGGAGATGAGCGCGCCGGCGACGGTGTTCAGGGTGCGCACCACGGCCAGCTTCCAGTCGCCCGCATAGGGCAGCCAGGCGAGCACGAAGGTGGGCGTGAGAAAAAAGGCAAAGGCCGTATAGTTCACCGGCAGCACGGCCAGCGCCAGCAGGGCCAGCGGGAAGAGCGCCGCGGCAATGGCCAGTTGGGTATGCAGCGCCGCGGCCAGCACGGCGGCCAGGATTCCCCCGGCAACGGTTCCGCCAATGCGCTCCAGCCCCCTCCGCATGGTTCCCGAGACGTGGGGTTGCAGCACGATCAGCGAGGTGAGCAGCAGCCAGTAGCCATGGTCGATATGCAGCAGGTGGATCAGCGCCACATCGAAGCCGCAAACCAGGGCGATGCGGGCGGCGTGACGCAGCAGAAGCGACTTGCGGGTGAAGTTGGCCCGCAACTGGTCGGCGGCCCGGCTCGTGCTCCAGCCCTGGCGCAACTCGGCGAGACGCACGTAGACAGTGGCAAAATGGCTGGCGGAGCGAGGAATACGTTCATGAACGCGGGGTTGGGAGGCGACGCCCAGACGCAGCAGCGCGGCGCTCTCGATGGCCGTCTCCAGCTCCGAGGCGGCTTCGGTGACCTGGGCCAGCAGAAACCCGTCGCCGGCGCAGGCCGCCAGCGCGGCGGGGAGTTGCTGCAACTCGATACGGCGGGCCTGGGCGATGGCCGCGGTTTGGCTGCGACGGCGCAAGAGCAGGGCGGCGATCCAGCGCTCGGCCGATTGCAACTCGGCCAGCCCGGCCAGACTGCGGGTGTTGCAGGTGGAGCTTTCACTGGAGCGAATCTGCGACTCCAGATGTTCGGCCAGGGCGACGGTGCGGGCGATCAGCAGGTCGGCGTGCTCCAACAGCACCACCAGGTGGTGGCCCTGGGGGCTCTCGGAAGGACGGCGGGCGCGGTTGGCCGCCACTGCCTGCCAGCCCTGCTCGACGGCGCGCCGAACGCGGTATTGATGATGCCGGGCCAGGCGGTGCCAGAGCACGGCGCGCTGCTGCTCGCGGGCGGCCAACTCGGCCACCGAGCCGAGAAACGAGGCCAGTTCTTCGTAACAGGCGCTGACCGCGGCGCGCGCCGGACGGTAAGGGTCCAGCGGCCAGAGAAAGAGCGAGAGCAGCGCCGCCCAGACGCCGCCGGCCAAGAGCAGTAGCGCCCACCCCGCAGCTTCTCTCCAATGACTTGTTGGCGAACCGAGTCCGCAGATGAAGATCACCTGCACCAGGACTCCCACCGAAGAGAATGGGTGGCCCAACACGGCCAGGTAGCTCCACAGGAAGCAGAAAAGCAGTGTGATGGGAACGGCCCACCAGGGATGGCCGCCCGCCATGGCGCCTAAAAACAGCCCCGCAGCTCCGCCCAGCGAGAGCGTCAGCAGACTGCCCAGACGGGTGCGATAGGGACCGCCGGCGTCGGCGACAATGGCCTCGAAGCCGCCCAGCGCCGCCCAGGCCAGATTGGGGATTCCCAGCAGATCGCCCAGCGCCATGGGCACGGTGAGGGCGACGGCGGCGCGCAGGCCGCGAAACCAGTCCATCTGCCGCAAGAGCGCCAGAATTCTCTCACTTCGCCAAGGCTGGACGGGGTTGGGCATGAGTCCATTACATCATTTGCGGAAGAGTCAGGGAGAAGCCATTTGAGCGCGAAAAAAGACAAAAAACAAGCAGGGTCAAAGTGAGAAGGCCTTGTACGTTTCCTAATCGTAGACGTCTCGCCGATGCGCGATTCTCATCACATGAATCGTTTGCGCTTTATCGTCGATGGCGTAGATGGCCCGATAATCGCCCACGCGAATGCGCCATAGATCTCGGCTGCCATGCAGCTTTTTCGACCCAAAGGGCCGTGGATTGGCTGTAAGTGCTTCGATTTTTGGGAAGATGCGGGCAAGAATCGGATCGGGAAGCCGGAGAAGTTCTTTCTCCGCACTGGATTTCAGCGCCACGCGGTATTCAGGCACGCATCCTGCCGCTCATGGCCAGCTTTGCCTTCACGCGGTCCAACGGAACGTCTGCTTCGCTGCGACGCGACTCGGCAACCAGCGTGTCTGCGAATTCTTCCCACAGCTCCGCATGTTGGCGAAGATCGATCTGTACCGCGATCTTGCGGCCTTCTTCATCGGTCACATATTGAATTCCAGTCATGAAACAACCTCTGGCGCAGCGACTCTGCTTCAGACGCTACGCCGGTCAGGAACTGGGGTCAAGTCAACTTGCTCTCAGAGGCATTGATTGTCCAAAACCCTCAGAACGTTCCAGAATCAGTGCTTGAAGTGCCGCATTCCGGTCAGGACCATGGCTACGCCCAGGCGATCGGCGGCGGCGATGACTTCGTTGTCTCTGACCGATCCGCCGGGCTGGATCACGGCGGTTGCGCCAGCGGCGACGATCTTCTCCAGGCCGTCGGGGAAGGGGAAGAAGGCGTCGGAGGCAGCCACGCAGCCGGCCAGCGGCAGAATGGCTTTTTGCGCGCCGAAGTTGGCGGCATCCACGCGACTCATCTGCCCCGCGCCCACGCCGATGGTCTGGCCGTCTTTGGCGTAGACGATGGCGTTGGATTTCACGTGTTTGCAGATCTTCCAGGCAAAGAGCAGGCTCTTCATCTCTTCGCCGGTGGGCGGACGTTTGCTGACGGTCTTCAGCTCGGATGGGTCGATGCGGCCAGTGTCGGCGTCCTGCAAGAGAAGCCCGCCGGAGACATGCTTGACGATGGGGCGCGGCGGGGCGGAATGAACCTCGACCAGGCGCAGGTTCTTCTTGGTGGCAAAGAGCACGCGGGCTTCGGTGGTGAACGAGGGAGCGGCGATGGCCTCGACAAAGAGCTTGGCGATCTCCTCGGCGGCGGCGGCGTCCACCGCGCGGTTGATGCCGATGACGCCTCCAAAGGCGGAGACGGGATCGGCGGCCAGAGCTTTTTGATAGGCCTCCAAAACGCTGACGCCGGTGGCCGCGCCGCAGGGATTGGTGTGCTTGACGATGATGACGGCAGGCTCATCGAACTCTTGCGCCAGTTCCCAGCAGGCGTCCAGATCGACGAGGTTGTTGTAGCTCAGTTCCTTGCCCTGCAACTGCGTGGCGCCGGCAATGCCCAGGCCGCTGCCGTCTGCGTAAAGCGCGGCGCGCTGGTGGGGATTTTCGCCGTAGCGCAGCGATTGAGCCAGAGGAAAGTTGAGGCGCAATGCGGTGGGAAATTCGACCACATCGGCAACAGCCGGGCTCTCCGGCGCGGGCGCGTCCACGATCTTCTCCAGCGTGTTGGCGATGGCGGTATCGTAGGCGGCGGTGGTGGCAAAGGCCTGCTTGGCCAGCCGCCAGCGGGTCTCGCGCGTCAAGGCAGCGCCGCGAGCGCCCTTCATCTCTTCGATCAGAGCGGGATAATCTGCGACGCGGGTCACGATGGCCACATCTTCGAAGTTCTTGGCCGCCGAGCGCACCATCGAGGGGCCGCCGATGTCGATGTTCTCGATCAGGTGGCCAAAAGCCACGCCAGGTTGCGCAGCAGTTTTTTCAAAGGCATAGAGGTTGACCACCACCATGTCGATGGGCAGAATGCCGTGCTCGGCGACGGCGGCCTCGTGCTGGGCGTTGCCGCGAATGTAGAGCAGGCCGCCGTGGACGCGCGGGTGCAGGGTCTTGACGCGGCCATCGAGCATCTCCGGGAAGCCGGTCAGTTCGCTAATCTCCTTGACCGCGAGACCGGCCTCGCGCAGGGCGCGGGCGGTGCCGCCGGTGGAGATCAGTTCGACGCCGAAACCGGCCAGGGCCTGGGCAAACTCCACCAGCCCGGTTTTGTCGGTGACACTCAGCAGGGCGCGCCGGATCGGCTTGGGGGGAAGTGCAATCGGACTCACGGTCGTTCTCCTTCGGGGGTTTCTGGGCTGGCGCGGCCGCTCGGTTCAGTTCGGTTCTGCGATTCGGTTCTGCGCGGCCAGGACCAAACTCCAGACTACAACGAATGATGGTCTCAGATCATGGGACAGCGGCGGGGAAGTCTCTCTTTGCCGGCCACAGCGCCGGCCCGGTGGGCCGTTCAGCACAAAACCCCACAAGAAAATCGGTTACAGTGGAGATATGGGAAGCACCCCCCCCATTCCCGAAGCGCAGATTCTGCCACCCGAAGACCTTGCCCCGCCGCAGCAGACGGTGCGCAAGCCGCGGCCCTCGTGGGTTGTAGCCCCAGCAACTTATTTGCTCATGGCCATCAACTGCGGCGTTTTTCTGTTCATGGTGGCGCATCACGTCAGCGCCTGGGGCCCCAATTCCGATCAACTGATGTATTTTGGCGCCAACCACGCCGGCGCGGTGCTGATCGGCGGGCAGTGGTGGCGGATCGTCACCGCCATGTTTGTTCACGTGGGCTTTATCCACCTGGCGACAAACATGTGGTGCTTGTGGAATCTTGGCCTGCTGGCTGAGCCCCTGGTTGGATCGGCGGGGCTCGTGGCGGCTTACGTGCTTACGGGAGCAGCGGGCAACCTCCTCTCCACGCTTTGGAATGCTACTCATCCCATTCACGATGCGGTGGGGGGAGTTTCCTTTCCTGCTGGCGCAGGCGCTTCGGGGGCGGTCTTCGGCATCGCGGGAGTGTTGATCGTACTGCTGAAATCGCCGCGCCTGCCAGTGCCTCCGATTGAACTCAAAAAGCTGCGCCGCTCGGTGATCTACTTTGCGGCCATCAATTTGGCCATCGGTTTCTCCATCACCTTTGGATCGGACATGATCGGCTCCGGGCTCAAAATCGATAATTACGCCCACCTGGGCGGCTTTTTATGCGGACTGCTCTTTGCCCTGCCCATGGTGCCGCGTTTCGGCTCGCCGCGTCCGCTCTTTCAGAGGCGGCTGAAGCTGACGATTGCGATGGTGGTGTGTTTGCTGGTGATGTTTGGCTTCTTTATCGTGGGCTATGCCGGATATTCCATCGTCGGCTATACCGGATAATCGCGATCTCCTGCTCCGCTCCCTCCCACGCAAATAATTGTTGTGCATCCCACCCTATGCGCAAAAGCAAGAACGCGCCGAGGGTGGGGCACCCTTTTCGGTCCATCGACTGCCGATCAAAGCTCTAGCGCGTTGCCGTGGTGGCGAACTTCTTGACCATGGCCAGCAGCAGTTTGCGGTCGCTCTCGTTGAGATTCGACGAGTAGCGGCGAATCTGGGTGAGAAAGCGCAGCTCCTCGTCGGAGAGGTTCTGGGTATTGAACTGCTTGCCCAGCGAGTCCTCGGCGAAGAACTGGGCGATGGGCAGGTCCAGGGCCAGGGCGATCTTGGAGAGGGTGTCCAGCGAGGGCACGGTGTGGCCGTTCTCCACGCGCGAAAGATAGCAGCGGAGCAGGCCGGTCTTCTTTTCGATGTCGCCTTGGGAGAGTCCCCTTTGCAGCCGGTGGGCGCGGATGATGGTGCCGATCTTTAACATGGCCGAAATCCTGTCTGTGGCTACCTCTGTTTACTCCCGCGGTAGCTATAGCAAAGTTAATGACACAACAGTTAACACGGGCGCGGCACGATTGCAAGCGGAATCTTTGGGATACCCGCTGCACGCGAAAACGAGGCCCTTCGAACCGGGCCTGCCCACGGCGATGGACCTCAGAATCGCGGCCAGCGTAAACTTCCCTTGCCCATGCGCCGTCAGAGTGAGTGCGGGAATGAACTGAAATCCGGGTTGGGGAGCGTCGATGCGGCGGAGCGTCTTGGTGTGGGCAGTTGCGGTGGGGATGGCGGTGGCCTGTGCCGCAACAGAAACACGCCCTGGCGCGGCTCAGACCGCGACACCCATCCCCACGCAGGCCGCGCCGCAACCAGCCGCACCTGAGGCGACGCAGAGCCCGGCAGCGATTGCGGGCGGTCGACTGCATGGAGTGGTCAAGAGCGGTACGACACCCCTGCCGGGAGTCACCGTCACCGCTCAGAACACCCTCACCGGCAAGCGCTTTTCCACGACCACCGACATAGCCGGCGCCTGGTCTCTTACCCTGACGCAAAATGGGCGTTACGTGATCCGCACCCAGTTTGCAGCCTTTGCGCAGGGCGCGCAGGAGGCGGTTCTGAATGCTACGAGCCGCGAGCAGGCTGTGAACTTCGATCTGCTGCTGGCCTCACGCGCGGCCAAACAGCAAGCCGCCGAGGCAGCCAGTCAGGCGGGCAGTCCGGCGGCTCTGTTACAGGGTGGATTGCAGGCCATCCAGCAACTGGCCGGCAGCGGCGCGCAGAGCCTGAACTTGCAGAGCGCGCTGGACTCCGGCGCCGAGAGCCAGAACGGCGCAGCGGGCGCGCAAGCTGGAGCAGCGCTGCCCTCGGCGGCTTCGAACACCGATTTCAGCACCGATTCGGTGGCCGTCAGCGGGCAATCGGGAACGGTGAGCCCCCTGGCCGGCGTGGATATGGACCGCCTGCGCGACGCCGTCGAGACACTGCGCTCGCAAGGGGTCGACCTGGGTGGGGCGGGCGGCAACTTTGGCGGCGGCGGGGGGCTCTTCGGCGGGGGTGGATTCGGAGGCGGAGGATCTGGCGGGCCGGGCGGCTTCGGTGGCGGGGGTGGGCGCGGCAACTTCCGCGGCTTCAATCCCGGCCAGCCGCACGGCGCGGTCTTCTGGATCGGCTCGAATTCGGCCCTCAATGCGGAACCATTTTCCCTGAACGGCCAGCCGCAGGCCCAACCGCCCAGCGGCAGCAACCGCTTCGGCCTGACCTTCATGAGCTCGCCCTACCTGCCGGGACTCACCAAACCCAGCGGCAAGGACATTATCTTCCTGACCCTCAGCGGCAGCCGCACCTCCAATCCCATGGATGAATACGCCACCGTGCCTACCGACGGCACAAATGGGACCTACAACCAGCGGGCGGGAGACCTGCGAGGTTTGCCAGCGATTTACATCCCCAATACGAACCAGCAATTCAGTAGCAACAACCAGCTCAATGTGATTCCAGGTGGGCTGATCGCAACTCCGGCCACCAATCTGCTGACTTGCAGCCAGCCCAATTGCCAGCCATTCATTCCCTTGCCCAACCTGGCGACCACCAGCAACGGCTACAACTATCACCTGCTGACCACCGCGCAGAGCAACTCGACGCAGGCCGGGGTGCGCTACATGCGCAACCTGGGCAAAAACGCTACGCTTCCGGGTGGTTTCGGCGGGCGCGGCGGCGGGGGCGGACGCCGTTCACAGAATCAGGGATTGCGGCAGAGCATCAGCCTCAACTACAACTGGTCCGACTCGGCCAGCGACAACGTGAACCTGGTTCCGCAACTGGGCGGAAAGACGGCTTCCGGCTCCAACTCGGCGCAGGCCGGCTACACGGTGGGCTACAAGAAGCTGACCAGCATCTTCAATGCCAACTGGAACCGCTCCAACAGCCACACCACCAACTACTTCACCAACGGAACCGACATCGCCACGCAGGTCGGCGTCATGGGGCCGGGCAGTACCCCACTCAACCCCAACCCGCTCAACTCCAACCCCATCGATTACGGCCTGCCCAATATCGTCCTCAGCGCGTTCACCGGAATCAGCCAGGTACAACCCAGCTTTTCCATCTCGCAGACCATCTCGTTGAGCGAGACGCTGAGCTGGATTCACAAAAAGCACAATCTGCGCTTCGGCGGCGACTATCGCCGTGTGCATCGCGACTTTCTGGGCGGCTCGAACGCCACCGGCACGTTTACGTTTTCGGGTAAATTTACCCAGGATCAAGCCGGGGACGCGACCACCGGCTCGGCGCTGGCCGATTTTCTGCTCGGCTATCCGCAAGAGACGACACTGGATGTGGCCGCAACCAAGAGCTACCTGCGCGACAACGTCTTCGATCTCTACGCCCAGGACGACTGGCGCGCCACGCCCAAGCTCACCCTCAACTTCGGCCTGCGCTACGAGTTCTTCGCTCCCTATACCGAAAAGTACGGCCATCTGGCCATGGTCGATACCAACCCTGCAAGCGGATTCAGCAGCGAAAAAGAAGTGCAGGCGGGCGGTGTGGGAGCATCGAGCGGGCCGTTGCCGCAGGGACTGGTCTACCCCGAACGCACCGCCTTTGCGCCGCGCTTCGGACTGGCCTTTCGCGCGCCCAAGCAGACGGTGCTGCGCGCCGGCTACGGCATGAATTACACCGTGGGCCAGTACGGCGCCTTCGCCAACACCATGGCGCGGCAGCCGATGACCAGCGCGCAGGCCAACGGGCAGCCCTTCGTCAACGAGCAGAGCAACGAAGCGACGACCGCGGGCCAACTCACTCTGGGTAGCGGCTTTCCCGCCCCCGACCTTACCGGCAGCTACGCCCTCGATCCGCATTACCGGCTGCCCTACGTGCAGGCCTGGAACGTGGACGTACAGAAGGCGCTTCCCTGGGGCGTGGTGCTCAACGCCGGCTACAACGGCTCGAAGGGGCAAGATCTGGACATTCGCAGCGCTCCGCGCGCCGCCGCCGGAAGTCTTGGCACGGACCCCACCAATCTGGTTTTCAACTACGAACAGTCGGGTGCTTTTTCCCGCTTTAACGCCGGTACGCTGCGGGTCAACAAGCGGCTGACGCATGGCCTCTCGATGGGCGCCAACTACCAGTATTCGCACTCCATCGACGACGCCAGTTCGGTGGGCGGGAATTCTACCGTGGTGGTGCAAGACTGGCAGCATCTGCTGGCCGAGGAAAGCAACTCCAGCTTCGATCAGCGCCACAAGGTCAGCGGCAACTATCTCTACGAACTGCCTTTCGGCAAAGACAAAATCTGGCTGACCAGCGGCGCGGGCGCGCACATTCTGGAGGGCTTTTCCATCTCCGGCAGCTTCACCTTCGCAACCGGATTGCCGCTGACGCCAAACTATCAGGCCGCCAGCAGCGATGTGGCCCACGGCACCGCCGGCACCCTGCGCCCCAACCGCGATTACACGCAGTCGCTCACCGCCGGGGGTGGTTCGGCCGCACACTGGTTCAACACTGCGGTCTTTTACCTGCCCAAGCCCGACGCAAACGGCAATGCATTCGGCAATGCTTCGCGCAATTCGATACCGGCGCCGGGAACGGTTTCGAATAACATGTCGCTCTCCAAGACCATGCAGGTGGGCGGCACCAGCAGCATGGAAATGCGCGCCACCGCCAACAATGTCTTCAATACCGTGCAGTACGCAGGAGTGGGAACGAGCTTGGGAATGCCGACTTTTGGCAAAGTCACTTCGGCGGCGGCCATGCGGTCGTTCCAGTTCACGGCGCGATTCAGGTTTTGAGAGATGGCGGAGCGGAGTTAGCGGAGTTAGCGGGGTTAGCAGAGGTAGCGGAGTTAGCGGGGTTAGCAGAGGTAGCGGAGTTAGTAGAATTAGCCGCGCTTCGCGCGGGTTAGCAACGTCGGCAAGTTGGCGAGTCGGCAGGCGGTAGTGCGGGAAAGGTTCTTCATGACGGGTTGGGCGCACAGAATCGGAGCAACAATCGCGGCGCTTTCGCTGGCACTGCCGTGCAACACGCTGAGCTACGCGCAAACGGCAACGAAACGTCCGCCGGTTGCGCAGGACTCCGCGCAGAGTTCGCCTACGCAGGGCTCCGCGCAAGCTGCAACCAACGATCAGGGCTCGCTCGGTTCTTTCGTCTTCAAGATGACCTCCGACCTGGTGCTGACCAACGTGGTGGCGCGCGACAGCAAGACCGGCGAATTGGTGCGCGGCCTCAAGCAGAGCGACTTCACAGTGCTGGAGAATGGCAAGCCGCAGCAGATCTCGACCTTCGACTTTCAAAGCGTGGAAATGGCCACGCCGTTGAATGAAGCCACAGTAAGCGGTCTGGCCGTGGGAACCAGCGGCGACGGCGCCAAGGCGGTCAAAGTGGCCAAGCCCGAGGACCTGCGCAACCATCGCCTGATCGTGATGTTCTTCGACCTGACCTCGATGCAGCCCGAGGATCTGGACCGCTCGGTAGACGCGGCGCGCGACTTTCTCACCAAGAAGATGGAGCCCGCCGATCTGGTCGCTTTGGTCTCGCTGGGCGACACCCTCAAAGTGGACCAGGACTTCACCGCCGACAAGACGGCGCTGGCCCGCGAGGTGGGCGCCTACAACGGCACCGAGGGCCAGGGATTCGCCGAGGGCGCAACCGCCAACTCCAATCAGGTGGAAGACACCACCGCCTACACACCCGACGAGAGCGAGTACAACGACCTCAATACGGATCGCGAGCTCTTCGCACTGCGGGCTATCGCCAAATCTTTGGAGAAGGTCAACGAGAAGAAGTCGCTTTTGTATTTCAGTGGCGGCATCTCGCGCGACGGCATCGAGAATCAGGCTTCGCTGCGCGCCGCCATCAACTCCGCCGTGCGCGCCAATCTGGCCATCTACAGCGTGGATACACGCGGCTTGCAAGCGGTTTCGCCGCTGGGCGACGCTTCGACCGGCAGCCTGCGCGGCACGGGAGCCTTCAACGGCGGCGCGCTGGCCAACAACATGAACGCCAACTTCGCCACTCAAGAGGTGATGGCCACGCTCAGCAACGACACCGGCGGCAAGGCCTTCTTCGACTCCAACGACTTTGCCCCCGCCTTTGCTCAGGTGCAGCGCGACACCTCGGCCTACTACGCCATCGGCTTTCACTCCTCGAATCCGCTGCGCGACGGCCGCTTCCGCAAGCTGACCATCAAGATCAATCGCCCCAACGTCAAGCTGGAATACCGCCCCGGCTACTATGCTCCCGCGGACTTCAAGCACAGCGGCCACGAGGACCGCGAGCGCGAACTTCAGGAACAACTGGCCAGCGACATGCCCGCCACCGATATGGCCGTCTACATGGACGCGCTGTACTTCCGGCTGGACGAGAACCGATTCTTCGTCCCCGTCTCGCTGATCGTGCCCGGCTCGCAGATTCCCTTCGTCAAAGGCGGCGATAAGGACAGGGCGACGCTCGACATTATCGGCACCGTGATCGACGAGGTGAAGCGGCCCATCGGTCAGGCCCGCGAGACCGTCAAGCTCGACCTCGACCCCTCGCTCGGCGCGCGGCAAAAGAACATTCAATACACCACCAGCTTCAATCTGCCGCCAGGCAAATACCGGCTTAAATTCGTGGTGCGCGAGAACCAGACCGGCCAGATGGGCTCCTTCGAGGCGGAGATCGTTCTGCCGGAGATGAAGAAAGCGCCGCTGAAGATGAGTTCCATCCTGCTGGCTTCGGCGCGCCAGCCGAGCAAAAAATCCACCCCTCTGGTGCGCAACGGCCTGGAGTATGTGCCCAACATCAGCCATGTCTTCTGCCAGGACCAGCACCTATACCTGCTCTATGAGATCTATAGCCCGGCCAAGGAAAAGCCGGCCGAAGACGCGCCCAAAGGGACAAAAGCCTCCATCCGCCTGCTCAGCAGCCTGGAACTGATCCAGGGATCGACCAAGGTCTACGAGACGGCGCTGGTCGAGGCCAAGGCCATCAACGTCGAGGGCCGCGACGCCGTGGCCATTGAATTGGACGTACCGCTGGCTGCGCTCAAGCCCGGCTCTTACCTGGGCCAGTTGAACGTGATCGACGACGCCGGCGGCTCGTTTGCCTTCCCGCGCTTCGCCGTACTGGTCAAGGAGCCTGCCGCACCGGCGCCGGCCAAATAACCGGCCAGCACTCAACCGGCAGGTGGAGGATCGACGGGCGTCTCGCGATAAGGGCAGTTGCGGCAGCCGGAATGACAACAAACGCCGTTTTTGAGTAGAAACGACGCAGTGAAGACCAAATGCCCTTCTTCGAAGTAGAAATCTTCGCAGGCTTGGAGGGGTTGAACTGGACCCTCTTCGGTGGGCGCGAGCGGATTGGCAGCCGGAAGATCCTTGCGATGCATGACGCCCTCCTTTCCATAGATCTTACCGGTGCGGACCAGCCAAAAGGCTCCCGCAGCAAGGGGCGAGCGGTTGGTAAGATTAAAGTATGACCCTCTCCGCTCAGGATCGCGCCCGGCGCATTCAAGTGATTCTCTTCGACGTGGATGGCGTGCTGACCGACGGCACCATCTGGATCTACCCCATGCCCATCGTTCTGCCGGACGGCAGCATCAGCTCGAAGATGGTCGAGGCCAAGGGCTTCAGCGCCCACGACGGCGCGGGCATGACGCTGGCCCGTTTGGGCGGCATGAAGCTGGGCGTCATCACCAAGCGCATCAGCGAGACCGTGGCCCTGCGCATGAGGGATCTCAAGATCGAATTCGTCTACCAGGGCGAAGCCTTCAAGATGCGCCCGGTGCGCGAGATTATGGAGAAGGAAGGCATCAGTCTCGACCAGATCGCCTACGTGGGCGACGACGTGGTCGATCTGCCGGTAATGCGCCAATGCGGTCTGGCCATCGCCACCGCCAACGCCCGCCAGCAGGTCAAGGACGAAGCGCACTATGTCACTCCCAACCGGGGCGGCGAGGGCGCCGGACGCGACGCCATCGAGTTCATTCTCGGAGCCAAGGGACTGCTCGAGCAGTGTCTCGAGGCCTCCATCGACGAGGGCAATCCCCTGCCACCCTCGATGGACATCGGCAAGGGCGGAGATCACCTGCGGTGAGGCAGACGCCTTCGGCTGACCCGCGCCAAGGAAAAAGGCGCGGGAGTGTAAGTTTTTTAAGGTCGTAGGAGAAGGGTAAAGAGATCTGAGTGGTGGAGATGAATACCAAACGCGCAGTTGTTTTATTGAGCGGCGGGCTGGACTCGGCGACGGTGCTGGCCATCGCCAAGAGCCAGGGCTATGAGTTGTACGCGCTCTCCTTCTCTTACGGCCAGCGGCACATCGGCGAGTTGCAGGCGGCCAGTCTCGTGGCCCAGGCCGTCGGCGTGGCGGCGCATCGCGTCGCCCAGATCGACCTGCGCATCTTCGGCGGCTCGGCGCTGACCGCCGATATTGCGGTTCCCAAGGGCCGCGATGCCGACCAGATGAGCCACGGCATTCCCATCACCTACGTGCCGGCGCGCAACACCATCTTTCTCTCCTTTGCGCTAGCCTGGGCGGAGGTGCTCGGCTCTAGCGACATCTTCATCGGCGTCAACGCCCTCGATTACTCGGGCTACCCCGACTGCCGGCCGGAGTTTATCTCGGCTTACGAAAAGATGGCCAATCTGGCGACCAGAGCAGGTGTCGAAGGCCGCCAGGCGCTCCAGGTGCATACCCCGCTGATCGATCTGACCAAGGCGCAGATCATCGCCCGCGGCCTGCAACTGGGCGTGGACTACAAACTTACCAGCAGTTGCTACGATCCCTCGCCCAGCGGCGCGCCCTGCGGCCAGTGCGACTCCTGCCTGCTGCGCCAAAAGGGCTTTCGCGAAAATGGAATGGCGGATCCGCTGGAGTACAGTGGACAGTGATCAGTGGTCAGTGATCAGTGGTCAGTGGTCATCCATTCACTCTCTGCGGTTAATGATCCGGCCCAGAGGATTGCACCACCATAAACTTGTCATCCTGAACGAAGTGAAGGATCTGCAAACTTGTCATCCTGAACGAAGTGAAGGATCTGCTGTTGTTGCTCCGTGCACGTCGATCATGCTGGGTCAATAACTGTTTACCGAGGTTGCTATGACATACGCCGTCAAAGAGATCTTCTATACCCTGCAGGGCGAGGGGGCGCAAGCCGGCCGGGCGGCGGTCTTCTGCCGCTTTGCGGGCTGCAACCTCTGGTCGGGGCGGGCGGAAGACCGGGCGGCGGCGGTGTGCACCTTCTGCGATACGGATTTCGTCGGCGTGGATGGCCCCGGCGGCGGCAGGTTCGCCACGGCGCAGGATCTGGCCGCTGCGGTGGCAGCCTGTTGGCCGCAAAATGAGCCGGGTGGCCAGCGCTTTGTCGTTTGCACCGGCGGCGAGCCGCTGTTGCAATTGGATCGTGCACTGATCGACGCTCTCCATGCACAGCACTTCGCCATAGCCGTCGAAAGCAACGGGACGATCCCGGCGCCGGACGGGCTGGACTGGCTGTGCATCAGTCCCAAGGCCGGAGCGGAGCTGCGCCAGAGCGCGGGCGACGAGCTGAAGCTGGTCTTTCCTCAGGCGGGCGTCGATCCCGAAGACTTTTCTCTTCTGCCCTTTCGCCACTACTTTCTGCAGCCGATGGACGGGCCGGGGCGTGTGGCGAACACTGCCGCAGCCGTGCAGTATTGCATGGCCCATCCGCAGTGGCGGCTCAGCCTGCAAACCCACAAGATTTTGGGAATTCCGTAGGTTTTATCCTAAAGTCGGCAGTCTCCCCCATGTACAGGATTTTCCTTTTCCAATAACATCCATCGTTCCAAGTACTTGTCATCCTGAGCGCAGCGAAGGATCTGTGTTTCCGGTGTCGCCCAATGGAAAAGCGTAAAACCGCAGATCCTTCGCTGCGCTCAGGATGACAACTGATTGATTACGAATTGCTTTTTCTTCCAAATCGGGCCTCCGACGGCGAAGGAATCGCCGGATTTAGGTTTATTCTCTTTTATGCGTCAGAGTTGTCAACCTGAGTGTAGCGAAGAATCCCCGCTTAGTCCCCGCAGCGTCCCCGACTTTCCCTCTCTGATGCTCTAGGAGTGCTGCGGAGTGTTCTCGACTTGAGGTGCCTCGCCCCTGGCCCGCAGCGCCTCGTAGAGCATCGCCAGTGAGACGTTCCGCACCTCGCGCTCGATGCCGCTGTAGTACGTCCTGTGAAGTCCGCAGCGTTCGGCGGCTTCTTCCTGGTTGATCTCCTGCGCCTCGCGTAAGCGGCGGATGGCGCGGCCGAACCGAATCCGGATATCTACAGGCATTGTTTGTAATCATCTAGGCGCACAGACGATGCCCGCACCGAAGTAAACCTGTCTGGTGGATTGGATGGGGACAGCGTGACCTCGCGTTAGTCCCCGTAGCGTCCCAGCTTTTTTAGGGCATCGCTCAAAACCTATATAAACTATTGATTTTATTGGCGTCCCCGACGGGATTTGAACCCGTGTTATCGCCGTGAAAGGGCGGTGTCCTAGGCCAGGCTAGACGACGGGGACGCTTAATGGGCCGTGCAATGGCACAAGATGGCCGAAGACGCCCTTTATGAAGATTATCAATTCATCGGCGGGGTGTCAAAGCACCGCAGCGCAGGATCGGGCCTGATCGGGTTCGGCAAACTCGCAGAACCCGTATCGGCTGCACCCTTGTAGGATAAGAAACAGAAGCCCGCACCCGGCGGGAAGGCGATCCCCATGATTCGAGTTGGATACCCCGCTTCCTTTGCTCCCGAACTGCTCAGCGACTTTCCCCTGGGAATCGAACTGATTCCGCTGGCCGAAACGCTGGACCACGAGGTCGAAATCGATGTCTGGATCGCCGATCCTTACATCCCGCGGGCGATCAAGATCTATCCGCATCTGCGCGGGGTGCGGCTGGCGCTCTCGCTGATGGCCGGCTGGGAGTGGATGCCGGCCGCGGTGGGCCCGCATGTGACCATCTGCAACGCGCGCGGAGCGCACAACATCTCCACCGCCGAGTGGACGCTCTCGGCCATTCTGGCCATGCTCAAGCACTTTCCCGCCTTTATCGAAATGCAGCACGATGGCCTGTGGAAGCGGCGCTTCGAGTCGCCCGCACGCTATGCCCGCATCAGCGGCGACCAGCGGCCGCTCTATCCTCCAGTGATGTTGGAGGAATTGACGGGAAAGACTGTGCTGCTGGTTGGCCATGGCGCCATTGGCCAGGAGATCGAGCGCCTGTTGACGCCGTTTCATGTCGAGCTGTTGCGGGTGGCGCGCACGGCCCGCACCGAGCCGGTGGTTCATGCTGCCGATGAACTTGATGCGCTGCTGCCGCAGGCCGATGTCGTGGTGCTGATTCTGCCGCACACGCCGGAATCGGACAAACTGATCGGTGCGCGCCAGCTTGCTCTACTACGTCAGGGAGCGCTGCTGGTCAACGCCGCGCGCGGTCCCATCGTCGATACCGATGCGCTGGTGGAGGCCTTGCAGGCGGGCCGCATCCGCGCCGCGCTGGACGTAACCGAACCCGAACCGCTGCCCGAGGGCCATCCACTGTGGAGCTGCCCCAATCTGCTGCTCACGCCGCATGTCGCTGGCTCGACGCCGCAATTCGGTCCGCGCTCGCTGGCTACTGCCGCAGGCGAGTTGCGCCGCTATATTGCCGGGGAATCGCTGCACAATGTCGTGCAAGCTGCCCGCTGACGCTCGCGCTCCGCATACTCCGAAGCCCTTGCCGCGCGCTGCCATTCGATAATGCCGAATACGGAGAGAACGATCAGGACGACGTAGAGCAAGGCCGTGGGAAACAAATGCCGATTGATGAACTCGCCCACATAGACGATGTTCACCGCGATCCATAGCCACCAGTTGGCGATGTGTTTGCGCACCGTCCACCATCCGCCCAATACGCTATAGCTGGTCAGCATCGAATCCAGCCAGGGCAGCGCGGCATGGGCGTGATTCATCCATACGCCCAGCGCAATACCACCCAGAAACCCGGCGGCCAAGCCCACGATCAGGCTGCGCAAGGGCAATCGAACCACACGCACCTCGCCCTCTTGACGCAGGCCGCGCACCCAATACCACCAGCCGTAGAACGAGAGCGGAAAGCCGCCAAAAATGAGCAATGCACCGGCATACAGGCGCGCCTGATAGAAGACGATCAGGTACGAAATATCCGAGATCAATTCGATCGGCCAATAGGCTATCTTGCGCCTTGCCGATAGCCAGGTGCTCACCAGGCAAGTGACCACGCCAAGAATCTCAAGCCAGTTGCTGCTGCAGTAATCGACCATGGATCTCCAGCTCATGATTCCTTCACTCCCTGAGGTGTGGCGAGCGGTAGCCGCCGGTTGCGGGCCAGCGCCCATTGCTCGATGGCCTGCAGTAGCTTCTCTCCGCCGGGGCCGCGCATCCATCGCGCCCGGCCGACGAGATAATCTTCAACGCAGACGCGGTGATTCTCATCCGAATGCAACACGCCGGCAAAATAGTCCGCCTCGGTCAGCGCAAACTCGGCGTGGCAGAGAGCGGCCATGGGCGCCAAGGCAGACAGTTCAGCGTCGCTCAAGGAGCGAATCGATGTGTAGCCATCGAGCAGCGCGGTGAGGTGATCGATGTGGATAGGCACATTGTCGATGCGCGCCGAGTCTGCATCGATCTCCAGCCACTCGACGATATTGCGCTCGATGGTGTGGGCCAGGTCATGCACCGCATAGGTGCGGTCGGCGAGGCCAAAATCGATAATGGCAGCGGCCTCGGCATGATCGCCGGCGGCGCTCCACAGAATGTTGGAGCCGTGCAGGTCGTTGTGCGTCCACAGCGGCGCGAGCAGGGGCAGCAACGGCTGAAGCCGGGCATGAAAAGGGCTGAGCAACGCCAATGCTTCTTGGCTACAGCGCTGTGTCAATGCATCCAGCAGCAAGGCAGGATGCGCTTGCAGATAGCGCCTCAAGCCCGCGGATGGGTCGGCTGCCGCAAAGATGGTAAAGCTGGCGATTAGTGGCCTGGGCGGGCGCGGCGGCGCAGTGTAACTCTCAGCGGCGCGATGCAGTTTGCCCAGCGCCCGGCCGGCAGCATAGGCATGAGCTAAACAGAGAAACGGCGTCCAGGAGAGAGCGTCTTCATAGATGTCCACACCCGCCGGCGCCTCATGGACTTCGTAGGTCCAATCGCCCATCTCGATGGCGGTCTCGCCCGCGGCTGTTGCAAAAATCCGAGGCACGGGCGCGCCATGCCGGTGCAAGTGGGCAAGAAAGCGGTGTTCCTCCAGCAGGCCATCACGGTCGCGCACGCTGCGATGATGGCGCTTGACGAAAACTCTACCAGTTTTGGTGGAGACTACGCTGGCCGCGGAAAAGGGACGAGGGCTTGTCGACAGGATCTCGATGGGTTCGCCGCAGCCGTCGAAGTGACGCAACAGCGCGCGCACCTCATCGAGCCTCAGCGCGGGCCAATCGGGCTTGACCCGAGCCTCGCTCATGCCGTGCGCCGTTGCGGATGCGCTCATTGGGAAAACCTCGTTGGTTGCACTTGTTTGTTGCTGCTGCAAAACGCAGATCCTTCGCTTTGCTCAGGATGAGAAATGATGGGCCTAGCAACGCCTCCCTCATTCCTGAATGAACCCTAAAACGTGTAGTGTGCGGAGAGGCGCACGGTGGTGGGTGCGCCCAGGTGGATGAAGGTATCGCCGCCGCTTCCTCCGGTGTCCTTCCAATAGCGTTTGTCGGAGATGTTGTCGGCATAGAGACGCAGCGTCACGTGGCTCTGCTCTCCGCCCGGCGTGTAGCGCGCGCCCAGGTTGAAAAGGTTGTAACCCGAGACCTTAACCGCATCGTCGCGGGTGGCCTCCTTGCGTCCGGTGTAGCTCCATCCCGGCATCAGGTGCAGCCCGTGCGCATGGGGCAGCAGCAGATCGGCAAACATTGCCGTGCGCAAATGCGGCACATTGATCACCTGCTTGTTGTCGAACGAAGGCGTTCCCGTATCGTCGGAGATGGCCCGCGTGGCCGCGGCCGACGCCGTCAGATGCAGCCAGTTCGTGGCCTTGCCTTCCGCATTCAATTCGATGCCGTCGTGGGTATCGCGGCCTGAAGATTCAAAACACAGATCGCCGGGGTTCTGGAACACTCCGACCGGGCAAAAGCTGTCTGGCGCTTGAATCACCTTGGGATAGAAGAAGGGCGCGCGCATGTGGAAGAAAGCGGTCGTCAGCAGAAGACGATGGTCCAAATCGTATTTCGCGCCAACCTCGGCCTGTCGGGTAAAGAATGGGCTCAGGTATTGATTTCCATTGTCGGTGAACCAGGATGCCTGCGGAGCCAGCGAGAGCAGAACCGCGTAATTCCCATAGAGCATCAGTCCGGATACCGGAGTGAATGTCAGCGCATATTGCGGCAGCCAGATGGACCTGTCGGTGAAGACTGGCGGAGTTGCCGATGCACCTGCGAATGGAGCGCTGGTCGCGTAAGGCGAGTAGTTGTGGTCGCGCATGGAATCTTCGCGGCCGCCGATGAGCAATTGAATGCGCCCAGGAATATGAATCCTGTCTTGCGCCACCAGCGATGCCTGATGATTGTTTTCATATAGCCTGCGCGGGCCGGCCTGGTCCACCGTGCCGGTGACCGGGTCGATCTCCATGGGAAACGAAACAACGGGCTGGTAGATGTTCTCCGATCCGACATAGGTGTAGACGGGGCCATCCTGAATGTTGTCGGGTGCGCCTTCGTCTGGAGCGCCAGGCTCCTGCGCGCTGCGTGAGAACAACTCGCCGCCAACCGTAATGTCATGCGTAAAGGGGCCTGTCTTCACATGGCCGCTGGCCAGCGCTTCGGCCTGAGCATTGATCAGCACCACGCCCGGTTCGCGCCAGTCGTAAATGTCATAGGCGCCATCGGGAGCGAAGAAGTAGGCGGGCGCGTTGCCGGTCACACCGTCGCAAGCATCTTCATACCCGCAGCCGTATGCATAGACCACATTGTCGTCTCGGAGCGAGTGGCTGTAGCTGGCCGCGGCGAAAGCCTTCCAACCGGAGGGAAGATCGTAATCGAAACGCGCATTGCTATTGGTGGTGTCGAAGGTGTTGGGCTTTTGCCACGACTGCTCGCCCAGCATGGTGGAGGGGGAGATACTGGCGAGGTCGGGAACGGTCGTTCCACCCAGCAACTGGTAGCCGCAGACGGACCTCTCGACAGCATGTTGATATTCAAAATCGCCCTTCAAAATTGCTTTGGGTCCGATCTTCCAATCCGCCGCGCCGGCGCCCATGGCGCGCCAGCCGTTGGCGCCGTTCACATAGCTCTCGATCCTCTCGCCGCCCATGTTCAGGCGCGCGCCCACCTGCTTCTGGCTGCCGAATAGATGGCCCAGATCGACAGCGCCATAGGCCGTGCCGCGGTGATCGGTAGCCAGATCGATGGCCTTGACCGGCGCGGGCCGCTTGGTGACGTAGTCGATCAGCCCGCCCGCCGCGGTAACGCCGCTCTCCAATCCAGCGATGCCCTTGAGGATCTCAACGCTCTGCTTGTTTTCGAGCGGCACATTCTGCTCGCCGACCACGGTCAATCCATTGACTTGAAAGCCAGTATCCTGATCGAGAACGTAGCCGCGAATCTGGTAGTCGCCGAAGTAGCCGACGGGCGCATAATCTTCGCCTACCGAGGCGTCGTTCTTCACCACATCCGAGAGCAACCGCGCCCCCTGATCGTCGAGCAGGTCGCGTGTGACCACGGCCGCCGAGAGCGGCGTCTCTTCCAGTCTTCCAGCGTCCAGACTACCTACCGTGACGGATTCGGGAAGATATTCATCCTTGACTTCGCCATGCACCACCACTGTCGTCGTCACGCGCGGCAGCGCCTGAGGTGCGCCAGACGCCTTCTGCGCGGCTGTAGAAGGGGTTTGCGCTTGGGGTGTGGCGCTGGCGGTTTTGTTTTGCGCTCCGGCGCCCACACAAACGCCCATGCAGCAGAGCAGCACCATGCCGCGCGTCCAACAAGCGAAAACACGATGAGCGGTCTCGCCCGCTCGCGATGCAGGGTTCTGGTGTGCAGATGTGTGCAGCGCAGTGTGGTCTGGGTCGGCGAATCTGAGCATGGGTTCCCCTTGTTCTAGAAAAACTGAAACAAGAGTGCTCGGAGTGCGATAGGAGGAAGAAGGCCGCAAGGCTTGGAAAACTTCCCACGCCGGTATTATCCGGATCGGGTTCGAGGGTATCTCTCAGCCCCACATCGTGGAGCACCCCTGTTTCATATCAAGATTGAAACATCCTCGGCGCGGTTTTGCAAGCGGTCAATCTGCGCCGGGAACCCTTCGGGATCGATCTCCTGAGCGATGGAGCAGTAGAAATGCGTTCCCTCTCATTTACAGTACATGGAGGGTCCTACCCAAAACTTCAAATCTTCACCTGTCGAGACCTGCAGAAGATCGTGTTCGGCAAACGAGTAGGAGATCGTGGATGCCACGGTCCCTTCGGTGTTGGAGCCGAAAACGACACTTTTGTGAATTGACGGTGCGAACCAGCTCCGTAGTGTGCCGACGGCAAAGTTGGCCGGATTGGTCGTCCCCGCAAGAATGCGAAGGCCAGCAATCGCGTTTTCCTTGCCTGCTCCTCAAGCCACCGGCTTCGAATCGGGAGACAGATCCTCCGCAGCCGGCTGCCACAACTCGATGGGATTGCCCTCCGGGTCTTTCAGGCGGGCAAAGCGGCCGTAGGGCTCAGTATCTGGAACAACGGTGGCTTCGATCCCCGCTGCTTGCAACTGCTCCACCATCGCGTCCAGATCCCGTACGCGGAAGTTGAGCATCCAGCATTTCTCCGGGTCGCCGAAGTACTTGCTGTTCAAGGGGAAGGGCGCAAAGGCGGTCGTCCCCTCCTGCTGACGCCAAGCCGAATCTTCGGCACTCGATGGTATAGGGTTCACGCCGAGGTGCTGTTCATACCACTTCGCCAGCCCGGCAGGATCGCTTGAACGGAAGAAAAAACCGCCGATTCCCAGTACTTTTTCCATGAGAACTCCTTCGTAGAAGCTCGTTCCCGATCCATCCTACAGCAGTTCCTGCCCCGCGAACCAATAAGAGATTTCGAAGGCCGCGGTCTCTTCGGCGTCGGAGCCGTGAATGGCATTCTCCTGAATCGATCCGGCAAAGAGCTTGCGCAGGGTGCCCTCGGCGGCGTTGGCCGGGTTGGTGGCGCCCATCAATGTGCGCAGGTCGGCGATGGCGTTTTCCTTCTCCAGCACCATCAGGAAGAGCGGGCCGCTGGCCATGAAGGCGCACAGCGCCTCGAAGAAGGGTTTGCCCTGGTGCACGGCGTAAAAGCCCTCGGCCTGGGCCACCGAAATGTGCTGCTTCTTGATCGAGACGATACGGAATCCGGCCTTTTCGATTTCGGCCAGAATGGCGCCGGTGAAGCCCTTGCGGACCGCGTCCGGCTTGACGATGCTGAAGGTGCGTTGCGCCACGGGGAATGCTCCTTGGGAGATTCTTCTTCTTTTTCATTGTAATCGTCCACCAGCATAGCCGACATGCGGTGACGAAACAAAGCCGGCATTTTAAGCGGCGTTATAAGAACGAAAGAACTGCCCTTGACAAAGCTAACCCTACGGAAGATATTTTTATCTGAAAGGAAACAGAGACAGAAAATGGAAAGAGCGAGCCATGCAAATTTCAAAGAGATGAATTTTGATGATTTATTCGAACAGATTTCTCCGGAAGATATATCCGACAACGTATTTACGATGGTAGGAAAAGATCTTACTGTAATTACCGCTGGCAAGCAGGATCGCTACAACTCCATGATAGGCAGCGGGGGTGGCTTGGGGCTTCTATTCATGAAGCCAACCACTTGGTGCATTCTTCGGGCCGACCGATATACGCTTGAACTGATTCAAAAAGAGCAAACATACACGATGTCCTATTTCCCTAACGAATATAAGAAACAGATTCGCTTTCTGGGAAGCGAATCGGGGAGAGACAGCGAGAAGATGGAGGATGTCGAGTTGACCGGCGTTCAAACTCCTTGCGGAAATATGTCTTTCAAAGAAGCCAGACTGATCATCGAATGTAAATTGACGGCAATCACGACCGCCAAGCCCGACGACTTTTATACGCAAGAAGCTAAAGACGCTATCAACGAAGCTTACAAAGAAGCAAATGTCTATCGCAAATATGTATTTGGGGAAATCGCCCGTGTTTGGTTAAAGAAATAAGGCGCGCATCAGCGCGAACGCGGGGCGATCTGCTAAAGTGTCGGCATGTTGCGCATCGCCGATTTTCCCACTCGTGCTTTCTTGCTTCTGGCTCTGGTATGGACAGCCGCAGTACTCGCTCTCTCCGTCCACTGCCAGACTGCGCCGAAAGGCGCGCCCGCCCCTGCGGCAGCCGCAGCGGAGCTGAAGGTCTTCGATCCGTCGCTGATCGATAAGACGGTGGACCCCTGCGAGAACTTTTACCGCTTCAGTTGCAATGGCTGGTTCCAGCGCAATCCGCTGCCCGCGGATCAGGCGGCTTACGGGCGATTCACCGAGCTCTTCGAGATCAACCGTCTGCATTTGAAGGCGATTCTCGAAGAGGCCGCCAAGCCCGCGGTCTCCCGCACCGCCAACCAGCAGAAGATCGGCGACGAGTACGCCAGTTGCATGGATGTGGAGGCCGTCGACAAGCTGGGCCTGCGGCCGCTCGAGCCGGAACTGAAGAACATTGAAGAGCTCAAGAGCCTGGAGGGCCTGCCGGCTCTATTGGCCCATCTGCACACCATCGGCGTGGACGCCTTCTTCGGCATGGGATCGAACCCGGACTTCGCCGACTCCAGCCAGGTCATCAGCTACTACGACGCCGCCGGGCTGGGGCTGCCCGAGCGCGATTACTACACCCGCAGCGACGCCAAATCCGTCGAACAGCGCCAGCAGTACCAGGCGCACGTGCAGAAGATCTTTGAGCTGGCCGGCGCCAGCGAGACGCAGGCGGCCAAGGACGCGGCCATTGTGCTGGCCATCGAAACCCGCCTGGCCAAGGCCTCGCTCACCATGACCGATCAGCGCGATCCGCAGAATCTCAACCACCCCACCGATGTAGCCAGCCTGGCCAAGGTGCTGCCGCACTTCTCGCTGATGGAATATGTCGCCGGACTTCACGCGCCGGCAGCCGGCAAAGCCAACAACGCGCAGCCCAAGTTTTTTACGGAATTCGACGCGCTCGTCGCCGACACGCCGCTCGATCAAATCAAGGTCTATCTGCGCTGGCACCTGCTCCACGCCTATGCCGGAACCAGCCTGCCCGAGAGCTTCGATCGGGAAAACTGGAACTTCTACGCGCACACCCTCAACGGCGCCGAAAAGCAGCAGGAGCGCTGGAAGCGCTGCACCAGCCGCGTGGACCGCGAACTGGGCGAGGCGCTGGGGCAGGTCTATGTCGAACGCTACTTTCCGCCCAGCGAGAAGCAGCGCACTCTCGATATGACCCTGGCCATCGAGCAGGCCATGGAGCGCGACATCGACAACCTGGATTGGATGAGCGCCGCCACCAAGATCAAGGCCCGCGAGAAGCTGCACGCGGTGATGAACAAGATCGGCTACCCGGAGAAGTGGCGCGACTATTCGACCGTCCAAATCGTGCGCGGCGACGCTCTGGGCAACCAGATGCGGGTACATGCCTTCGACGAGGCCCGCGACCTGGCCAAGATCGGCAAGCCCGTCGACAAGCTGGAGTGGCAGATGACGCCGCCTACCGTCAATGCCTACTACGATCCGCAGATGAACAACGTGAACTTCCCCGCCGGCTACCTGCAACCGCCCTTCTTCAGCGGCAAGGAGGACGACGCGGCCAACTATGGCGACATGGGCTCGACCATTGGCCACGAACTGACCCACGGCTTCGACGACGAGGGCCGCCAATTCGACAAGGACGGCAACCTGCTCAACTGGTGGACCAAGGACGACGAACAGAGATTCAGCGACCGCGCCGATTGCATGGTCAAGCAGTACGACGCCATCGAAGCGGTCCCCGGCGTGCATTTGAACGGCAAGCTGACGCTGGGCGAGAATCTGGCGGATCTGGGCGGCCTTTGGCTGGCTTGGATGGCCTGGCAAGATCGCGCCCAGGCCGCGCACCTGGACATGAACGCCAAGATGGACGGCTATACTCCCGAGCAGCGCTTCTGGATCGCCTATGCCCAGCAGTGGTGCACGCAGACGCGCCCCGAGCAACTGCGCACCCAGGCGCAGAGCAATCCTCACGCCCCCGACGAGTACCGCACCAACACCGTCTTGCAGGATCTGCCCGAGTTCGCCAAGAGCTTCAGTTGCAAAAAGACTGCGGCAATGGTGATAGCCAAGCCTTGCCGGGTATGGTGAGTATTGCGCCTCATTTTATTGCGAGGCTTTTTTAAAGCCTCGCAATTTTTAAAATAACTGGGTATCTGCTTGACTCAAACCACCACAAGATGTTGATGTTTTCATTGAAAATGCAAAATTCGTTCTCTTATGTGCATTATATTGTGCGTCTTACAGCGTCTCCAGTTTCTTTTTCCAACAGCCCACCTCTTCGGCAAACACTCTTTTCACCCAAGATGGGACCACTGAACGCGCCGGGACCTTAATATCCTTCAACGTTCGATTGGCCTGGCGTCCGTAGTTAAATTTGTAGCGATTTGTGTGAATCACCATACAGTAGTACAGCTTCTCTTCAAGTGTCATATCCTCGGGCGGTATCAGATAGTAAAGGTCTCTCCCACTATAAAACGGCTCAGGTTGGACGAAAGTCTCTAGTACGCTACCCCCACCCGCTACCGTCAAATACCCAGCCGGGATCGGCTCCAGACCAGAAATGCGCTTCACTTTTGCAGACACACCGTTATTACGGGCCGTTCGCGACACAAAGTTGACACCGCTAGGGTCGCGTTTTAGGGCATTAAGTTCAAGATTGACGCCATATACGACGGAAAAGATGCTGCCGAGGGATACTAGGGGTGATTTTTTACTCATCGTTTTCCTCTCCTTTGTCTTCCACTGCTTCCTTGGCTTTATATTCCGTCTCATTGACCAGTTGAAACATCAAGTATTTCTTCACCGTCTGCTTAAAATCAGATTGAGTGAGAACTGAATAGTCAGTTTCCATGTATGCCTCTGCACACCATTCATCGTCATGGTTTACCTTGCGTAAGACGCTTTCGCCCGCATGGACGCGACGGTTTCTATACATGTCTACCCAGTGGTCTCGTAATGTGGGCCAACCTCCACTAGCGTCTACACGTCCCTTGTGCTTGGTCTTGATAAAGCCGTCGTCCTTCCAATAACCAAACCAGGTATCGCGCTTTGATGTGGCGTGTGGTTTGTGGGCTGTCCACACCATAATGCAGCATACATTCCCAACCGGATAGAACAATTCGGTTGGCATGGACATAACTGCTTCCAGTGTGTGTTCCGCCATCAACTCAACACGCAATGGGTTGGGGGAAATAGCACAGGACATTGGAACAATAGCCACTCCGGTTCCTCCTTCGGCCAGACAATTCAACATTTGCTGGATGAAGCGAAGTTCGTGTAGATCGGCGGTTCCTTGGGAAAAGGGTGGATTGAGTAGTCCGATATTAGCTTTGTGCGCCTTGACTGCCGGTGCGATTGCATCATCAAAACAACTACCTTGGTAAAGATTAGTGCTGGTTCCGGAAATTCGGACAAGGGGTTAAGTGGAGGTTCTGTTCTTCCGCAGCCTAAAATGGCTGGGATGAGGAGAGCAGATGAGCAGACGTCCACGCCGGAACCACACCGCGGCCTT
>Ga0181520_10001426_pt1 | contig 48706 bp, 28 predicted proteins | sample PEATcosm2014_Bin_29_FD_132451 | JGI IMG/M metagenome (GOLD analysis project Ga0181520, IMG submission 132451) | Peatland microbial communities from MTU Mesocosm Facility, Houghton, MI, USA - PEATcosm2014_Bin02_30_metaG | ecosystem: Environmental > Terrestrial > Soil > Wetlands > Peat | place... | reverse complement strand
CTGAAAATCAGACTGTATATCCATTTCTTGCACCTTCCTGGAGCGGACAAGTTGCTTATGTCTAACAACTTAGATGCTCCAGGAGGGGCAAGAATTCCCTAAATTCTTGAATAATCCGGGCTAAGGGCGTTCGGAAGAAATGAGCGGGTTGGAGTCCCGGCTTTAGCCGGAATGCCTGACCACGTCGCCTAAAGGCGGGACTCCAACAATCTGGCATTTTCGGCATTTCTTTCGGACGCTTTGGCGGCGGAACTACAATCGCGGCATCCATAGCCCCAGCTTTCGCCAGGACCATTATTTACCGCGAGAAAGAGCAACTAATGAAGTAGCCGTCCAGGAAAAGACTCTGGGCGGGGCGATTGAGCTGGACCATGTTGAACCAGTCGCTCATCTCGTAACCGGCGCGGAGTTCCCATGGGCCGCGGGCATAGGAGACACCCACCGCCGCCTCGATCACCGGCACCACGACGGTCGTACTGCCCGACGTATTGAGAGTTATGCCGACGAATGGATCGTTTTCATGCTGGGCGGTCTGGAAATCGGCCACCAGGATCGACTCGGCGGCCCTGCCGAACACTCGAAATCCAATGGGCGACCGCCACTCGAGTTCGGCACCCAAGCGAATGCCCTCGCCATCCATATTGTTGGGAAGGCTGACGGTGCCGGTTCCACCGGCTGGGGTGGTATACGTATTATTGAAGTTCTGGTCGATCTTGGCCCAGCGGAAACCGCCAAACGCCTTGAACCCTATGGTATCGTTAAGGCACGAGCTCCACTCGGCGTCGAAGTCCTGGATATTGACCTGAAGAGTGCCATCGGCTGTAATCGAACTTACCGGTTCCTGGGAGCTCTGACCAGTACTGTAATAACTCTGGGTAGCAAACAAGGCAAAATTGGTCGAGTTATTGGTGACGGTCTGCTCGTTCTCGACGTGAAAATAGGTGTAGGTCCACAACACGTCCCACCCGTTACAGAAACGATAGCCAAGGCCGGCGCGAAAGGCGTTAGCCCGGTCGAAATCGAGCGACTCAGTTGATATGGCCGTGGGTTTACCCAATCCATTTCCGGTATCCAGGGCGGCGAAATCCATCCCCGAGCGCCGGCCCAACCAGTTCAGGTAGTCTACGTTGGCCAGCAGGCCGGGTCGGCAACAGGCAAGGCCGCCATCGACTGGTCCCGTGGCCTCTGGCACCGGCAGCAGGAACCGCTGGAACCAGGGCGTGTCGGCTGACACGGCGGGAGGCGCCGTGGGCGCGGGGGAACTTGCAGGAGTGCCGGCGACGACAGGTGCCGCCGCGGAAGCGCTAGGGAGCGTGGGGAAAAGTGGCGTAGCTGGGTTGGCATCAGGCTCAGCGGCAGGTGCGGCAACGGGCGCAGCGGCAGGAGGAGTAGCAGGGGCAGCGGCGGGTGCGACTGCGGGCGTTGCCGCCGGTGTGGCGACAGGCTCAGCGGCAGGTGCGGCAACGGGCGCAGCGGCAGGAGGAGTAGCAGAGGCAGCGGCGGGTGTGACTGCGGGAGTTGCCGCCGGTGTGGCAACAGGCTCAGCGGTAGGAACAAATGCCACAACCGAATAAGTAGCCGCACCGTTGGAATCGGTGCGATTCTGCCCGTAAGCCGTAAAAGTGGCGCTGCATGCGACAACGGCCAACACGGCCGCGAAAATCCGGCCTCGGATCATGATACCCCCCATTTAACTCACGATAGCGCTGATGGCATCCGCTTGGAAATTACGGTTGCGCAAGAGAAATCGGCGTTTTCGGTCGTTCGGATTAGGGAAACCCTGACGCGCACGGAGAATTTTACGGACAGGTCAGTCGTAACCGACCATGACAAGGCGCTGTTCTTCCTCGCCCAACGGGAACTTGCCCCATTGGAGTTCCATGGAATCGATACAAGCGGCATATTTGCACATAAACCGCCGCTGAAGATTGAAATAGCGAACCATATCGTACATCCAACGAGGCGCTCGTTCCTCGTACTTCAATTCCAGAACTACCCCGTCGAAGGGCAGATAGTAAGGCCATCTGTCAGGGCGGGGAGGAATGGCACGTTCCGGCGCCGTGAATTTCCCTAAGCCGTGGCCCTCGTAACCCATGCCATTCACGAAGCTCGGCAACCCGACTCCTTGGGCCGGCGTGGCACTGACGTGACGGTCAAACGTGACGCGAAGTTCCTCGTCGTTCTCCCCTTCGTAGATCTCCCGCAGGTAGGAGACGTAGATCATCGGCTGGGCCTTGATGGCGTTGCACAAGGACCAGAACTTGTAGGCAATGTCGAGGCGTCGCTTGCCGTGGACCATCCGCGCCGGGTCGGGCCAACCGGCCGGGTTGGGCCAGCTCGTATTGAGAAAGAACTCGAGGGCGTCGCGGCTGAGCATGGCCCGGTCCTTGCAAATCACGTCCATCACACGACGCTTGATCTCGAAAAAGGCCGGCCGCTCCCAGTGGTCGTCATAGCAACGAATCCGCAGCTTGATGCGATTCAAGTGTCCGTAGTACGCCTGGCGAAAAAGGAAATAGTCCGGCGAATCCATGTAAATGCTCATCACCGGATGGCCGCGGGTCGGGGTGTCCTTATTGTGGACCGAAGGCCGGAGAAACGCCCGGCAGTAGTCAGCCACGGCGACAGCCCGTTCTTCATCGACCACATATTTCAATTCGTAGCGACCAGCCTGTCCCATGATGCCGAATCTTCCGTTCCCGTGCCTGAAATCAGCCTGAAATGGCTCTTCTCATCGTCCATCATAATTCCCCCTCGGAAAAAAGCCAAGCAAGAGGAGCGGGGAGCAGGGAGGAGAGGGAGGTAGCAAAGCAAGGAGCGCGGAACAGGAGTATGCTCCGAATTCCGTCTGCGGCCGGATATCGGGCGTTCGCTCCTTGCTCCCTGCTCTTTATCCCGCCGCAGGCGGAACCCGACCCGTAAAGACGAGCAAGGCGCGGGCCACTTCCTTGAACTTGATCTTCTTCGATGGGCTGGGCCGAAACCAGATGTTGTAGGCGGGGGCCTTGGGGCGTACAGCAGCGTCTGCGGCAGGCTTGAGTATTGAAGGCGGCGGCACCAAAGCCCAATTCTGGCCACCGACCTTATCCTCCAGTGCGTGGGCAAGCCGCTTCACCCACGACTGTGGATCGGACTCTCCTTGGACTACCTTCTCGAGCATTGCCTGGTAGTCGATCTGCCCGGACTCGATCAGCCAACAGAACAATCGGCCCGTTACCTCGTTCTCAAAACTGTATTTAGGATTAGGCTTGTTGCCCACGAGTTCCATGCACAATCTCCTTAAATGGCCTTACTTTCACCAGCATAGGGGCTGAAATATTAAGCGCCAAGGGAACGGAGGTCAGCTGCCAAAGAAATCATACAAAAACAAGGAATAATTATCGCCAACGGCAACGAATAATATGAATACGGTGAGTGTATCGCGCCGGCCAGGCTGATAGTATAGCAGGGCACAAAAGCTGTCGATATCCTCCAATTAGCCCCTCAACCTGCACGGTGTTGCATCGAATTGGGGGCATATACAGCCCTACCGTTCTTGTTAGAATAGAGTTAGCTTGCGGGTGGAAGCGGCGCGCAACGTCAGTACTGGGCAGTGGTTCTATCGAAAGAAGATGAAGGATATCCGCTATCGCAGCCTCGGGGAAACCTGGCTAGCCATACTCCGAGAAGTCTATCATTCCAGGGAGACGGTGGGCGACGATACGCGGGAATCGTTGCACATCTGCGCTACGTTTGCGCAAGCCGATTTCGACGCTGATCCCCTGCTGGTCCGCTTTGCATCGCGCGAGAATGTCGAACAGATGTGGAAGGTCTTTTTCACCACGGAGCCCAACCAGTTCGGGCACAGCTACCGCGATCGGATCCGCGGGCCGGGCGGGCGTTCCGACCTCAGCGACGTGATCGAATTGCTGCAGCGTGAGCCCCTGTCGAAACGTGCGGCGATCGTACTGATCGGCGAGGGTAACGGCCGCGTGCCCTGCATCAACGTCGTCCATTTCCTCCACCGCAGGCAGGGATTGGTGGCGACGTACTTCGCCCGTGGCCAGGACATCTTCCGCAAGTTTTACGCGGATGCCCTATGTATTTTCGAAATGGCCAGGCGGATCGCAGATGGCATCGGCGTTCCCGTAGACCAAGTTACGGGCATCATTAGTTCGGCGCATATTTACCTTGCCGACTTGGCCGCCATTGGCGATGTATTGGCTGGGGCCGACGCAATGCGGGGAACACTCGCTGGCAGCGGAGCGACAAAATGAACGTGTTTCTGGTCGTTCCGCGGACATTGAGTCCCAAGCAGACCTACCGCGAGTATCCCCTGGGCGCCGGCCTGATCGCCACGTCGCTGCGCCGGGCTGGGTGTCATACAATCGTTTACGACCAGAGCGCGGAAGGCTCTGACGACGAATCGCTTTGGGCCCGGCTTGCCGAATTCCAGCCTGATGTGGTGGGTTTCTCGGTCGTTACGCCCAGCTACCCCGTGGCTTCCCAACAGATCCGGCAACTCCGCGCCCAACGGCCGGACCTCCCCATGGTCGCCGGCGGCATTCACGCCAGCCTCTTTCCCGATGATTTTCTGGCCGATGGGGCCGACGCCGTGGTCGTGGGCGACGGCTGCGGACCGATGACGTTCCTGGTCGACCGTATCCGCCGCGGCCTTCCTTGGGACACAATCCCAGGCTTGATCGGCCGGACGCGGGAGGGCCGGTCATTCCGTAATGCTCCGGCGCGGCGATTGCCGAATATCGATCCGGGCATCATTGATCGCAACGTCTACAATCTGTCGCTCTACTCGCACCACTCGATGCTGGCTTCGCTGGGCTGCCCGTATCGCTGCACGTTCTGCTGCAACTTTTCCGGCAGGCTACTGCAGCAAGGCGTGACGATTCGCTCCTGCGATCGGCTTTGCGAAGAGATCGACTACCTCGTGGCTTGCCACGGGGCGAAGCAGATCTTTTTTGTTGACGACATCTTCCTTGTCCAACGAACCCATGCCCTGGAGTTCTGCCGCAAATTGGCCCGGCGACAGCCGGGCTTGCAGTGGATCGCCCAGATGCGGGCCGACGCGTTGGACGAGGAGGTTGCCGCCGAGATGGCCGCCGCCGGTTGCCGCCGCATCTACTTCGGCGTGGAATCGGGCTCCGAGGCCGTCCTCCGCCGGGTCCGCAAGGGCACCGACCGCGAGTCCATCCGCCTGGGCATCGAAAGCGCCAAAAAGGTGGGCATCCGCGTCAAGACGGGCTGGGTCTTCGGGCTGCCCGGCACGCTCGACGAGCAGTACGAATCGGTCGCCTTCATGCGGGAGCTTCGCCCGCACGAGATCTCGATCCACCAATTGATCCCCTTCCCCGGGACCGAATACTACGCCCATCCGCAGCGGCACGGCATCCGCATCCGCGATCCCAAGGACTTCGCCAGTTTCTGCTACGGCGGGATGGGCGACAATGTCTCGTTCGATTACCTCTCGCGCGGCCAGTTGATCGACTTGCTCGAACATACGGTCGACGTTTTGCAATCGGACGGCTACACCAATAGCGACGTTGCCACCGCTGAAACCCCCTACGTATTTTCCACGCCGCTCAATTCGCTGTCGATGAGCGTATTCCACTCCCCAGGACCCAACGTCCGCCACAAAACGTCAGCCGCCGCGGAGCCGGTGGTTCCCACCTATTGATCGTTTTGTTGCACACCTTGAACAGGATTGATGAAATGAAGCAAGTGCCTGAAATCATGGCCACGATCGGCCCAACCTTAGAGAAGCCCGAGGATCTTCGCAGAGCCGTGGAGGCGGGCGCTCGCTGGTTCCGCCTGCCTTGCGGCTACCGGCAACGTCCGCACGTGGCGAACGCCCGCGACATTCGCGCGCTGGCCGCAGAAGTGGACGTGCCGGTGCGGCTGCTTTTGGATCTGCCTTCGTCGCGGCCGCGGATCGGGACCATGAATGACCTGAAACTTGAGGTTGGCAGCCGGATCCTGTTGTGGGATTCTGTACACCGGGCAGAACCGCCCGTGAAAAGCGGCGTGGCAACGGTTCCACTGCCCCAGCTCAACGGCCTGTTCGAGAAGATCGCGCCGAGCCACCGGATTTGGTTCTGCGACGCACGCCTGGAGTTCGTCACCGAAGAGGTCGGCGACCACGCCGTGCTGGCTCGTTTGACCCGCGGCACAATTCCGTTGAAGGCATCGAACTCGATCTACCTGCCCGACAGCGCCAGCCCCTTCGAGATGGTCACCGACGACGACTTGGCGCTGCTGGATGATTTCGTCCGGGCGGGCATTATTCCCGATTGGGTGGCGCTTTCGCTTATTTCCACGCCCGAGGACGTTGTGGCGGGGCGCGAGAAGATCGATTCTTGCCTGGGCAAGCCGGTAAACATCATGGCCAAGATCGAGACACAATCCGCCGTGGACCGCCTGGAATCGATCCTGGAAGTCGCCGACGGAACGATGGTGGCCCGGGGCGACCTGGGGCCGGCCGTGCGGTTCGTCGGGCTGCCCGAGGCCCAGGCCCGCATCGTGGCCCTGGCCCGGCGGCTGGGAAAGCCCTCCGTCGTGGCTACGCAGATCCTCGAGTACTATGCCGAGCACGGCGTGCCGTTGCGGTCGGAGATTTCCGGGCTGGGCCTGATCGCCCGCGAGAACCCGGACGCCATCATGCTGGGCAAGGAGACGGTGTATAGCCCGCGGCCTATCGATTGCATCCGTTTCGCCACCGAACTTCTCACGCACGAGACGCGGCGGTTGGAGGCCGAGCAATTGCAGTTCCTCCGTCCCTCGGCGTCAACGGGAAAATCGTTCCTGGTCGCCATCGAAGGCCCCAACGGGGCCGGCAAGACACTCTTATGGTCGTTGTTGGCGAAGGCGATGGGCGCCGCCGCGCTCCGCGGCGTGCCGCCCGCCTGGGAAGATGCCTCGCGGAAACTCGAAATGATCCGCGACGCCGATTGGCTGGCGTCGGCCATGTACTTTCTCTCGGGCGTGATCGAGTCGTCGCGCCAGGCGATGCGGTGCGATGCGAAACTCCAAGTCATGGACCGCTCGCTCTGGTCGACTCTGGCAGTCCACTATGCCTACGACCCGGACCGCTTGGGTACCTTGCTGCCGCTGTTCGAACTGGCGGCTGACCGCCTGGCGGTTCCCGACCTGACGATCGTCCTGGAGGCGGACTCCGAGATCTGCCGGCAGCGGATCGCGCACAAGTCGGGCGTCGAGCAGGAATTCGACGCGGCCAGTCCGACGGACGAGGCCTTTTGCCTGCGCGAGCGCGAGTTCTACCATTGGCTTGCCGGCCAAGGGCCGCGGGTCGTATTCCTCGATGTCAACGCCGGCTCGCCCGAAGACGTATGTCAGCAGGCGAGCGAATTGATCGAGGAAGCCATGCCATGTTTCTGCTGACGAGCAATCCGCGCAAGTACGGTCCTCTGGCAGAGATCTTGGCGGGCATGCAAATTACGCTCCGCAAACCGGACTTCGAACTGCCCGAGTTGCAAGGCCCGGATTTCGAGGCGGTGATCGCACACAAGGCGCGGACCGCCGCCGAAGCCCTGGGCCATCCTTGTCTGGTCGACGACGCCGGCCTGCTCTTGGACGCCTACTCCGGCTTTCCCGGCCCGCAGACCGGCATCGTGGTCCGTTCGCTCGGCGCCGCCGGCATGCAGCGGCTTTTGGCGGGCACAACGGACCGCGCCCGCATGGTTTGTCACATCGGCTGTTGGCTCGACGGGCGGCTGTGGCATTGGCAGGGCGAGGCCGCCGGGCGCATGGATCCGCGGCGGCCGCTGGCGGAAGGTCCCGGACCGCTCACGCAATGGTTCGTTGCCGACGAGCCGGACGGTTGCGACGGGTACCTGCATCGCCGCCGCGCCCTGGCGGCCTTGGGGCGCGACATCGACTCCTTGCAACTTCGCCTTGGGACGGAACGGCCCAGTTCTGTAGAGGAACGGCGGAGCACCCGCTTGCGGGTCGGTGCCGTTCCGCCCGATTTGGAACGGCACGGAGCCCGTTCCCTACAAGGCGCTGCCGTGTGCAACCGGGAGTGCGTCTTCTGCCAGGAGTTCGATGGCTCGGGCAGGTCGATCTATCACGAGATGCTCGGCGGGGAACTTCCCTCGAGGGTAGTCCACGAGACGGAGCGGTTCGTGGTTTTCCCGCCGCTGGGGCAGTTCATCGAGGGCGGCCTGTTGTTGGCCACGCGGGAGCATCATATCGCCATGTCGGCGCTGCCCGACGACTACTACACAGAGTTGGACTGTCTCATGGCAGAAATCTGCGAACTGCTGGCGAAACATTACGGCTGCCGGCCACTGCTGTTCGAGCATGCCCCGGCCGCCCCGGGCGACAAGGGCACGTGTTGCGTGGACCACGCTCATCTGAACGTCTTCCCAGTCCGCGTCGACGTCCACGCCCACCTGCGGAAATTCCCCCATGCCGAGATTGGCCCCATGTCGGACCTGTCCGCGCCGCAGTTCCGCAACCAGCCCTATCTGTTCCTGCAAACCAACGAGGGCCGGCGTTTTGTGTATAATGCAGGGATCGTGCCGTCGCAGTACGTTCGCCGGATTGTCACCACCGAACTCGGCATGCCCGAGCGCTGGCACTGGAGGGAATACCTTGGCCTGGATGAACTCAAACGCACGTTTGCCGCTTTGTCGGGTTGGAGACATTCCCGTGGATCCGCTCCCTGAGAACTTGTCGCAGCAACCTCGCAGTCCCATTGCTGACGAGCAGCCGGAGTCCAGTGGTGAAACAATTTCTCACGATTTGTACGGCATGGATCCCAGCCGGACGGAGGACTATGACGCCATCCGACTTGAGGTGATTCGCCAGCGTTGGGACCAGAAGGCCGACCGTTGGGACGCCGACCTGGCCGACCATTGCTGCCACTTGAACCAGGACGACGCCTATCACCGTTTTCTCGACGCGTCCGACGCGGTGGTCGCTGCCCGCGCGTCGTTTTGCCGGGAGCGTCTCCTTGTTGACTTGGCCTGCGGCACGGGGCTGATCCTGGCCCATTTTGCTGACCACTTCGAGCGGGCTTTGGGCATCGACATCAGCCCGCGAATGCTGGCGGCCGCAACCGCCCGGCGGTTGCCCCGCGCCGATTTTCTCCAAGCCAGTTGCTTTGAGCTTGCCGGGCGGGTCGCTCCGGCGGGCGCGGTACTCTCGCGCGGCATCCTTCTCTCGCATTACGGCCCTCGCTGGGCCTTGCCCCTGCTCCGCCAGGTCCGCGAGATCCTCGTGCCCGACGGCGGCTTCGCGGTCCTCGACTTTCTCAACGCGTTGACGCGGCACGACTATCCGGCGAACCCGGACAACAAGACTTACTATACGGCCCAGCAAATGCAGTTCCACGCCCGCGAGGCCGGTTTCCGTCGCGGGAGCATTCTCGGCGAGCCGGACCGCCGCGTCCTCCTGCTGCTGGCGGAACGATGAACGCCAACGAAGTCATCTATCTCGATAACAACGCCACCACGCGTCTGGACGAGGCCGTTTTGGCGGCGATGTTGCCGTGGCTGGGCGAACAGTTCGGCAACCCAGCCAGCGGCCACGTCCTGGGCCGGGCCGCACGTACAGCCGTCCAACAAAGTCGCCATTCGGTCGCCCGACTGCTCGCCGCCCGTGCTGGCCAGATCGTCTTTACCGCCTCGGCGACCGAGGCCAATAATCTGGCAATTTCCGGACTGACCGCCGGCCATGCCGCCTGCCACGCGATTACCACGACGATCGAACACAAGTCGGTGGCCGAACCAGTCCGTAAACTCGAAGAGACTGGCCGCATCCGCGTCACTTGGCTGCGACCCGATCCATTGGGCCAGATTCATGCCGATGCGCTGGCCGCCGCATGCACGGCCGACACGCGCTTGGTTTCCATCCAGGCGGCGAACAGCGTGATCCACACGCTCAATCCACTTGCCGACTTGGCGGAGGTCTGCGCGGCGCGCGACATCCTCTTCCACTGCGACGCCACACAATGGGTCGGCAAGCTACCCATCGATGTGGACCGTTTGGGTATCGACGCCCTGAGTTTTTCTGCCCATAAGTTCTACGGTCCCAAGGGTGCCGGCGGGCTTTACCTGGGACCCAAAGCCTTGCGCGCCGGCATCCAGCCTCAGATCCTTGGCGGCGGCCAGGAGGACGGCCTCCGCTCGGGGACCTTGAACGTTCCCGCTATCGTGGGACTGGGCATGGCCAGCCAACTGGCAATCGACCGCCAGGAGACCGACGCCTTGCGCACCGACCAGCTCGCGCAACGGCTCTTCGACGGGCTCAACCGTCGCTTGTCGGGCGTCACGCTCAACGGCCATCCGCGCCAACGTCTGCCGGGCTCTTTGCACCTGACGCTAGCGGGCGTCGACGCCAAGGGCCTGATGGCATCGCTGCCGCAGATCGCCATCAGCGACGGTTCCGCTTGCGAAACCGACCACGACCCGGACTATGTGTTGAAGGCCATTGGCCGGCCCGCGGCCGCCCATCATTCGATCCGCTGCCAGGTTGGCCGTACGACGACGCCCGAGGAGATCGAGCGGGCCATCGAACTGCTGGTTGCCGGGGTTGAACGGATGCGCGCCTTTTAGTTGATCTTTGCATTGAAAATGAGCCCCGTAGGCCGGAACAAGCTTGCGCAGTTCCGGCGTTGATACCGATCCGTGCCGGAACTGCGCAAGCTTGTTCCGGCCTGCAAGACTGAGCCACCTTCCACGAGTCCAACCAATGGCCTTGCCTCTTACCGATCCGCCGTCGACACGTCCAACGCGCCGCCGCTTCCTGGTCATGGCCGCCGCCGGCCTGGCTTCCTCTTACTCTGGCCGCCAAGCCTTCGGCGAGGTCACGGGGCCCGCGATGCCGAAACTGGCCGCCTATGATGAGTTGATGAACGACTTCATGCGCGCGCACAAGCCGCCCGGCGCGGCCTTGGCAGTCGCCTACCATGGCCGCCTGGTCTACGCCCGCGGGTTCGGCTTTGCCGATCTGGAGAAGCACGAACCGGTGCGGCCCGCTTCGCTCTTCCGCCTCGCCAGCGTGAGCAAGCCCTTTGCCGCCGCCACGGTGTTGCAACTGATCCAGCACGGCAAGCTCCGCCTGGATGAGCGGGTATTGCCGCTCTTGAAGTTCGAGCCACATCTCGAAGGGCATGCCCGCCTGGACCCGCGCTGGCACACGATCACGGTGCGACATTGCTTGCAGCATACGGGCGGCTGGGACCGCGACAAGTCGTTCGATCCCATGTCGGCCCAGACCGCCGAAGCGGTCGCCAAGGCCCTGCGCGTGCCGCTGCCCGTTAATCCCAGGCAGATCATTCGCTACATGATGGGCAAGCCGCTGGATTTCGAACCGGGCACGGCTTATGCCTATTCGAACTTCGGCTACTGCGTGTTGGGCCGGGTCGTCGAGGCCGTTGCCGGCAAGCCTTATCACGAAGTGGTCCAGCAGAGAATTCTCGCCCCCTTGAGCATTCGCGACATGCGGCTCGGCAAGAACCTGCTGAAAGACCGCGCCGTCGGCGAGGTGAAGTACTACGACAGCCGCAATCGCGCCGGACGGGCCACCTCCGGGCCGAAGATCGGCGCGGAGGTTCCTTTGCCCTACGGCGTCGAGTGCATCGAGTCGATGGACGCCAACGGCGGCTGGATCGCCTCGGCGGTGGAACTGATGCGTTTCGCCGTCGCCCTGGACGACCCGCGGCGATGTCCGATCCTGAATGAGCAGAGCATCGAGACCATGCTCGCGCCGCCGCCGGGTTCTGTCGGCCACGGCCCCAAGGGGCGGCCGAAGCCGGTTTACTACGCCTGCGGCTGGGATGTCCGCCCGGCGGGCAAGGGCGACAAATTCACCAAGTGGCATACCGGTCTGCTGGCGGGCAGTTCTACGCTGTTGGTCTGCCGCGACGACGGCATCGACTGGGCCGTGCTCTTCAACCGCGATGCCGGCAAGGATGGCAAGGACTATGCCGGCCTGATCGATCCGCTGCTGCACAAGCCGGCCAACCAAATCAAGGACTGGCCCGAAATCGACCTGTTCCCACGATTTAACGGTTGAAAGCTCTCCTGTGGGTCAGGTCCAGTCACCCCTGGCCCCCCCGACTAATGCTCCGAAAACCGTGTTGAATAAAAGGGATGACAGAAACATGATTGACAGAAATATGCCTGCTTAGCGAAAACGGCCCGGTCCGCTGTCGACCATATTTCTGTCAACTATTTTTCTGTCATCAATATACCATTGTCAATAAGATATGGTATAAACTTGGGGTCATTCTACCGTTTCACTCTTGGCTGGAGGATCTCCCATGGCGGTGCAAGGCTGGCAAAAACTGTTGGCAGATTACCCGTGGTTCGAGGGCGAGGGCAACTACCCGATTGCCGCCTACAGCGAGTTCATGCCGCCGCCCCGGTTGGGCCGCAAACCCTACGGCAGCATCGATCACTGCCTGTTCCATGAAGACGACCCTTGCGGCTGGCAAGTCAGCGAATATGAAGAGTCCCTGGAACTCCAGCCGGGACTGGCGATGATCGCCAAGGAGTTGATGCACGTTGTTTGCCACCTGGGCCACCGCAGTCCGGCGCATGGCATCGCCCGCAAGAAGCTCGACGGTAATCCCTATTGGCCAGCCGATATCGAGGCGTCAGGAGCGCCGCCGCAGGAACGCTATGTAATCCTGCTGCCGTTGGCCCTCTCCAAGACCCAGGACGACAAGGGCCGCGTCCGCTGGAGCCTTTTCGGCAGCAGCGAGCAAGGCCCGGCCAAGGCCTTTTGGAAGAGCTTTTATAGCGCGCCCCGGCGGGAAGTGCCACAGGAGTGGTCCGAAGGATTCATGCGCCGCCTGCTGGCCGCGGCTTATGAGCAGAAACCGGAAGCCCTCGCCGATCTGCGCAAAGCGGGCTTCCGCGTTTATACGAATCCGCAGGCCGCCCTGCTGCCCTCCTGGAAAGAAGAGCCGCTGCCACGATGGACCGAGCCTTATCGTTGGGAAAAAGGGCCGCTCCGCGGCGTGCGTTATCTGTTGACCTTTTGCCCCTGGAAGTTCCTGCCCACGGCGGTCCGCCGGGCCTACCTGGCTGGCGATCTGCATTTATTGCCGTTCCCCGGCAGCCTGGTCTTCTTCGCCGCGCCGCCGTACATGGAACTCCAGCGCCAACTGCCGCTGGCCGGACAGATGCCGCTGCTGCAATCGTTGTTCCGCCACGAGGCCGCCGGCTCGATCCGCATCCCGCAGTCGGGCTGGCTGCACGAGGCGCGTCCCAATAATGGCCACGAACCCCACGTCTATGGGCCGGTCCGCGATACGTTCCGCCGCTCGCACCGCTGGCAGCGGATCCCGCGCTACGAAGACCCGCTGGCCGTCACCGGCACGGAGGATAAGCTGACCCACGTACTCTTGAGCACGGCGCCGGACGACATCAGCCTTTATAACAAACCCATGGCCCGCAACGCCCAGATCTGGAGCCACGAGTACGAGTTGCTGCTGGATGGCCCGCGCGCGACGCCCGGCGATCTTCAACGCGTGGCCGACCGGCTGGCCGCCGGCGGGCTGTTCGGCTACCGCATGATCTATCCGGCCATGCGCGTGGGCACGCAGGAGGTCTATTGGCATCGCCCGTTGGTCGCTTATCGCGCGCCGACGAACCCGCTTGCGTGTGGCGGCGAAGCGGTCTTGCTGCCCGATGCCCCGCTGGGCTATCTTACAGCCTATCCTTTCGACAAACCACGGCTCGATCGGGCCGTGGAGCTTTGGCCGCGTTTGTTGGATCGGCCATTGCACCGTGCGGCTATCGAGTTGTTTTCGCACATCCATGAGAATCATCTGCGGCAGACGCTTTTCAACGTTCGTAAGCTCTTGGACACCCGCGACCTGCTCGGCCGGCCGCTGAGTCCCAGCCTCGCGCGGCAATTGCTCACCCTGCCCAAGCACGAGTCGCTGGAAGATTGGTTCCAGTCGCTGCCCGCGCATGCCAGCAACGCCGAAGAGGCGGCCGCGCTGGCAGAGCAACTGCGAGGATACATTTCGTTTAACCGAGAGCCAGCGGCGACCGAGACCGCCGTCGCCGTAGGCTCCGCGTTAAACGCGGGCGGACTAAAATCCATCCCATTACGACCTTCGCTGACCTACGATCGTACGGCCAAACGGTCGTACGAAAAGGCCTATTGGCAGACGATTGCCAAGCTGTCGACGGGCCGTTTCAAGAACAAGGACAACGCCGACTGCGTGCTCGATCCCGAGACCCGCAAGCGATTGGCACATCACCATCGCGACCTGGAGGCACTAGGCGATTATCTCTTGGCCCACTATGCGAAGGTTGCCGCCGCGGCCGGCATGAGCGACCAGGTCCTGGTGGGCGAGTTGCCCTTCCACTGGCAGACCGATTTCCATTTCTCCTGGTCCGGCGGCTGGAAGTTGAACCAGGACGGCGAGACCTACGAGCGCGATCTGGTGATCGTGATCCCCGGCAAGAACCGCAAGCGGGCTGTGATCATGGCCGACCACTACGACACGGCCTACATGGAAGACGTTTACGGCCTGTCCGACAAGGGCGGCGGGCCGCGACTTGCCGCCGCCGGGGCCGACGACAACCACTCCGCCACCGCCGCCATGATGTTGGCCGCCCCGATCTTCCTCGATCTGGCCAAAGAGGGCAAGCTGGAAACGGACATCTGGCTCGTGCATCTCACGGGGGAAGAGTTCCCGTCCGACTGCATGGGCGCGCGGGCCTTGTGCCAGCGGGTGGTGGAAGGCAGTCTGAAAATCCGTCTGGCCGACGGCCGCTGGAAGAGCCTGGCCAGGACGCGCGTGGAGGGCGTATACGTGATGGACATGATCGCCCACAACAACGACCACGAGAAGGACGTTTTCCAGATCGCGCCGGGCGTGAATCGCGAATCGATGCTGTTGGCCGAGGAGGCCCACGCGGCCACGGAGATCTGGAACGCTTCGACACCGGCCTGGAACCGCCGCGCCGACCGTCACGGTTGTACGCGCGGCCGGCGCGCGGCCGATGGCCGTACGATCCCCGACGTGGCCTTGCACTTGCCCTTGAGTGGCGAGGTTCGTCCGCCCTACTATCGCCGCAGCGCGTTGTACAACACCGACGGCCAGATATTTTCCGATGCCGGCGTGCCCGTCGTCTTGTTCATGGAGAACTACGACATCAATCGCCAGGGCTATCACGACACGCACGACACGATGGAGAACATCGATCTCGACTACGGCGCCGCTCTCAGCGCCATCGCCATCGAGACGGTGGCCCGGGCGGCGGGGAGGAAGCCTGCCAGCTTTTCCGGGCGATGAAGGAGTCCTATTAGCGGGATCCAGCCAAGCCAGTCTCCCGGACCCCAGCCCGCTTTCGATCTGTCGATTTAATCCCGCCCCCGCTGGGCTTGCCCCAGCGGAGCGCAGGATTGGCAACTTGAAACGATGCCTCGCCCGCCCGTTTCGCCGTTTTTTTCACTTTTCCGCCGCCCGGCCAAGGGAGACCGCTGAAAAAGATCGTGCGTTTATTCTTTGGAACTTTTTTCTGACCCACGCCGACTTACCGATGAATCAATGACGCCATGCTGTGCGAGAGGCCGCAATCGGTGGACGGCACACGACCCGCAAACGGGTGCCCCGTGCCTCCTACTTTGCTGGCCGGCTTCAACCGCACTGTTCGAGTATCGTTCGCACCTGGTCGGGCAGGATGGCCTCGCCCTCGCCCAGCTTGGCGCCGCGCACACGCAGACGCTCCGACACCTTCTCGGCCGCCTCGGCGGCAACAATGCCGTAGGCCGACAGGCGGGTGGGAACGCTCACCGCTTCGAAAAACTCTTGTGTGTGGGCGATGGCACGCTCCACCAGCGCATCGCCGTCCGCATCGTGCAACCCCCACACGCGGCGGCCGTACTGCGCCAGCTTTGCCGCCTTGGCCGAGCGCCGATTTCGCCACACGGCCGGCAGCACGATGGCCAGCGATTGGGCATGATCGATGCCGTACAAGGCTGTCAGTTCGTGGCCGATCATGTGCGTGCTCCAGTCCTGCGTCATGCCGCAGCCGATCAGGCCGTTAAGGGCCTGCGTGGCGCACCACATCAGGTTTGCCCGCGTGTCGTAGTCCTGCGGTTGCGAAAGGACCTTGGGGGCCTGTTCGATCAAGGTCGCCAGGATCGCCTCCGCCTGGCGGTCTTGCAGTGGCGCGGGCGGGCCGCTGGTCAAATATTGCTCGGCAACGTGGACGAACGCGTCCACAATCCCGTTGGCCACCTGCCGCGGTGGCAACGAGTAGGTCGTCTCCGGGTCCATGATCGAGAACTGCGGATAGATGTATGGGCTGGCGAAGGCCAGCTTCTCCTGGGTCGAGTCGCGGGAAATTACTGCAAAACCGTTCATCTCCGAGCCTGTGGCCGGCAGCGTGAGCACGCAGCCCAGCGGCGTGGCCACAGCCGTAGGGCGGCCCTGGCTGACAATCTTCCACGGATCGCCGGAAGCGTAGGGGATTGCCGCGGCGATGAACTTGGTGCCGTCCAGCACCGAGCCGCCGCCCACGGCCAGGAGGAAATCGGTCTTCTCGGCCCGTGCCAGCGTGACAGCCCGCATGCAGGTCTCGTAACGCGGATTGGGTTCGATGCCGGAGAACTCGCAGACGCGGTGCGAACCCAGCGCCCGGCAGACCTGGTCGTAGACGCCGTTGCGTTTGATCGAGCCACCGCCGTAAGTGATCAAGACCCGCGCAGTGGCAGGAACCAGCGATCCAAGCTGTGCGATAGAACCTTTGCCAAAGACGATTTTGACCGGATTATGGTAGACGAAGTTTTTCATGATTGCCTCGTAAGTGAGTCTTGGTTCCTTTTGCGGCCCGCAACGCGGTTGGCGGCTGTTGCTGGACGTGGCCGCGAAAACTACGAGTATACGCGAAGCGGGCGAGATCGCCAAGGAGCGGAGAACAATCCTGCCGCTACCGGCCAGCCGAGGCTCTTTGACACCAAGGCTCTTTGACACGGCGCGGAGGGCTATTACAATCTAGGAATCTCTTGTTGCGGACAAACTTGTAGGGTGGGCCGAGTGAAACAAGTCCCACCAGATTCCGGTCTGCTATTGGTGGGACTTGTTTCACTCGGCCCACCCTACAAAACTACAAAACGCAACGTCTTTCGGAGGACCTGTCGTGTTTACTTGCCTTTGGCGAATCGGTATTGGTCTTGTGTGTTGGCTGCCTGCCATGGCCTGGGGCCAGGGCGTGCCACTGAAAACGCCGGGTGAAGTCATTTTCGGCCCTGCTGCCGCCGACGATAACGCGGCCTGGCTCCGCGCCATGCGGCAATGGCGCGAGCAGCGGCGGGCGGATATCCACTACGATGGCTCCGAGTATAGCCGGCCCGAATTGGCCTGGGCGCAGCGGAGCTTCATCCAGCCCCAAGTGATGGTCGAAGAGCGGTACCTGTACGACCCCGTGGCGGGCAAGTACACGGTGGACCGCTATCTCGACGACCTGGAAGCGCGCTATGGCGGCATCGACTCCGTGCTCATCTGGCCCGTCTACCCGAACATCGGCATCGACAACCGCAATCAGCACGACCTCTTGCACGACATGCCCGGCGGACTGCCCGGCCTGCGGCAGATGGCGGCCGATTTTCATCGCCGCAACGTGCGCGTACTCTTCCCGGTGATGCCCTGGGACGTGGGGACGCGGGCGGAAGGCGTGCCGCTCTGGGCAGCGGCCGCGCGCGACATGAAGGCCATCGGCGCCGACGGGATCAACGGCGATACGATGGGCGGTATCGGCCGCGAGTTCCGCACGGCCTCCGACGACTGCGGCCATCCGTTGGTGCTCGAACCGGAAAACGGCTTGAGCGACGACGGCATGGTGGCCTGGAACAACATGAGTTGGGGCTACTGGCAGTATCAGCCCGTGCCGGTGGTGAGCAAGTACAAGTGGATCGAGCCGCGGCACATGGTCAACGTCTGCGAGCGCTGGGCGAAGGACCGCACGGACGGCCTACAATCGGCCTTCTTCAACGGCTTGGGCTACGAAAGCTGGGAGAACGTGTGGGGGATCTGGAACGAGCCTGCGCCGCGCGACGCGGAGGCCATTCGGCGCATCGCCATGATCGAGCGGGCCGTACACGAGTTGCTCACGAGCGCAAACTGGCAACCGCACTTTCCCACCGTGCAGGCCGGTGGCGGCGTGTACGCCAGCCGTTTCCCCGGCAACCGCCAAACGCTCTGGTTGCTGGTCAATCGCAGCGGCAGCGATTCGACGGGTCCGCAACTGAAAATCTCCGCGGCTGCCGGCACGCATTTTTATGACCTATGGCACGGCGTCGAGTTGGCGCCGGCGGCGGGCGACGTGGCCACGCTGAGTTTCGAGATCGAACCGCGCGGCTATGGGGCAATCCTGGCCGTGGAAGTTAACCCGCTTCCCGAGAAGGTCCGTACACTGCTGCCGCGGATGCGGCAAAGGGCGAAGACGCGCCTGGCGGACCTCTCGGCCCAGTGGAAGTTTCTGCCGCAAAAGATCGTCGACATCGCGCCCACCGTACCGGCCCAAAAGGCGACGGAAGGAATGGTCCTGGTCCGCGGCGGCAAGTATCGTTTCAAGGTTTCGGGCGTGGAGATCGAAGGCGGCGATGGGCCAGGCGTCGACTTCCAGTACCCCGGGGAAGATTGTCCGCGGCGGCATCACGACAAGGAAATGGACATCGCGGCGTTCTACATCGACAAATATCCGGTCACCAACGCCCAGTTCAAGCGGTTCCTCGACGCCTCGGGCTATCGGCCCAAGGACGGACATAATTTCCTCAAGGACTGGCAGAGCAGGGCATATCCGCAAGGTTGGGACCGCAAACCGGTCACCTGGGTCTCGCTCGAGGACGCCCGGGCTTATGCGGCCTGGGCCGGCAAGCGTCTGCCGCACGAATGGGAGTGGCAGTATGCCGCGCAGGGCAGCGACGGCCGGCCCTACCCTTGGGGCAAGGATCCCGATCCGGCGGCGTTACCCAAAGAAGAGGCCGGCCGAGAGTTGCGTTCGCCCACCGACGTCGATGCGTATCCCCGGGGCGGCAGCCCTTGGGGCGCAATGGACCTCGTGGGCAACGTCTGGCAATGGACCGACGAATACGTGGACGAGCACACGCGGGCGGCGGTCTTGCGCGGCGGCGGTTATTACCGGCCCAGCGGTTCGGGATGGTACTTCCCGCGGAACACACGATTGGACCAGCACGAGAAGTATCTGCTCATCGCCCCATCAAAGGACCGGTCGGCGATGATCGGGTTCCGGTGCGTGGCGGATGCGGCGGGGAATGGATCGAAGTGAGGAATTCGTGCGGAGGGTAGGTGGATTGCAGGGTTGACCGATCCCCGGAGGGTGCCGCGATCATCGGCGATTTTCCGCAAAGAGGGCTATTTTGCAGAAAAAAAGCCGTGATGCTGTAGAAAAACTACTCCCGTTTCACGTTTAATAGCAGGGGGCTAGGCTGAGGGCTGGTCATTCCCCCCTTTGTTATTCAGAAAGGTAGTAATTATGTTGTGGCGCAGTCTTGTGAAGATCCTGCTCCTGATGTCCCTTGTTACGGTGGCTTCCGCACAGGGGCCTGATGGACCGCCCCCGGGCGGATCGGGGTTTGGCGGGCCAGGCTTTGACGGTTTTGGCGGGCCGCGTTTTGGCCGTCTGGGCTTTGGGCCGGGCGGGAATCAGGGATCCAGGTCGAGCTTGCTGACGATTCCCGCAATCCAGCAGGAGTTGGGGCTCAGCGAGGCTCAAAAGACCGATCTGAACGACCTCCAGCGGAAGACGCAAGAACAAGTCTCTGTATCATTCGGCGATTTTCGCCAAATGCAGGAACTCAGCGAGGAGGATCGCAACAAGCGGTTTGCCGAGGCCGTCAAGAAGGTTGAACAGATCGATCGGCTAGCCGATGAAAAGGCCGGCAAGATTCTCACGGCGAAACAGGCTGAAAGGCTGGCGCAGTTACGACTTCAACGCGAGGGAGTGGCGGCGCTGAGCCGCTCGGAAATCGCCAAACAACTAAGTCTTTCGGGCGAGCAACAAGCGAAAATCAGGGACCTTCAGGAGGGATTTCGTCCTCAGACCGAGTTCTTGGCCGTACTGACAGCCGATCAGAAGGCCAAGTGGGCGAGCATGAAGGGTCAAGAGTTCCAGTTTCCTCAAGCGCAGGGCTCGGGATTCGGTCCTGAGGGGCCAGGTGGCCCGGGCGGACCAGGCCCGGGAGGCGCCGGGCCCGCTGGTGGCAGCGGCCTGGCAGCGGTCAAGTCCCAGATCAAAGCCAGCGAGGAAGAATGGAAAGTGATCGAGCCAAAGTTGCGGAAGGTAATTGCCACGCGTCTGGACATGGAAACCGGCATGAATTCTGGTGACAGGGGAGAATTCGGCGGTCGGCGGGGAGGTTTTGGCGGCTTTGGCGGCCCAGCGGGGCAGGGCAGGGGGCCCGGCGGTCCGGGCGGTCCGGGCGGCCCGGGCGGCCCGGGCGGCCCTGGTTTTGGCCGTGATAGTTTCTCCGGGCCCAACGAGGTGGGTGCGGGCGGGTTTGGTCCACCGGGATCCAACCGTGGGTTTGGCTTTGGGTTTGGTCCGCCGGGATTTGAGCGACCTGGTCAGCCGGCCTCCCAGGAAGCACCACGGCGTGATGGAGGCGACACGGGTCAGGCTCGGAGCGCGCCGAGCAAATCCGACGCAACGCGTCCGCGGGAAACCAACGAAAACGGCCGTAGGTCGCCTGACGCTGAAAGAGGCAGGGCCACAACCGCGCCGTCAGGAGAGGGCGGTCCTGGTGGCGGTCCCGACCGGCCTCCTGCCGGTGGACCGCCGGGGTTTGGCGGGCGCGATAACGCCATCGCCAAGGCCATGGCCGACCTTCAAGTCGCTGCGGCCAATTCGAAGACCGCGGCCGACGAACTCAAAACGAAGATCGCCGCTGTCCGCGCCGCCCGTCAAAAGGCGAGGGCCAAGTTCGAGACGGCCAAGCGAGAACTGCTGGAGTTGCTTGGTCCCGACCAAGAGGCGATGTTGGTCGGCCTCGGTTATCTCGATTGAGTGATGATGGACCGGGCAAGTCCGTTCGCAGCCGTATACTTTCACTTTTCGGAGTCTTGTATGTTCTTGTTGAGAAATCCGTGCATCGTCCTGCTCTGGATATGCCTGGGGTTGACGACGCCCCTGCACGCCTATGTGGACTTGGCGCCGACACTTGCGAAAGTGATTTCGGATTCGAAGAAAATCGCGTTCGTCGAGGTCGTGGAGTTCAACCGCGAGAAGCACATCTTGGTTTTGAAGGAGATCCGCCTGCTCAAGGGCGAGGGTTCTGCGGAGCCGATTCAGCATGATGTGACGGTAGGGCAGGGGGCGGCAATCCCGCGGCAGATTAGCCAATGGGCGGCACCCGGTGCACGGGGTGTTTTGTTCTCCTCGCGAAACACGGCCCTGGTCTGCGTGGGCCAAGGATGGTATCAGGTGCGGTCGTCAGGCGCCGGGCCGTGGAAGCTTGGAAAAGACCGCCCGGAACTGCCGCTGGCCTACTACGGCGCGGTCTCGCGGCTGGCGGAGAGTATCGTGTCGATGCTTGGCGGCAAGGAGGTCATCATCACCGTGGTAGCCCACGGCGCGGACAACGAGGGGGCGAGCTTCGACCTGGCGCTGAACCGCTCCAACTTGCCCGGACTGGTGCGGCTCCAGCGGATTCGCGCGAACATGCAGATGCCGTCGATGGTCATGGCCGCGTCGGCAAATCCCGCCTACCTGATCGGTGACGGACCGGTCGACGAAGGAGACCTGGCGGTGTTCATCGAGCGGCTCCGCTCGCCCGACGCAGTGGTCCGTATCGAAGCGGCGGACGATCTGCGGTGTCTGGGACGCAAGGCCGCATCGGCGGCGGTGCCGTTAAGAGAGTTGCTCGACGATCCATCGCCGCGTGTGCGGCTGTCGGCTGCGGCCGCGATGCTTCAAGTCCATTCCAAGGAAGCCCGTGCCCAGGAGGTGTTGGCCCGGGGTTTGAAGAGCGCCGACCCGGTCGAGCGGCGGGCGGCGGCGGAGGCCGTCGGCTTGGCCGGTCCTGCGGCCGCCACGCTCGTCGGCAAGCTGGCATTGCTGCTGAAGGACACGGATGAGTCGATGCGGATCACCGCTTTGCAGGCCATCTCGATGCTCGGACCCGCCGCTGCGCAGGCGGCCGGCGCCGTTGCGCCCTTGTTGGACAATCCCGAGTTGGCGATCGATGCCGCCGATGCCCTGGGCCGCATCGGTTCGGCTGCCCGTCCGGCAATGAAGCGGCTGAGCGAGATGCTCTCGGCCGACCAACCGACCGTCCGCTGGGCGGCCGTTCGCGCTATGTCGCAGATCGGCGGCGAAGAGGCCCGGCCGGCGGTCGATTTCATGATTCGTACCCTGCACAATGCTACGGAAGTTGAGGGGTACAACATGATGATCTATCTCGCGCTACTGGGCCCGGTGGCCAAGGATGCTGTCCCGACCATTCGCAGCGTGCGGATCAAGAATCCCGTGCTCCCATCCGCCACGGCTTGGGCGATCGAGTCGGACAAGACGCTGCCTTGGCTGGGCCGCGGGCAGTTCGGCGGGGGTGGCCGGGGCGGTCCCGGCGACGGGCGGGGACCGGATATCGGCGTGCTGATTTACGAGTCGTACGTCCACGAGTTGGGTGACCGCTTGCGTCCTGCCGCCCGGTTGCTGGCCCAAAAGATATTGGACGGGACGGCGGGCAACGTGCCGGATTGGGGTTTCAAGATCCTGCTTTGTGCGCCGGACGACGTGATCGAGATCCTCGCTCCGCGCCTGGTAGACACCGATATCGTGAAGCGGGAGCGGGCAACCGTTGGTTTAGGGCACATGGGAGCGGCGGCGGCGCCGGCAATCGAGCAGATCAAAGCGGCAATTGCCAAGGCATCGACCGACCGCGAGAAACGCCTGTTTGCATGGTGCCTGCGGCAGATCCGTTGTGAGTGAGCGGCTATCTGGAAACCCTCTCTCGGAGCGAAAGGCGACAATACGACAGTTATTGACTCGCCGGTCCAAAGCGGTTGAAAACCGTAGTTAGATTGCCCTTCCATGAACCTTGTTGCCGTAGTTCCCATTTTCACGAGCGCCGGCGTTGCCCTGTTGCCAACGATCGTGGCGGCGGTTGCCAGCATGGCGGCGATTGTGCTGAAGCCGCGCGAATTGCTGCGCCTCGCCTGCCGCCGGCCGTTGGCAATGGGCGTGGGGGCGGGCGCAGTGGCGCTGGGCCTGGCCGCTGCCTGGCTGCTGGCGGTGGGTACATCGCCTCGCCCGTCTGCCCTCGCCGAATCAAAAGCAACCTTTCATTGCGATTGGGCCAACGTGGCCGAGGAGATCATCGCGCAGGAGCGCAGTGGCAAGACTGCCAGTACACAGGTCCCCGATGCTGCGTCGGAGGCTGCCTGCGTGTTGGGCCGCGATTTTTCCCGCTGTTGCTACGGAGGCGGGCCATCGCCGCAAGGGCTTAAGCCGCTGTGGTGTTACCGCCCCGAAGAGACGATGTTCCTTGCCAGTCCCGCCGTGGCCGGGAACCGAATTTTCGCGGCCGGCTGTCAGACCGAACTGGGGAGTTATACTGGTCTGTTGGCCTGCATCGACTGCGAGACCGGCAAGCCCATCTGGCAAGTCACGCAGGCGGCGGGCGAGGACCTGCGTCCGTTCTTCAGCTCTCCGGCTTTGACCCGCGACGGCAAGTACCTGGTGATCGGCCAGGGCCTGCACTCGGACCGCGATTGCCCGTTGTTGTGTTTCGATGCCGCAACGGGGCAGTTGCGCTGGGCGGTGAAAACGCCGCTGCACGTCGAGTCGTCTCCGGCAATCCTGGGGAACATGGCCGTGGTGGGGGCGGGTGCGATCGAAGGCCCGGACGGAAAGGCGGTTGGCGATCCCGGCTTCGTTGTCGCCGTTTGCATCGACGACGGCAAGGAACTCTGGCGCCAACCCGTCAATGATCCGGAAAGCTCGCCGGCCATCGACGACGGCGGTACCGTCTACATCGGCAGCGGTTGCAACGGCAACGCGGTCGTTGCGATTCGCAGCGAATCCGACGAGCAGTTGCGAGAAAGGGAACTTGAGCGCATCGCCTGGCGCACGCCCGTTGCGCAGCCCGTGCTGGGCGCCGTAACGCTGGCCGGCGACCTGGTCGTGGCGGGTGCGGGGAACGGCGACGTCGTCCATTCCGGCCGCAACGCCAAGGGGCTGGTCGTCGCGTTGGATCGCCGGACCGGTGAGATCCGCTGGCAGACACTGCTGGCAGACGCCGTGCTGGGAACGATCGCTTTTCGCGAGGGCGCCTTGATTTGCCCGTCGCGTAGCGGCGAGGTGACAGCGCTGGCGGTCAACGATGGCCGGATCCTGTGGCGTGTCCGCGTTAGCGGCAACGCACCGGTGTTGGCCGGCTGCGCCTTCACCGGCCGGCGCGTCTACGCCGTCAGTAGCGACGGATACTTGGCGGCCATCGATTGCAAAGCGGGGAAGGTCTTGGAGAAAGTATATCTCAACGACCAGGCCAAGCCCGGCACGGGGCTGACGCTTTCGCTCCCGCAGGTTCTCGCGGGGCGGATCATTGTCGGAAGCGAAACGGGCGGACTGCGTTGCCTCATGGGGTCGGAGAACGCCGAATGATCTGCACACCGGCTTTCATCCAAGCGTTGTCCGATTGCCGCGATACGTCGCTGATCGGCGGCAAAGCGGCCAACCTCTGCCGGCTTATCCAAGCCGGTTTCCCGGTCCCCGACGGTTTTGTCGTCACCACGCAAGCCCAGCGCTTTGCCCAGGCGCAATCATCCGCGGCCGATGCATTGCCGACAGCCGTGGCCGAGGAGGTCTGCCAGGCCTACCGCGCGATGGGTGGCGGACGGGTGGCTGTCCGCTCGTCGGCAACCGCGGAGGACAGTGTCGCCGCCTCGATGGCAGGGCAATACGAGACATTTCTGGATATCCAGGGCGAGTCCAGCCTGCTGGACGCCATTCAACAATGCTGGGCGAGCCTCGATTCGCCGCGGGCCTTGGCCTATCTGCGCGAACATGAAATCGATCCGTCTTGCGTGGCCATGGCCGTTGTGGTGCAGCGACTTGTGCCGGCCGACGTTGCCGGCGTGCTCTTTACGACCAATCCACACGAGGGCGGCGGCGGCGAGATGCTCATCGAGGCCGGCTGGGGATTGGGTGAGTCGGTAGTCTCCGGACAGGTTCAGCCCGACACGCTCCGCGTCGATCGCCAGACAGGCCGCGTGCTGGCGGCGATGATCGCCGGCAATAACGGCCATGCAACCGAGGAACAGCGGGAGAACGATTTGCCACGTCAGCGGTCGTGCCTCGACGGACAGGATGTACATCGCCTCTGGCAGTTAGGCAATCGGGCGGTCGATCACTTTAACGCGCCGCAAGACATCGAATGGGCAATCCAGGGTGGAAGGCTGTACGTGCTCCAATCGCGCCCGATAACGACGTTGGATGGAGTCGAATCCAGGGAAATCGTGCTGCAAACCGCGCGGCAACGTTTGCATCGGCAGTCGGTGGCGGGAGGCGGTCCTTGGGTGTTGCACAACCTGGCCGAATCGCTCTTCCATCCGACACCGTTGACGTGGAGCGTCATTAGTCGCTTCATGTCGGGGGCTGGGGGAATGGGCGGCATGTATCGCCGGGCCGGCTTCGAGCCCTCGGCGGCGGTCGAGCACGAAGGGTTCCTGGAGCGGATTGCCGGCCGCGTCTACATGGACGCCGCTCGGGCGCCGGAAATGTTTTTCAAGGACTTTCCGTTTGCGTACGCTTTGGAAGAGTTGCAACGAAGCCCCGACGCCTCGCAAGCCCCGCCGACCGTGCCGCGAGGCTCCTTGTCGTCGCTTTGGAGAGCGCGGCGACGGCTTGCCGCGGTGAAGTCGAAGCTCGACGCCCTGTCGGTGGATTGCGACCGGCAGCTTCGCGAGGTTGTACTACCCGCTTTGGCCCGCTACGTCGCCGATGCGCGGCGGGGCGATCTGCGACAGCTTCCGGCCGATCGCTTGATCGCATGCTGGCAGGAACACGAGAAACAGGTCCTCGACACATTCGCCGCGCAATTGCTCCTGCCGAGCCTCATCGGCGAGATGGCAATCGCTTCGTTGCGGGCCTTCCTGGCCGAGGTCTTCTGGGACGAGGACCCCGACGCGCTGGCCTACCTGATCTCGTCGGGCGGTCCGCCCGACCGGACGGTCGGGCGCGACGCGGAACTGTACGAGGTGGGCAAGGGCACGCGTTCGCTGGAAGCCTGGCTCGGCGAGTACGGTCACCGCGCCGCCGACGAATTGGAATTGGCTGCCCCGCGCTGGCGCGAGCCGTCACAGGCCGGCACGGTATGCGAGATGGCGGCGCGGCTTGCCGCCGGCGACAGCCCCTTGGAAACCCATCGCCGTAACGCTGAAGCGGTCGATTGCCGCATGGCAGCGCTTCGCCGGCGGCTCTCTGGCCGCGACCGTAAAGATTTTGACCGCCGCGTCGATCTCGTGCGGCGGTACATTGCCTTCCGCGAAGACAGCAAGCATTTCTTGATCCTGGGTTACGAATTGCTACGTGAGTTGGCGCTGGAGGCCGGCCGGCGATTGGATATAGCCGAGAAGGTCTTCTTCTTGACCCGTGAAGAACTCTTCGATGCCCTGCGCGTGGGATTCGCTCCGTGTCATCTGATCGAGCAGCAAATCGCCGCCTATCAGGCCGAGTCTCGGCTCGTTTTGCCCCGCGTGATCGACGTCAAGGAGATCGACAGCCTGGGTGATGTGCCGGAAAGGGCGGCGGCGGGCGGCCACAAGGCGTTTGCCGTTTCTTCGGGCGAGGCCCGCGGTCCAGCACGCGTGCTGAACTCACCACGCGACGCCGGCGACTTGGGCCGCGGCTACGTCCTGGTTTGTCCGAGTACCGACCCTTCTTGGACTCCGCTATTCGGGAATGCCGCCGGGCTGGTGCTGGAGCGCGGCGGAATGCTGTCGCACGGTGCGGTCGTGGCCAGGGAGTTAGGTCTGCCTGCGGTGGTCGTTCCCGATGCAACTCGGCTCTTCCGTGACGGCGAGGAGATCCTGGTGGACGGTCGCCGTGGCTGGGTGGGAAAACCATCGGACGCGTACGGGAAGGACACGACGACCGGCGCCGTCGATCCCCAAGATATTCGCGTCTCGTACGAGTTGATTCCGCCGCTTCCAGGGCGAAAAGACCGCATCGCGGCAAGGCTTCGTAATTCGCTCGCGGTCGTTTGGACGGCCTTCCTGTTGGCAGTTTATCTCTTGCCGGTGCGATGGGTCCGCCAGCCGGCGCTTGCGGGCTTGGACTTCGCGCTCTGGCCGATCGTCCGCACGCTGGGCAAGCCGGCAACCGCGGCAATTATCGCAGCCGCTACTGCCGCGATTTCGTTGGCCGTTCAGAGGTTGGTCACCGATAATCGCCGGCTGCTGATCGCCAAGCGGCGGGCGGCAACGCTGAATGAGCGTGCCAACGCGCTGCCCAAGGACTCGCCGCGGCACAAGGCGCTGCTGGGTCTTGCCGCGGCCGTGCAACTTCGCGGCTTCCTGGCGGCGATGGTCCCCATTGGCATCCTTTTGGGACCGATGGTAATGTCGTTTGTCTGGCTCCAACAGCGAGTGGATCCTGCGGTCTCCAACGCTCCGCCGGGGTCTACGGTTCATGTCGTGGCAATCGTGGATAGCAACTGGACCGAACCTGTTCAACTGTATGTGCCACCGTCCATGATCGTCGATGACACAACGCCACGTTCGCGCACGATGCCGCCGATTCGTAAGACGTTGGAACGTCTGCTTGCACTCTATCGGCAACCGCGCAATGTTCCGGGCGATCCGTGGGAAATGCGGTTCGCCCCCGACCTTGCCCGCCAGCAAACAGCCAACGACTTAGAGGCCTATTTGGCGGCGGGCGTTCCTCCCCAAGCAGTCACGTGGTTGGTTCGACCGCCGGAAGAGTTCAGCGGGCAGTTCCCCGTGACGGTGACGGCGGAGGGACATCCGCCCCTGACGCTTCCGGTGGTGCTGGGCGACGAGCATCCGCCGGCTGGTGCCAGCGTACAAGGCGCCGCCGGTTCGCCCATCAAGGAGTTGCGTGTGGCCTTTCCGAAGACCAGGTTGGAACCGGTCTTTTGGCGACCACTGGCCGGGCTTGAGGGAGACAGTCCGACACCCGTCGTTGCGAGACTGTCCGCCGTCAGTATCGGTTGGCTCTTGCTCTATATTCTCGTCTACTTTCCGGTGTTGTTGCTGGTCAGGATGGTCCTGAGGGTTGCGTGAAGAACGTTTTCATTTCCCCTTCACGCATTTCCAGTCGTATTTCGTCTTGCCGTCGCGGTCCAAGAGCAACAAGCGGTCTCCCGTCAATTCCAGGATCGGTTCATCCACGTGGTCGCCGAACGTCTTGAGGATCCAGTTGACCTGGGTTGCCGGTTCGCCACTGACGGTCTGTTTCTTCAGGCGGCCATTTTGGACTGACCATTTCATGTTGAACTTCAAGCGCGGGGCCGACAGTACCGCCTGCCACCCACTCAGTTCCACGATCATCGTGCCCGTACCGTCCGCGTTCAGCGTCATCGTCCGCTTGTCCTCGTGCTCGTATTGCCAGACACCGACAACCAGGCGGCGATAAGAGGCGTCGGCATCGACCGGCTGAGGCTGCGCGGTCTGCCGACCATCCGCACGATCGGCCTTTGCCGCGACAGGCGCACCCGCATCGACGGGTGGCGGTTGGGCCATTTCGCGAGCGAACCTCTGCGATGCCAATTGGTTCCAGACGACAAGGCCGATAATGCCGCCGATGGGAATCAGGACTGCCAGCCCCCAAAGCCACCAACGGCGACGGGATGGGCTACGCGGAGGCAGTTCGCTTGATACGGTCGATACTGTCATGGTCGAACTTCCGAAACGCGCATCGTTAATTTTGCACCTCGACGCTCACTTGGTTCTGCCCCCGGATGATCGAGAGGGTCAGCTTCTTGCCCGCAGCCTTTTCGCGCAGTTTCCACAAATCGTCCACCGTCCGCACCGGTTGCCCATTGCCAGCGCGAATCACGTCGTCCTTGCATAGGCCGGCCTTGGCGGCCGGACTGGCGGCGGGAACGTCAAGGACCAACACTCCGGATTCATCCGGCAAGCCGTAGGCCGATCGTTCGCCCAGACCCGAAATATCGCGAATCGTTGCTTGCCAGGCATGGCTAGCACGCTTAGCGGGCAGGGCCTTCCCGGCAGCCCCGTCGGAACCTCCGAACTTCGGCATCTCCGGCGTGCGGGCGATGGCCTTCAGCGCCGGTTTCTGTACGCCGAACTGATTCATGGGGAAATTCACGAACCCCAGTTTCAAAGCCGGCGAGCCTTCTTCCACGCGGAAATCGCCATGAACCGGATCGACGAACAGGGCATCGGCGACGATCGAGTGCTCGTCGCGGTGGGATTGCTTTGCAAGGTTCACGGCGGGCCTTGCCTCTGCCGCTCCCGCGCGATGGACGAGGTTGTTGTCCATCTCCTTGCCCCAGGGAGTGGGCGGCATGCCGCCGGCGGGCAGGTAGTGATCGGTCCACATGATGTTATGGCGGAAGATATCGCCGCTGTGCTTGAACCAGACGTGCGGGTGGAAACCGCTGATGACGTTGTTCAATACCACGCGATAGAAGCCTTCACGGTTCTTCAGGCCGCCGTTCAGGCAGAGGTTATTGCAGATGTAGTAGTTACTGGAGCCGTCGTCCAGATCGATGTCCCAGCCGTGGTCGCAACGCCAGCGGTTGTTGCGGATGACGTTCGTTCTTACCGCGTCTAGCCACACAATAGCCTTGTTAGCTTCCCAGGCCCGGTCATCGTTCCAGTCGATGCCGGCCAGGTTCCAATAGCGGTCGCGGCCCCAGGAATTGAAAGAGCCGTGGTCGCCGGTCTCCTTCACGGTGTCGAAGACGTCGCAGAATTCGATGACGTGGCCGCCCCAACAGCCGTCACCAAAGTTGATGCCTGCTCGCGGCACGTCGTAGATCGAGCAATGGCGGATCGTGATCCCCTGCGCCATGTCCAAGGTAACTCCCGCCGTCTGCTTCTCCACCTGGCCAATGCGATGAATGAGGCAATCCTCCACGAGGCAGTCGGCCGGATAGTTGGCTGTCTTGTGGCCGGGCGTCCTATCGATCTTGTCCAATTGGTTCTGCCGGTCCCAATTGATCGGGTTGTAGCAGGCCTGGGGATCGCCGATGAAAGCGATGCCGTTTCCGCCCGCCTTGGCGATCTGGCAGCCGCGCACCGCGATCCGGCGGTTGTAGTTGTTCACAAAGATGGCATTGCCGCCGGCCTGGTCGACGAAGCAGTCCTCCAGCGTGCAATCTTCCGCACCGTTGAAGAACACCGCTCCGCCGCGATATGTCGTCCAATCGCTGCGCAAGAGCGGTTCCCGGTTTTCCATGAAGGTCCGTTGGGCGTGGCGGAAGGTGAAGCCCTTGAGCGTGACGAAGCGAACGGGCGACTGCTGGCTGCCGCGAAACTCGACGAGATGCCTGAGGCGGACCGCCTCGATCGTGGCCTTGGCTAAATCAACGCCGGCCGGCGGATAATAATACAGCGTGCTGGTCTTGCGATCGAGGAACCACTCGCCCGGAGCGTCCAGCTCCTCGAAGATGTTCTCCACGAAACGCCGCTCGTTCATGCCCATGGGGCGGTTGTTCTGCCAGCCACCTTCGTAGGTGATCTTGTTGTCGGCCGTCTTGCCCGTAATCACATAGTGCATGCCGCCCCACTCGGCGGCATGCAGGGCATGGATGAACCCTCCGGCGGGGTCTTTCCATCGTGCCGCCCGCTGCGGACTGAATGCATCCGCCGCCCAGCCGTTGAAATAGCGCTCGGCGGGGTTGAAGTTTGGATAGCGCGCCATGGGCTGGCGCTCGCCGTTGACGAAAAGCTGGTCGGTGGCAAAGCCCGCGGGCACGCCGGCCTGCATGATGCCATTCTTGTAGGGCTTCCAGGCGAGGTCTTTCAACCGCAAACCGCCGCTGATCACTACCTGTTCGTCCAAGCTCGCCTGATACACGACCGGCGAGGCTTTTGTGCCGGAGTCCTCGGCGGAAAACACCAACGTGTCAGGAAGGTAATACGTCCCAGCTCGCACGATGATCGTCACGGCTTCTCGTCCCGCCGCCGGCCGCGCGGCCTGCTGCGCCCGCTGGAATGTTGCAAACGGCTTGGCTAGCGTGCCGGGATTCGAGTCACTGCCCGTGGTTGCGACATAGATATTACCGCTCTGCTGCTGCGCCGACGCGGAAGCACAGAACAACGCCAGGATGACAAGGAGGCAAGGTTTCATGGCAACCGTTTCAAGGTAAGGAATCGACTTCGCCGCAGATCGCATAGTAACAACTCAAGCCGAGGATGGCGGAAAGCGGGCAGGCCTTTACATCGTAGCCCTCCAGCGTGAGGCAGGCATCGCTCCGCGGCCAATGCGGATTGACGTATAAGTGCCGCGGATCTCGAGCCTGTTCGGGACCGGGGTTCTGCGAGGTGATGAAGATCGTCCGCGCGCCCAGAGCATGAGCGGCGGCCGCCACGGCGTCCTCGTTGTCCTGGTATCCCAACAACAGATAGGTATCCCCCGAGCCGAGATGCTCGCGGACCCACTGCTGGCCGTCGGCACCTGAGAGCGAAATCGGCTTGAGGTTGCTGAAGAAGTCGGCATCGCCGGGCTGTCCGGCCTCGCAGGGCGGGAGGTGGCCCTGGAGGTTGCGAAAGATCCGCTCATGGGCGGCGTGGGCCTTGGCCAGCCACGTGCCGGCCTGGCGAATCTTGGGCAATTCTTCGTGGCGGACCGCCTCCAGGCCGCCCCGCACCGCGGTCAGGAATTGGCCGCCGTAGACCTTGCGCGCTACCGGTTCCGGCCGCAGGTCCGGCTCCAGCAGCAGGCCGTTGGTCCGTTTAAACCGCTTCATACCTGGGTCGAGATGAATGCTCAGGTAGACGGCAAGCTGGCGGTGATGGCGGCGGACCGCGCCCAGCAATTCGGCGACAAAGGTCCACTGGGCTGCGGCCATCGTCGGAATAATCGATCGAATCAATCGGCGCGAATTAGCACCGCCAGCAGGGCCGCTCGGAACCGGGATCTTCACCTCGATCCACCGCACGTGTTCGGGCAGCGACCGCTTGACAGCAGCGTTCTCTTTCGGCGAGAAAGCAACGACCAGGGCACTTCCTTGCAGAAGCTGCGACCGAATGCCGGCCGGCCGCGGCGTCACGCCATAATCGCTCCAGAGCACGACATCGTTGCGACCCAGCATCGCGGCCGCCGTTTCGTCCGACAGCACCTTAGCGCCGCACAGTCCTCCCGCGCGGCCAGCCAACTCGGCAACCATGCTTGGCTCGCCCGCAAGCCAGAGGTTACCGCCGGCCAAGAGTTGCCCGGCAGCCGCGTCTGCCGCGGCCGCCAAGCCGTCGAGTTGGATCTGGATGTCGCCGACGGCGTGGATCTGGCCATCAAGATACCGTTGGGCCGGGCCAGCAGTACCAGCGGGTTCCGCCGCGACCGCGAAGCCAGCCAGCAACAGCCCGGCAGTGAAGGCGGCCACAGCAAATTCGGCCACAGGCCATCGGTGTAGGCAATTCACGCCCGCGCATCTCACGACAAATACTCCTTCATCATCGCCAGGTAACGCTTGCACGTGGCCTTCATGGCATCCGGCGGGTCGCCCGACTGGCCGTCTTGTTCCAGGGAGATGAAACCTTGGAAACCGACCGCTTTGAGCGCGACGGTGATCGCCTTGAAGTCCATCGCACCTTGATCGACGTGGACGAACCGCCGCATCAGGCCGTCGATGTCACGGGCATGGACGTTCATCAGGTGCTTGCCCGTCTTGTGGATCGAGACCGGCGGATACTCGCGCTCCAGGGCGATCCAGCCGGCATCGAGATTGATGCCCAAGGCCGGGTCACGGATAGCGTCCCAAAGGCGGAGGAAGGCGTTGGTCTCCGCCATCATGGTGTGCGTGTGGTTCTCGATCGAGAAGCGCAGCCCGTGGGCCTTGGCGCGATCCAGGCAGCCTCGCATAGTCTCCACGAAGGTGCTCCACAATTGGTCCCAATCGTAGCCGGGGGCGATGTCGATGTGGAACTTCACGCCCGGCTTGGCGTCGGCCACATCATAGTAGCGCGGCAGGTAGCCAGCGCCACGGGCCGTAAGCTCGCGGGCCCAGGGGGCGACGATATTCACGATCGGAGCGCCCAACTTGGCGGCGATGCGGCAGCCCGCTTCAAAACGGTCCAGGGCCTTGGCGCGCTCGTCCGCGCTGCGGCTGGTCAACTCTTCGACCACCGGCTGGAAAAGAGCGAACTGGGGCACTTGCAGCTTGTAATGGTCCAGCCGCTTGCGGATCTCGCCGATAGTGGCGTCGGTCCAGTAAGCGGCGATCTCGGCCCGTCCGGTGAGGATCAGCTCGATGCCCTCGAAGCCCATCGGGCCGATCTGCTCGATGGCCTTGTCCGGGCGGGTATAGCCGGCGCCCAAGTTATGAAAGTTCCAGCTTACGGAACTGATCCGCGGCCGGCCCACGGCCGGCGTTTGACGTGCCGCCGGCAGATCGGCGGCCAGAATGCTTCCGGCTGTTCCAGCGGCGGCCAGCACGGTTCCCGTGCTGAGCTTGACAAAATCGCGTCGCGTACAATCGTTGGTATGCATGGGAAAGTCTCCGGGGTTTGGGGCTGTTTATTATACTTGGTCGTGGAAGGCGGTGCAAAGATGCCTTGCGGAATTGGGATTCCGTTGTCAAATCCTAGCGAAACTCGCCGTTTCAGAGTGTTGCCCCGACACAAGTGTTGAACCGACTTGCCCTCGGGCGGCCCGTAGATTACCCTAGACGGAACTGGGTTTGCGTATGCCTGCCAATCATCGCTCTGGCTAATGGAGATTGAACCAATGAATTCCCGTCAACTTCGAACAGCAACGGGCCGCGCTTCGCGCCGGCAATTCCTCCAAGGCGCAGTCGCTGCGCTGGGCGCGGTAGCCCTGCCCACAATCGTGCCGGCCACAGTCTTTGGGGCCAACGCGCCGAGCAACCGCATCCACGTAGGCTTCATCGGCTGCGGCAACCAGAGCGAAATCGACCTGCCGGCTTTCCTTGGCCAGGAGGACGCCCAGGTGCTGGCCGTCTGCGACGTGAATACCGCCAGCGGCGGCTACCGCGTCCCCAAGCAGTTCCTCGGCCGTAAGCCGGCGCAGGAGAAGGTCAACGCACACTACGCCGCCGCCAAGCCATCCGGCCAGTACAAAGGCTGCGACGCTTACAACGATTTCCGCGAGATCCTCGCTCGGCCCGACATCGACGTGGTGACGGTCGTCGTCCCCGATCACTGGCACGCCCTGATGACGATCATGGCGGCCAAGGCGGGCAAAGACATCTACTGCGAGAAGCCACTCTCGTTGTGCATCCGCCAGGGGCGCGCGATGGTCGAGGCTGTGCAGAAGTACCATCGCGTCCTGCAGACCGGCACCCATTATCGTTCCAGCCCCGACGCCCGGCTGGCCTGCGAACTGGTGCGCAACGGCCGCATCGGCAAGCTCCAGCGGATTATGTGCTACGTGGCGGAGAACAACGCCGTCGACCCGGGGCCGGGCTGGAAACCCATGCCCGTGCCCGCAGGCTTCGATTACGATTTCTGGCTTGGGCCAGCGCCCAAGGTCCCCTACCACAAGGACCGCTGCTTCTACCGCTTCCGCTTCAACCTCGACTATTCCGGCGGGCAGACGACCAACTTCGGCACGCACACCAACGATCTGGCCCAATGGGCGATGGGCACCGACCACTCCGGACCGATCGAATTGGAGGACACGGGCGGCCAATGGCCGCCGCCGGGCGGACTCTACAACACGCCCACCAAGGTCTCCTTTTGCGCCCGCTACGCCAACGGCGTCGAACTTCTCTGCCAAACCAGGGAGAAGGACGGCTTCGGCGTGCGCTTCATCGGCACGGAAGGCTGGGTGCAATATGGTTATGCCGGCGTGGAGAGCGGCCCGGCCGCATTGAAGGATTCACCCATCAAGGCTGACGAAATCCATCTTCCCGTGAGCAACCCCGCGCGGAAGAAGGAACAGAGCAAGTACCACGTCCCCGACCACGTCCGTAATTTCCTGAGTTGCGTCCGCTCGCGGCAAGACCCCCTGGCGTCAGTCGAGGTGGGCCATCGCTCAACCTCGGTCTGCCACCTGGGAAACATCGTCATGCGGCTGAAGCGGAAGCTCCGCTGGGACCCGGTCAAGGAGGAGTTCCCTGGCGACGACGAGGCCAACCGCATGTTGGACCGGCCCATGCGGGCGCCGTGGAGCTTGGGGTGAGCTTTACTTGCCCATCTTCCGCATATTTTTGAGGCATTGGGCAACGCTGTCCAGCGGCGCGCCGGCATAGCTTTCCTGCTCGACGATATACCACTGCGTGCCGCCCACGGTCTCGCAGAGGTTGAAGATCTGGTCCCATTTGACCGTCCCTTCGCCCAGCGGTGCTCCGGCCTTACCGCCGTGTTCCTTGATGTGGATCGTCAGCGTGCGGCCAGGGAACTTCTTGAGGATGGCGTAGGGGTTGCCGCCACCGTCCAGGCAGTTGCCAATGTCGAGTTGCATGACCACGTCCGGACCCGCGCTCGTGAAGAGGCGGTCCCAGCAGGTCACGCCGTCGATTTTCTGGAAATCGCCGCCGTGGGCGTGGTAGCCGACATGCATGCCGTCGGGCTTGACCTTCTCGGCCAACTCGGTCAAGAGCTTGGCGGTATCCTGGATTGCCTGGGCCGTGCCAAAGTACTTGTTGTGGTCCAAGTACGGTACGTTAAGGAACTGGTTGCCGAGCGTTTTGTGGAACTCGACAGTCCGCTTGAGGTTGTCGCCCAGCAGGGTATCGAGACCCGTGTGCGTACCGCAACACTTAAGCCCGCTCTGATCCAGCATCTTGCGGAGTTGTTGGGCATTGCGGCCGTAGTAGCCGGCGAACTCCACGGCCTGATAGCCCAGTTTTCCCACGGCCGCGAGTGTGCCGGGCAGGTCTTTGCCGCAATCGTCTCGCAAAGAGTAGAGTTGCAGGCCAATGGGAATCTTCTTGCCCGTATCGGCAAAGGCTGGCAGCGGACTACGGCCCGTGGCATAAAGGGCGGCAGCCCCGGCCCCAATTTTCAACATGTCGCGTCGGGAAATGTTCATTTGATCCTCCGGAAAAAGTTGGCAGATAAATAATCGGTTGGCGACCATCATCTTGGCTTCCCATAGAGGCCGTTGTCAAGCAAAATGTTGTTAGGATCTTTCCAGCGCCCCGTTCGTAGGACGGACTTCAATCCGTCGCGGCGGACTAAAGTCCGCGCTACGAGGCACTTGAGAAACTCAAGGTCGAGAAATAGGATCATGCTATGGGCAGTCACGGTGTGGGTTTCGGTGTCTTGGATTGGACAGTGTTGGTCGGCTACTTCGTGGGCTGCACGGCCTTGGGGTTGTGGGTCTCGCGAAAAGTCCGCACCAGCAAGGGCTACTTCCTGGGCGAGCGTAAGCTGCCCTGGTGGATCATGATCGGCCAGGCCTTCGGCACGGGCACGCACGCCGAGAACCCCGTCGGGCAGATCGGGGCTACCTTCCACGACGGCTTCGCCACGATCTGGTACCAGTGGAAGAACATGCTGGTCACGCCGTTCTACTGGCTGATGGCCCCCTGGTATCGCCGCAGCGAGCAGACCACCATGGGCGAAATCGTCGGCGATCGCTACGGTCCCGGCTTGGCGCTGGCTTATACGGCGTTCGCCTTCTGCTTTTTCGTTTTCGGCCAGGGGGTGATGCTCAAGGCGGCCGGCAAGTTCATCGCCGCGGCATCCGGCAACAGCATCTCGCCCGACTACGTCGTCGCGGTCATGACCGTGGCCTTTCTCCTCTACAGCTACTTTGGCGGACTGGTGGCCGCAGCCTACACCGACTTCATTCAGGGATTCCTGATCATCGTCCTCTCGTTCATGCTGATTCCTACGGGGCTGGCGGAGCTGGGCGGATTCGCCGGGATGCGCGAGACGCTCAGCGGCCCCGCCGCGACCGAGTACACGCGTCATGTCGATGCCGAGTACCGCGTGGCCGTCGACACCGACCCCGCCGCGAAACCGCCTGTTGTCCCCGGGGGTAGCAAGGGCACGGGCGGCTTCTTCGATCTCTACAACGAGGCCAGCGGCGTGACCGCCTTCACCATCCTCATGCTCACGCTCAACGGGTTGATCGGCATCACCGCCCAGCCGCACATGGTCGCCATGAACGCCACCGGTCGGAACGAGCGGGCGGGACGCATAGGCCAGACCTACGGCTCGATGGTCAAGCGGATCTGCACCATCGGCTGGGCCTTGACCGGGCTGATCGTCGCGGCCCTGGTCATTCGGGAGAATGTCTGTCTGCGCGACACGGAAGACGCCTTTGGCTACGCCTGCGTCAAGTTACTGGGACCCGGCTGGGTGGGCCTGATGGTCTCCTGCGTCGTGGCAGCCAACATGTCGGCCTGCTCGAACCTCATGGTCAATGCCGGCGCCCTCTTCTCCCGCAACATCTACAAGGCATATCTCAACCCGGCCGCCGACGACCGGGCACTGATGATGGCCGGCCGGCTTGCCGGGCTGTGCTCGACCCTGGCCGGCCTGGGTTTCGCCCGCGTGATCGACCAGGTCCTGCAAGCGTTCCTCTTCACCGAGACCATCGCCGCGCTCGTGGGAGTGATCGTTGTGGGCGGTTTCCTTTGGCGGCGGGCGAACCGTTATGGGGCCGCGGCGGCCATCCTCGCCGCCTTCCTCGTCTACTACGGGCTGAATTACCTCGTCACGCATCCGTCGCTTGGCGATCCCTCCAAGTACAAGGCAGACACGCTCCGCAGCGCTCTGGCCGAATTGCAGGCTGCCTGGTCCGGCGGCCATCTCGGGGAGTTCCTTGCCACCCGCAAGTTCCTCTTGATCTACACCTGGACGGCAGTGCCCTATGCGTGGGCCACTTTGGCGGCGTTCGGCTGCTTGATCTTGGTCAGCCTCGCCACGCCGCCCGAAGCTCCGGAGCGGATCGAGCGGTTCTTCGACAACATGCGCCGCTCGACCGACGCCAAGGACCTGCCCGAGGGCCATGCCAAGCCGCTGGCCGCCGAACTGGGCCAGGACCTCATGCTCGTGGACTTTCCCGGCTGGTTTACCACCGCCCGCTGGCGAGGCTTCTTCCGCCGCTACCGCGAGGACTTGCTGGGATTCCTGCTCGCTTGGGGCGTGGTAGCGCTACTGGTATTGATGGCCTGGGGATTGATGCAGATTGGAAAGTAATTGACAGTTTCACCATGAGGGCGGATAGGCAGCATTCAGCGCCCGCACGATCCGCGCTCTCAACTCGTCGCCCTTGCCTCCCTGTCGCCAGCCCAACTCGGGGAAGAACACCACGCGCACCGCCGGAAACGTGCCGTCGGCCCGCGGCGCGGTAATGTAGCCTGTGTCGTTGGACCCGGTCACCGGCGGGTCGTCGGGCACGAACTGCTGGTTCAACTCCGACGTGTGGAAGTCGTATAGGCACTTCCAGTTGTCGAAGTAGTTGCACAGGCGGGCACGCTCGGGTACGAGCGGCACGAGCGCATACGGCACCCCCTCGCCGTCGCGACGGTAGAAAATCGCGTAGTGTTCCTTCTCGATCCGCACCTGCGCGCAGGCCTTCTTGTCGTCGGGCTGCGAGGGATCATACTCGGATCGCCCCTCGACCAGTTCGTGGGTCGGCAGGAAGCGGTTGTCGGTCCAGAGGGCGTCGACGATGTAAACGATCGAGCTGATCCGCCCCTGTAGCACTCGCCCGGAGACCACGTAGCTTGGCCGCCGCGGGTCGATCTCATAGCAGAACTCGACCGAGGAATCGGCATGCACCAGGCGGCGGGTCTCGTCGCCCGTGAAGTCCGGATACTTGCGCACCAGCGTGGGTGTGCCGATGCGGTCGTCGAACTGCCGGTACTGCACCATGGGCGAGGGATACGTGACCTTCATCGCGCGGCCCGCGCGCTCCAAGACAAGGTTGATGCCGATAAAATTCATCTCCTGCTGGTCGGCGGCATCGAAGGAGGCTACATCGATGCCGAAGTTGTGAACCCGCTCCCAGTGGTTGGTGTCGGGGCGACGCACCCAGATGTAGTTGTAGTCCGTGCCCGAAGTCCGCGGATCGAAATCCAACCGCAGGTTCTGGTTCTCGACTTGCACGCGCTTCTCAGGCGTCGTACGCGTAGAACGGACCTTCCGCCGCCGGTCGATCTCGGCCTCTTTCTTCTGCCGCTCGATGACGCCCGCCGGCGGCTGGCTGCACAGGTCGACAAACGCATCGCGTACGCGCAGGGCCCCTTCCCGGCCGACGATCAAATAGCGGTGTGGACCACTCGCTTCGGCCCGGAAGCGCGTCGCGCCGTCATCCTCGATCACCACCCGGCCCGCTGGCGACAGGTTGAAGGAACTCCTCTCCATGCGGATCGCGTACAACGTGCTCGTGAGGTCCCACGTCGGCCGGTTGTAGGGCATCTTCCCGTAGAGCTTGTAGGCCTCGGCCAAGGGATGATGGGGCACGTAGTTGTAGTCCTGCTCGATGCTGCGATGCGGATACATGATGGCGTTGCCGACCTCGAAGCCGCTGAACACGATCGGCGTGGGCCACTCGTGAAAGACTTTCTTGGCCGAGGGTACGTCGGTTGCCACGTTGTACTCCTTGAAACGATCATCGGGCCCTCCGCCGAAATTGCCGGCCATCGCGCTGAGGAACCGCACCTTGCGGCGCACCAGCGCCTTTCCGTCCAGCGGCGAGACGCCGTCGGGCTTGGAATCCAAGAGCCGCGCCAGGTTGGTGGAAAAGCCCACTTGGATGACCACCACGGAACCATCGGTCTGCCCCGCCAACACCTGCCGCAGCAGCCCCGTCGCTTCCGGGGCGTCGCCACCCTTGCGGAGCTTGTGAGGGTAACGGAGTTGGCCGTTGTCTTCGGCGCAGGCCAATTGCCGCACATACTTGTCCTCATCCACCTTCACGCCACCGCGGACCACGCCGATGGGCGTATCGCCGTAGCCGTAGAAGGTGTTCACCACGTCGACAAAGGGCGCGGCATAAGGGTGGTCCTTGCTCACGGTCACCGCAAGCAGGCGGCAATCGCCGCGGCGCTGCAAGGTGTGGATCATCCCCAGGGCCAGGACATCGTCGACGTCGTTACCCATGTCGGTGTCGAAGATCAGCGGCACCGGCGCGGACGGCGCAGAGTAAATTGGTTCAGCGTTAACAATTGAAATTACCAACAACAGGCACAGCATGCGGAGCGTATTAATCAAGATGGGTCTCGCCGGCAATTCGGGTTAGAGGACGGAGAATCGTAGAAGGCAGGAAATACGAAATCCGAATGTCGAAATGCGAAACAAATCGGAAACCAGAAAAAAGGGAAATCCGAAACCACTGCTTCGAGCCTTTCCTGTTACGATCTGTTGCACCATCCCTAAGGGAGGCAGGGCACTCGCGAGAACCACGAAATACGCGAAGCACACGAAAGACTTTTCGTGTCATTCGTGTCATTCGTGTCTTTCGTGGTTCCGTCTGCGTTTTGAGCCTTTGAATTTCTTCATTTGAATTTGTTTCGCATTTCGTGCTTCGTTTTTCGGATTTTGCACAATTCATGGGGCTTGTTTCATTCTGCCCTCCCACTTCTGTTCGACAATCTACCGCACTAGTTCCATCGCGAAACTCTTCACGACCGTCTTGGGACCGCACGTGATCTCGTACGTCTCCCGCGGCTGCGTGGCGAGGTGGACGTTGCTCTTCGCCTGACCGTTCTCCTCCCAGGCGTAGGTGATCTTCACGGGACGGAACCCGCCGGCAGGCTCCTTGTAGTCGACGTCGATCCTCAGCCCGAACAGGCACACGGTGTTTACTTCCTTGCCCGCCAGCTTCACGAGAACCTTGCGAGCGCCGGACGGCACGTCGGAGAGCGTGATATACTTCGTATAGCCCGCGGTCGGGCCGGTCATCCGCGCCGCCTGTTTGAACGTCTTGCCATCGTCGAACGACAGCAGAACGGTGTAGCTGTCGTTGGCGTCGCGGAGGCGATAGCCCAGGTTCATGCGGACGCGAGTGATGTCGCCCGGCGTGGGGATCTTGAACGTCACGTCGCCCTTGCCGTGAGGACGTGCCCAGCGGAGCTCGGCGTTGTTCAGCGCCGGATGGAAATCCTTGATGCTCAGTTGTTTCCAGGGGGCCGCTGCCGGGTCGGTGTTGCCCTCCAGCGTGATCGTACCCTCTTGCGGACCGGCAGCCAGCGTGATCGTGTTCTTGCCTTCCTTGATGGTTGGCAGCGGGGCTTGCGAATGCTGCACGTCGTTCGTGATGTCCAGGCTCTCCAGACCGGTGCCCTGGCCGGTAAGTTCGAACTTCAGCCGGTAGTCGTAGCGACGAAAAACGCTCATCGTTAGATCGATCTTCTGTTGGCCGCTGGCTTTGACGTCGGCGATCTTCTTCCAATCCAGGCCCTGGTTGTCGCTGAAGGAGACCGCCACGCTGCCGCCGCTGCCTATCGCGGCCTTGAAGGCCAGCGTGCCGGCCACATAGACGTAGCTGCTGGGCATACGGAGCACGAGCACGCCGGGTTGGGACGCGTCCTTTACGTGGACCGCTGGGGCGGCATGGTCCTCGTTGGTCGCAGCCAGGTTATCCGCCGCCAGGGCACCGCCGCGAAACACGCCGCTGGCCAGCGGCACGTGGTATTCCAACACGCCGTTGCCGAGCCGCCCTGGCGCTTTGTCGCCAAGCTGTCGCTGCAGGCCCAGGATGTCCTTGCCGCCCGCGGCGATATCGGCGTCGACCCAGTCGATGAACTTGCCCTTGTTGAACCAGTTGCGAGTGAGCTTCTCGCCCTCGCGAAGCTGGACGTTCAACTGGTAGCCCATCGACGGCCAATACTCGTATTCCGGGGCCGTCTTGAAGTCGTACTCGCCCATCGTCGCGTGCCAGCCATGTACGCCGGCCGGGTTGTAGCCGCTCTCAAGGAACACGGGGCAGGTGGCCAAGAGTGGCGGACCCGCCTTCCGCCAGTTCCCAGCGGCGGCAAACTGGGCGAGCTTGCCCCAATCGCCCCGGTAGCCGGGATGCTGCTCGTGCCATTGGACGACCGCCTCGTGGATCGCGTCGGCCGAGGCCAGCGTGCCGTTGGGCAGGAAGAAGTAGTTCATCAGCGAGCCATCGATCATGTGCCAACCGCCACCGTAGAAGACCTCGCTGATCATATGGACGTTGACGGCCCTGCCGCGGGCCTTCATGTCCAGGTAGCGGGCCAGGCCGCAGACGTTGCTACTGGCGCAGCAGCAGATGCCCACGCCGTAGACGTGGATGGTCTTCAACGGATCGTGTACGTTGGTCTCAGGCGAGAGGAACTCGTTGGGCGGATTGGTCTGGTGGCGGTACCGCACCACGGTCCTCCAGATCGCCAGGGCCTTTTCCTGATCGCTCATACCCGGCTTGATGTAGGTCTTGGCCCAGGCCTCGGGGCTTGACACGTCCTCGGACTTGTCGGACAGGACCAGCAGATGGCTGACCACGCCCGGTGTGCTACCGGCCGACTGGGCAATCGCATGGCCAGTGAACAAGGCCAAACCGGCGATAACGACCGCAGCAACCGCGAGGGGCAGGCGTAGGCCGGAACAAGCCTGCGCAGTTCCGGCAATAAAAACTCGTAAACGTCCATTGTCTTTCATCTCGATCTCCAAGTGTATGAGCGCGGTGGACGGTCAATGTATCCGGCACGGGGCACCCGCTTGCGGGTCGTGTGCCGTTGGCCGGATACATAGCCTTCATTTCCCACCTAGCGTAATATCTACCAAGGCTATTCCAAATCGCGGCAAACGCAAGCTAATTCTTTGCTCGTTCTCGACGGCGAGTTTTTCCGTGCGCTGGCCCATGCGGGCATCGACTTGCAACTCCTCCACCGAGAGAATGGTCGCAATTGCACTTGCCATTTTCCCCCGCTTGAGCGTCACAGCAACGCTGCGCGACTCGTCGCCCGCGCGATTCACCAGCGTCAAAAGGATCCGTTTCCCGTCGGCCGAAAGCGATCCGCACGTATCGACCGCCCGGGCAGCATGTGGCGGATCGGTCTTGAGCAACCGGCCTCCCTGGTGCGCTCGCACCAGCGCAAATGCCTGCCCCATGGCCGTCAGCTCCGCGGAGAACCGCCTGACTTCGATCAGGCCCTCGTTCACCGGCTGGAACATGGCGGCCGCAACCATATCGAGCGACTGGGCCTCCGCGCAGAACATGTGAAGCTGGGCGGCGGCAAAAGCGGCGTCGATGGGACCGATGTGCCACTGGACCTGGTAGTGGCGCGTGAACCAATCGTGCCACAGGTTCCATTCGTCGAAGGCCATGGGGATTCGCTTGCCCGCCGGGCTCGACGAATCGACTGCCCGCCGCATTTCCCGCAGCCAGGGGAGCAAGCCGTCGCGCGGCTGGCAGGCCTGGCGAGTGAACTCCGCCGCACCCTCCGGCCCGGTGAGGGCCTTGGTGATCGGCGAATAGTGGTGCAGCGAGATCCAGTCGAAGCAATCGCCGGCCTTGGCAACAACCGTCTTGTCCCAGTCGTTCCCCAGCGTCACTCCGTCCGTGCCCGAGGCAATCAGAATCACCTGCGGATCGACCTTCCGCATGGCCACGGCGAATTCCCTGAGGTTGCGCGCATAGGTCTCCGCGTTGCTATAGGCCGGCCCCATCCACTCGCCCCAGATTTCGTTGCCGATGCACCAGTATTTGACCCCATACGGCTCTTTGTGTCCGTGCTGGGCGCGGACCTTGCCCCAGCCGGTTTCCGCCGATCCGTTGCAGTATTCCACCCAGTCGGCCGCCTCTTGCGGGCCTTCCGCAATGCCCATCGTCACCGTGATACAAGGCCGGCAGCCCAACTCGCGGCAGAGCGCCATGTATTCGTCCGTGCCTACCTCGTGGAAGTCGAACTCGTCGGAAAATGGCAGGTAAGGACAATGGATCGGCGGCCGCTTGTCCAACGGCGCGAGGCCCTCTTTCCAGCGGTAGTCGCGCGTGAACGATCCGCCCGGCCAGCGGAGCATCGGCACGCCGATCTGCTTCAAACAGGCGATCACGTCGCGCCGCATGCCGTGGAAGTTGTCGGCCGGCATCAGCGACGCCGCGCCAATCCAAAGCGTTCCCGGGCCTTCAAAGGTGACTTCCAGCCGGGCATGAAGGTCCGTCTGCGGGGCCGTCCAGAGAAACCGTTGCTCCTGCCACTCGCCTTTTGCCAGTCGAAGCGCCTGACGGGCGTACACCTTTTGCCCCGGCGCATCGCAGATGCGAACGAGCACCGCCAGCGCGGAATCGGCCTTCAGTTGCAGCCGGCATTCATATTTCGTGCCGGCCCCAATGGCAAGATCGCGCTGGCCGATCCCCCCGCTTGTTCCCCAGTCCGGCACACGAACGCGCTGGGACTGTTTACCCGTATAGACTTCTGCCGTGTCCAGCGCGAAGGAAACCGGTGGCTGTCCGATGCCGTACCAGTGTGCAGCCAGGCCCTGCGGTCCGGACTTCTCCGGGCTCTTGGCGGCAAACATGCGATTGGCGAGGATCTGGGCGTTCAAGCCCTTCCACATCCCGTAGCGCGTGTACTCCAGGTTGCAACCGAATAACAGCGGCGAGATCGTCGCTCCCGGGTCGCCGGCGTCCAGCACGATCGGCGTTGCCGCCGGTTGGGCAGCGGCAGCGTTGGCAAGGAGACCGGCGGCAGCAATCGAGAGGAATACAACCAAAAGGAACTTCGGTATAAAAGCGACTTCAGATATTCTGCTCATGGTTATTCGGTTCCGAACTCACTCTATGTTGGGCAATACGTTCGCTATTCTATCGTTCGACGGCTATTTTTCATGGGCGTTTACGCCCGTTGCTCGGCGCAGCCGGTATTAGGCCCGTGCTTTAGCACGGGTCGGCAGGCCGCCGCGCCACTCCGTTTTGCCGGCCGTCCGCCGCCGAAGGTGGCGGACGGCCGGCGGAACGGGGGACGGTTAGTATTGTTCACACTCATTTACCCGTGCTAAAGCACGGGCCTAATACCGGCTACGCCGGGAAATGGCCGTGAATGGCCATCATCATCAAATTGTCACTCAGTATCTTCTGGCGGGTCCTCGTCTAATCCCCACGTGAGGCATTACTTGCCTACGCCCGCAAATGTTTCTGGAACCAATCGAGGGCCAGCTTCCACATCCGGTCGGACAGAACGTGGCCGGCTCCTTCTTCAATGAAGTGACTGAACTTCTCCGCCGCGCCGGCGCGCTGGTACGCCCGCGCGATTGTCTGGACCCCTTCGCGGGCCTCCTGAATGGGGCTGCCATCGTCTTTCTCGCCCAGGTTCAGGTGCAGCGCGCGGGGCGCGATCAAGGCGGCGATGTCCGGTGTGTCGCCATACTGGAAAAAACCCGGAATGAAGTTCGGAAAGCAGTGCAACAGGTGCATGCGATGGATGGCCTTGTAGGTGGGCAGGCAGCAGTTGCCCACGAGGCACTTCAGCCGCGGTTCCCAAGGGCCGACCAGCCAAGTGAATGTCGAGCCCATCGAGTGGCCGTAACAGCCGATACGGTCCTTCTGCACCTCCGGCCGGGAACAGAGGTAATCCACCGCCCGCCGCATATCGAGGATGTTCTTCCAGGCCATGCACTTGCCCGCCACGACGTAGCGCAGGAACTCGAACCGCTCAAAGTCGCCACCCTTGAGCTTGTCGTTCTGCCGCTCGCCGAAGCATAGGGCGTCGGGACAGAGCACGACATAACCTTGCCGGACCAGGGCCACGCCGGTGTGGTGCATGGGCATGCCGGCCAGGCCGGCCGACTCGACCTTGCCCAGTTGCCACTGGCCGTTGTGCTGGTGCCAGACCGCCACGGCCGGGGCCGGGTGGTTGGCGTCAATTCCGTCGGGAATCAGCAGGTAGGCCGGGATCGGGTCGTTGGGTTCAGCCTGATAGGTTACCGATTCGATGCGGTAGCCGTGCTTGCGGATCGTCTCCCGCAGCTTCGGCCGCAGGTCGCACGGTTCGGGCCACGGTCCGCCAAGGCAGCGGAGCAGCTTATCGCGGAGTCCCGCCGCGGCGGGTGGATCTATTCCTTGCGCCGCCGAGAGCAGCGGCTCGGCGCCGACCACGATCGCCGCCCCGGCGGCCGACTTGGTGAGAAAGTCACGGCGTTGCATATTGTTCTCGTTGGTGGGAGGTTCGTCGGCCATGGATTGGCTCCTTCGAGGGCAGCGTGGATTTGGCGGGATGAAATCGCAAAGCGGATGCTGGTAAATGGCTCAAACTGTTGTATCACGAGTTACAAGGACATTCAATCATGTGGGCATCAGTCAGAAAAAACTGTTTCCCGCGGCATTCTCCCACGTCAGCTGCCGCGACCAACCCGCCGTTTCGGGGCAGGCAGTCGTGTGACCTGGTCACAAAAAGGGGCCTTTTCGCACTTCTGCGGCGATTTTGTACGTCCACGGATGTGTTCGGCTTCCACTAAAGGTATTGCTCACACGGAGAAAACTGCGGGGATAAAACGTTTGACACTCTAACGATGGTCTTGGCATAACCGAAAATACCTAGACAATACCTAGCCACTTTGTCCCATTTTCTCGTCATTTTTGTGGTCAACCTAGCCACTTCCTGGCCACTTTTTTGGTCATATGGTCATGTGTACAGTATATAGGGGTCGGGCACACGCCGTTTTCCTTTAGCTATTTAAGTGCAGTGTCAGAAAAATAATTAATTGCTGCCAAGGCTCACGGGGGCGTTCGCGACCGTTGGCGGGCACGGGCCGCCGTAGGCAAGTTCCGCGCAGCCGCCGGCGCAGGCGCCGAATTGCGCAAGTCGGCGCCGCGCACCAATGGCCCCCGGTTCGCAATGCCGGAGGCTGATCAGTACACCGTCAAGTTGTCAATTCATCACATAATTCCACCTGCCCGACCCGCTGCGCGGGTGCCCCGCCCGCTCCCTTCTTCTGTTGTGCCGTATATTCATCAATATAATACGCTCGACATGGCGTGTTGATTTGCCAAACGGCGCGCGTTTGACGGAAATTTCCGGATCTCCGCCGCAACCTTTCGTGCCACAATCAGCAATAGCCACAGAGAGCACAGAGTTCACCGAGGGGGGAGAAGGGCCGTAAAATCTGTCTTATCAAAGCCTGCCTCTCTGTGACCTCTGTGCTCTCTGTGGCTATTTTCAAAACCGCACCTCGCTTAACCATCGCTTCGCGGTTGGGGCGTTGCACGGCGAGGGCGAGATCGGCCGGAAAGTGAGCAAATCACTACATTAACCACAGCAACCGCAAGTCCCAACCATCGAATCTTTATCAGCCCGTGCTATTGTGCTCCAGCGTGGCGCTGAGGGCCCGCGCGGACCGGGAAGTGGAACGCGACTTGCTCCCATACGACGGTTGATGCCGTCCGTAATCTGCCTGAACAACATTTTTCTTTCCCCCATTTTCCTTTCCAAAAATGGACCGGCCATGCGCGGCTGGCGGCGCTCATTTTGAGGAAAGGAAAATGGGGGAAAGAAAAATGAAGGCGAGAAATGGACATGCGAACCTTAGAGCGGTTCCCGCTTCTTCTCCGTGTTCAATTCGGGCCCGATCTTCCTGCGTTTGTACGTCACGCTATACTCGACCCGCTGCTTCTTTCCGGGCTTTAGGTCCATGAAGTACTTCACGTGCTGCTGATCGACCCTTTCGACGTGCCCAACAGTGTGCAGATCGACGTAGGCGCCCGTCTCGTTGCTCGTCCAGCCCTTGGGCTGCTCTTCCGAGCCCCAGAGCACCACATTCGCGTCGAACTGCCGCTCGACCTCGATCTTGGCCGGCACGGGCTTGCCGGAGACCAGTTCCTCCTCATAGAAGAACGTCTGGTCGTAATCGATCAGGTCGTAGTACAAGACGAACTGGTCATCCAGCCGGCGTTTGCACTGCCGGGCGACGACGTTGCCGATCTTCTGGTCCTTCACGCGGCGTTGGATCGTAATATCCTTGTCGGGGCCCACGTTGACTTCCACGCGATCGCCGATGGGCACGTACTTGGTCTCCGTGCCGCCGACGTAGGCAAGATCGTGGTTCTTATACTCGGAAAACAGCCTGACGGTGCCGTTGGGTAGCGGTGAGAGGCCAAGGTTCTCCATCACCGAGAGCTTCTTTTCCTTGCCGTTGTCGTCCAATAGCTTGACGTTCTTGAAGCGGTAGAACTTGGTGAAGGAGGCCCTCATCCCCGGCCCCTCTCCCGGAGGTAGAGGGGAACTTTGGCTGCGATCGGAGAGCTTGTAGATCGATTCCAGCGGCACTTCGGCCACCTTCAAGGCGACCAGGCGCTTCGGTTCCTTGTGCTTGATGTCCTCGCGGCCTTCGATCGTGAAGAGGAAGTATTCGGAGAGGCCCTGCTTGATGACCTGCTTGGGCAGTTCCTTCTTCTCCTTATCGGCATCGACGCTTTCAGCCGCTTCCACTGCCCTGTTCACGGCGGAAAGAGAAAGCACCGTTCCGTCGGCTGTCACCTTCGTCAGTTGTTTCCACTCATCTTTGCCTGGTGCCGGCCTCCTCGCCAAGTCGGCGATCTTCTCGACCAGGTTGATGTTGCCGACCACCAGTCGGGTTTCGGCATTATCGTACTGCTCGCCCGACCCGTTCGTCACCCGCACGTAGCCGGTCAGGTTGATTTTCGTCTCGTCCTCGTTGGCGATTCCCACG
>Ga0181520_10001425_pt1 | contig 48736 bp, 35 predicted proteins | sample PEATcosm2014_Bin_29_FD_132451 | JGI IMG/M metagenome (GOLD analysis project Ga0181520, IMG submission 132451) | Peatland microbial communities from MTU Mesocosm Facility, Houghton, MI, USA - PEATcosm2014_Bin02_30_metaG | ecosystem: Environmental > Terrestrial > Soil > Wetlands > Peat | place... | reverse complement strand
GTGGGGCCCGTGGCCGGAGTGGAAGCAGGTGGTCTGGAATACGCCCATTGCCAAGCTTGGATTAATGCAGTTGGCCGCCCAGAAGGCCGACCTGCTGATGGACCTGTTGATGGTTGAGTTGGGTCTGATGGTGGTGATCTTTGGCCGCTGCTTCAAGGCCGGCTGGAAAAGCCATACGCAGCGGATTGCCATCGGTCTCTCGACCGTCGCAATCGCTTGGCTCACGGTCCAGGGTGTTTGGCAGCTCATCGCCAAGTCGGTGCATCCGCACACGCAAGAGGAATACGAGCGCATCATCGGCCTGGGCGGCAAGCTGGTGAACGCCAACAAGGTTGTCTACATCGTAGCTCTGGCCTGGTGGATCGGGACACTTTGGTTCGACGAACCAGGTTCCACAGCGCCGCTGGAGGCCGCGGTGGCGCCTGCGGAGTCCTTGGCGGAGCCGGAGGCGGATGCCCCACAGGCGATTGACCCCTCATAGATTGAGAGCTGCATGCGTGCCCATCTCTCCCGGAGAATTGAGGGTAGGGATGGGCACGCCGCCTTTGTTCTTTGATGCCAGCCCGGCGCTGAGCACGTTCCGGTCCGCTCCGTGATATAAGGTGCTTGTCCGCTCTCTGCCCCTCAAAAGGGGCCGTGGGAGCGGAACGCCAATCGAGAGGCCGCTCCACGATGCTCGACGTTCATCTTCCGCACAAGCTGCACGGGTTCTGGGAGTTTCTGCTTCATCTGTTCACCATCACTGTGGGGTTGCTGATCGCCACCCAGATCGAGAGCTGCGTGGAGTGGCGCCATCACGTTCATCTGGCCGAGGAGGCGAGGATGGAGCTGCGGGCGGAGATTGAGAGCAATCTGAAGCAATTGAAGCAACATCTGCCGGAGGTCAAGAGATTTCGGCAAATAATCGATACAGACCTCGCCATCTTGCGGATCATTCAGCAGCATCAAAAGGTTCCGCAAGACCAAATGGCCCATTTCACCGTCAGAACTGGCTCTGTCGACCTGAGCGATACGGCTTGGAAGACTGCCCAGACCACGGGAGCCTTGGCCTATATGCCTTATGAGGAAGCCGAGGAGTATGCCAGTATCTATCAGGCACAGTCCAGCTTGCTTTCACTGGAGGAGAAGCCGGGCGAGGAATTTCGTGCCTTGATCGGCCTGGAGGCCAAGTTCTTTCCGCTTCGAGGAAATCTCGACAAGCTAACCGCGGAGCAGGCTGGCGATTATGCGGAGATCCTTGGCCGGATGAGGGCGCAGATGGCTGAGGCGGATACGCAACTGCAAAATACGATTGAGAAAGGCTCGGCCTATTTGGAGAACCGCAAAGCCCGCGAGGACGTGGAGACGAATGTGAATTGAAGGGGCGTCTTTTCCCAAGTCCCTCCGTCCCTATTCCCTAAAAGTGACAACTCGTCTGCCCACGCTTTTCCAGGTAGCGCTGGTGGTACTCCTCGGCGCGCCAGAAGGTCTGCGCAGGCTCTACCTTGGTGACAATGCGTTTGGGCTTGAAGAGCCCTTCGGTCGTGAGCTGCTCGATTTTGGCGCGGGCCTGTGCCTCCTGTTCCGAGGAGTGGACGAAAATCGCGGAGCGGTACTGCGTGCCCCAGTCCGGACCCTGTCGGTTCAGTGTGGTGGGGTCGTGGAGGCGGAAGAAAGCGTCTAAGAGCTGCTCATAGCTGACCTGGGCAGGATCGAAATCCAGCTCGACGACTTCGGCATGCCCGGTCTGGTCGGTGCAGACGTCATGGTAGCTGGGCCGCTCCAGGGAACCGCCTTCATAGCCGACGGCAGTTGCGGTTACGCCGGGGATGGCGGCGAAGGCTGCTTCCACTCCCCAAAAACACCCGGCTCCGAAGGTCGCTTTTTCAATAGCCATGCCAAGTGAGATGCGCCTGAAGCCGATTCGGTGGCAGTTTTCGCAGCCCGCTCGAGCTACGGCTTTCGCTTCATCGAGCTCAGCGCAATCCCTCCCAGCAGCGCAACCACAGCCACCAGCGCCACCCAGAGCAAGACCGGGTGCTTCTCAGTAAATGGCCGCTCGTCGGGGCGAGGCTGATATTGCGGATTGGGCTCTTCGTGTCCCCTAAAAGCCATGGCCGCGTCTGCTTGGGGCGCGAACAGGGTTGCGTAGTCGTAGTGCGGCGCTTCCAGCGCCGGGTCGCCGTAGTAGAGCACATAGCGGGCGTTGGCGGCCGCCTCAAAACAGAGCGTCCGTTCGAGCATTTGAAGACGCACATCTTCCAAAATCAAAGGCGCGTCGTTTCCGTTTTCGATGGTCACTGTCCACTTTGTCGCGGTGGCAAAACCCGCCCAAGGAACATCGATCGTCAGGCGCTCTTCGTCGATCCGGTGGCCGCTCTGGTTGCCGTGAACCCGCAGGAGGCTGCCCGAAGCCGTCACCGGGCGCTCCTGTTCAGCCGCATCCGTCGAGGCTGGCGGGACGACCGGCTCGACCCGGATACTCACGTCGCGGCTGAAGAGGGCAGGCTGCATAGCTGGCGCAAAGGCGATCCGCTCTACTGGAACATGCGCGGGTACGGTGAACTCGATGACCGAGGAATGTCCCTTGGGGTGGACAACCGCGGACTCTGCGACCGTCTGGTAATTCGGCTGGATCTCTGGCAGACGCTCCACCGAAAGGCCCGTGAAATTGTCTGGCCGGAGAGGGCCCGAGACCCGGAAGTGCAGGTAGCGAAAGTTCGACTCCGGCAAATGGAGGACGGTGCTGCGGCCCAGTTTCTGGTGGGTCAGGTCGAAGATCGTAAACGCGCCAAGCCCGGTTTCCGCTCCGCCCGTCTCTGTCGCGCTTCCTGACACCGTCACGATGGCAATAAAGTCCTGACCGGTGACGGCCAAATCCAGATCGCTGTAGTGCGCGTCGGGCAGCTCGGCGTCAAAGACCGTTTGCCCGCCGCGCAGGCCCAGATTCAGGGGCGCGATGGACTTGCCGCCGGCCTCAACCGGCGCGGACTCGCGGACCACATAGGGCGTCTCCGCGCCGTCGCGATAAAGGCGCAGGTCGGCAAGCTGTGGCGCGGCATGAGCAAAAACTCCGGCGTCGAGCACCAGGCAGTTCTGCGCCGGATGGGGCGAGAGCTGCACCGGCAGTTGATAGCGGAAGTACCGCACATCCGGTGCGGCGGCGGTTACCAGCAGGAGTAGGCCGATGAGCAGTTTCATGCGTTTCGCCCGTCTTGATCTTCCAAGCGGTTTGGGCCGCGCAGGTTCAGCCAGTCTCGCTGATAGACAAAGCTGACCGCCAGCAGGAGCGCGCCAAGGCCGAGAAAGCTGAGGATGCGGAATTCCTGGCTCAGCTCACTGACATCCACCAAAAACACCTTGCCGATGGAGACGGCCAGCAACACCAGCGCCTGCCAGCGAAGAAACGACGAATATCTCCAGAAACCCACGCCCAGCAGAATCGCTCCGTAGAGCATGAGAAAGGCCGAATAGGTGAACTGCGCGTCCATGCGGTAAGCGTCAAAAAGATTCATGTCGCTGCGCCAGCGCAGATGCCACCAGTAGCTGTCGATCTCCAGGCAGAACGCCAGCAGAATCAGCGCATTCGCAATAAGCACCATGACGGGAACCAGCGCCGTCCAGGGAGCGGAACTCTCCGGCTCGGCTTGGTCTTTTGAGTTCCACGCCAGCCGGGCGGGGAATGCAAAGACCGCGATGGCTACGCAGTAAGTGCCGAAGCGCTGGTTGAAGATCGGCATAGTGGAGGCTGCGGGGTTCACGGTGATCAGAGCGATGAGCCCGATGGCCAAGCAAAGCAGGGCCAGTGCGCGCAACAGAAGATTCTTCGCACGATTCGCGGCCCACAACAGGGCAGCGCCCTCCACCAGCCAGCCAATCGTCAGCCAGCGTCCCTCTGCCTTGAGTGGAATGGCGATGGTAAGAAAGACCACGGCTGCGGTCATGTGCAACGCCGACAGCAGGGCGGAGCTGGCATGGAATCTGCCGCGGGCCGGCAGGCGCAAAAGCAGCATGTAGAAGGCGGCGAACGCAACGGCCAGCCAGGGCTCGATCCATCCCGCCGTGTGAAGTTCCGCCATCCCGTAGGCCGCGCCGAATCCCAGAGCGGCATTGGCAATGGGCAACAGAACCAGAGCAAGCGTGTCCCAACCGCCCGGGTGTTCGTTGTCTTCAGCGCTCGTCTGCACCAGCCGCGGCGCGAAAGCAAAGACCAGGAAGAACGCTCCGGCAAAGAGCGCGGTGCGCAGCAACTGCGCATCGGAATAAAACTCGAACCACCAGGCCAGAAGGAACAGTTGGGTTCCAACATAGGCAGGGAACAGCAAGCGCGACCAGGGACGCAGAGCAACCAGAACGAGGACTGCAACATCCAGCAAGAGCAGGTAGCTGAAGAGAGCGATCTCGTGGTTTCCGCCCGTGGAGACCAGCAGCGGAGTACTGAGGCCGCCGACAATGCCATACAGAGCCAGCAACTCCGCATCCTGAGTCCACGCCATGAAGCCGTTGAAGGCGGTGACCAGAATCATGGCCGCAAAGGCCACCGGCGCAGGGAGCAAATGAAAGAGCGAATAGGCCGCCCAGAGAGACAGATAGAGGATGCCCGTGCCAACCGCCTTGAGTGAATAGGAGAAGGCGAGATAGCCGCGGCTACGAAAGCGCTCTGACCAGGCGGTGAGTCCCGCTCCAGCGAGAAGTCCGATAATCACCCGTCCCAACGGCCCGATCCATCGATTGTCAATGGCCAGTTTCAGAAACCAGGCCATGGCGATCAGTACCGCAAGAATTCCCACGCGATTGAACCATTGCGAGCCGATGCGGCTCTCCAGCGAGCGCTCTTCTTGGAACGCGGCCGAGGCGGCAAACAGGGACCGGGTGTCGGGCGTGTATTCCGCCGCCATTGGGGGAATCGCGCTGTGCTCGGCAGGCAGAGGCGCGGCAGGAAATGGCGGAGCCAGCGGAGAGGCAGCGGCAGCCTCGCGTGCCTCAGCCTGGTCGATGACGATGCCATAGCTACGCAACGTGCTTTCAAGCCGGTACACACGCGAAGTCAGCTCTGCCATTTGCTGTTCGAGGCGATTCGACGCATCTGGATTCATTGCCGTCCACTGTACAGCACAGGGAACAGCATTTCCAGCGCCAGGGATAAATTCTCTGCACGGGTCGCACTGCGAGAAATCTCTGCGCGGAACAGGGATTCCGGTGAAGCGGGTTCGGCTCCCGGAAAGCCGCAAGGGACTCGGCGTTGATTTCCCGGAGCAAATCGCGCCGGGGCAGGGTGCGCCTCCGGCGCGTGCATCCACCCAGAGCGATCTTTGCCGTCAACGCCGGCCTCGTAAACAACACGGAAGCGGATCACGACCGCAATCTCACTCTCCGGCCAACTGCTCCAACAGCAGATCGAAATCCTCCAGCTTGGAGTATTCGATGATGACCTTGCCGCGGCCGCTGTGGTCTTCGATGTGGACCTTGAGACCGAGGGCCCGCTGCAGGCGCTCCTGAACTTCGCGGACGTTGGGATCGATGGGCTGCTCGGGCTTGGGTTCCTTCTTGGCGGCCCGCTCGGGATGCAGAAGTCCCTGGACATAGCTCTCTGTCTGGCGAACGGAGAGGGAAAGAGAAACGATGCGCTGGGCCGCCTTCTCCATTTCCTCGGCATGTTCGAAGCCAAGCAGGGCGCGCGCATGCCCGAAGCTCAGCTCGGCGGATTCAACCCGGGCTTGCACCGAGGCGGGAAGACGGAGAAGGCGCAGGAAGTTGGCCACTGTCGCACGATCTTTGCCGGTACGCACGGCCATCTGCTCCTGGGTCATATGGAACTCGCGGGAGAGGCGCTCGAAGGCGCGTGCTTGCTCCATGGGATTCAGATCGGCGCGTTGCAGGTTTTCGACGATGGTGATTTCCATCGCCTGCTCGTCGCTGACTTGGCGCAGAATGGCCGGGATGGTCGCCTTGCCGGCTAGTTGCGAAGCACGCCAGCGCCGCTCTCCGGCAATGAGCTGGAAGCGGCCATTCGCCTGAGGGCGGACCAATACAGGTTGAACGACACCGTTGGCCGTAATTGAGGCAGCCAGTTCGGCCAACTGCTCCTCGTCCACATGGGAGCGCGTCTGGAAGGGATTACGGTCGATCTGGTCGAGGGGAATCTCGCGCGGCTTGCCGCCTTCGCCTTCAGCCGCAGCGGGTGCGGCGGTTTGGACACGCGGAAGCAGCGAGTCGAGTCCCTTGCCCAGGGCGCGTCGTTTGGGATCGAAGGCGGGGTTCATCATGGTTCAATATCCTCTATTCCAGCCGTGAGCGCCGGAGGTTTTCAATTCTGTGATTTCCCTGCAAGGGCGTGAAGAACGGTTCCAGCGATAGAGGCCGTCAGGAGTACGGCCAGAATGCGATCCCGGAGCGCGGCTGGGCGGGCTCGGTAATCGGCGGCTCAGGTTGGGGCTCAGGCTTACTTGGAATCTCAATGTGATTGCGTGCCATGTATTCGCCCGCGAGCTCGAAGTAGGCTTCGGTGCCGCGGGACCGGGCATCGTACAGCGCCACCGGCTTGCCATGGCTGGGCGCTTCGGCGAGGCGCACGTTGCGCGGAATGACGGTGCGGAAGAGCCGCTCCTTGAAGTATTCCCGCAAGGTGTCGGTAACTTGCTGGGCCAGGTTGGTGCGGTCGTCGTACATGGTCAGGAGCACGCCCTCGATGACCAACTCCGGATTGAAGGCAGCGCGGACCCGTTCGAGGGTTGAGATCAATTCGGAGATGCCTTCGAGGGCAAAATACTCGGCCTGCATGGGAACGATCAAAGTGTCGGCCGCGGCCAGAGCGTTGAGTGTGAGCAGGTCGAGAGCCGGAGGGCAGTCCAGCACGATCAATTCGTAGTCCGCCCGGATCAGCTCCATCGCACGGCGCAAGCGGAGGGCGCGATCGGAGGCGCCAGCCAGCTCGATGTTGGCGCCGGTCAGGTTCTTTGACCCCGGCAAAAGCCAGAGCGTATCGATCTCGGTGGGCAGGATGACTTGGGCCGCCAAGGCGTCACCCATCAGCACGTCATAGATGGAATGACGGTTGTCGTCGCGCAGAAAGCCGAGACCGGAGGAGCAATTGGCTTGGGGATCGCAATCGACCAGGAGGACTTTGAGGCCTTCCAACGCGAGGCAAGCGGCGAGGTTGATGGCTGTTGTGGTCTTGCCAACTCCGCCCTTTTGGTTGACAACACCGAGTATCTTTCCCATGGGTATTCAGAGTATCGAGAAGTGGGGCTTTGGGCCAGGAAACCCCGCTGTGGAGAAAGCCAGGCGGATGTGGAAAGCCGTTTGGGAAAAGGGCCGTTGCGCTGAGCAAATATTTGAGGATGAAGGGCTTGAAGTCAAGAGACCTGGCGGTCGGCTGGAAGTGTGAAATTCGCGATTCGGTGGAAAACTTTCGCATTCTGGGGGACTGAGATCGGCGATTTGCTTCGATGCTGGGGGGCAATCGAGCCGAAGCGAGATTGGGGGGCTGCCCTTTGTTTCACGTGGAACAGCGGCTGATCTGGTTGCGTGGAGACTGTTCCACGTGGAACAGGTTGGGCCCGAAATCAGCACCACGATGGTTCCACGTGGAACAAACACTCCGCGCGCCCGCGCCCAACGCCTCGCCGAACCGTGTACATTGGACCGGAGCACTTTGAAGCGCAGCATTGATCGCTATGCATGCAACACCCCTTCGCGCACACCTTCTTGTCGCCCTTCTCCCACTTCTCTGGGCCGCGCCTCTCTTCGCAATCCCCCTCCCAAGAGGTTCTCACCGCTGCCCCACTCTGTCCTCCTGGCTTGGCGCTGCTCGATAAGGCCGTGCCTGCAGAGGGCGACGGCGGCACCACCAACGAGAAAACTCTCGCCCGACACCTACGCCGCTTTGGCGAACCAGCCAAACAAGAACTTCCGAACCGCGCTGCTGGAGACCATCCAGGCTGGCGAAATCTCGCCAGCGCCATCCTGTGGGAATGGCACTCGTGGAACTCGGCCGATGTACCTGCTCTGCGCAAAGCTCTTGAGAGACAACACGGGGGATGGCCCGCTGGTCCCCTGGCCGAAATTGGCACACTTGAAGCCATCCAGGCGCTTGCCGGCGACCTGGCACAGTGCGAAGATATCGAGAACCAAACAGGATGGGCCCTCACCCGGCTCGGCCCAAAGTCGATTCCATCCCTCTTTCTCCTCCTGGCAAACGACCAATCTGCTCGCCAAGCTGCCAGCCCCTCTGCCGCGCACATAGCCGGCAGAGTGGTTGTCTTCTCTCCCACGAACGGAATCCTGGGACTTGCAGCCTGCGACCCGCATTAACTCTGTGAAGACTCGCTTGGTATCGGCGATCCTTCAAACCTTCCATCGCTGCTCGCTTGCGGCAAAATGTGCATTGAAAGGAAGATCATGGATATTCCGAATGCGTTCCTTGGCGTTGCTGGACAGCCAGCCCAAGAGGCTGTCGCCGCCGCACTTGGCTCCACGGCTGAGGTTTGGGAACAGCTCGTCCAATGGCTCGCGCAACAAGGCGTCACAGGGCAGGAGTGGAAGTCGAGCGGCCGGAAGTACGGCTGGTCCCTTCGCCTCCAATTCAAAAAGCGGAACATCGTCTACCTTGCGCCTTGCAAGGACTGCTTCCGGGTAGCGCTTGTTCTGGGAGAACGGGCGGTCGAAGCGGCGCGCAACTGCGGTCTCTCGAAGTCCGCGATGCAGTTACTCGACGAAGCGCCGCGCTACGCGGAAGGGACTGGAGTCCGGCTGATGGTGAACAGCGCCAAAGATCTGGCCACCGTCAAGAAACTCGCATTGGTGAAAATCGTGAACTGAGCGTCAGGTACGGCAAGAGCACTGCGCACTCCCACTCTTTCTCTAAAGTACGCGGAAAGAATGGGGCACCCAGGCGTATCACCGCAAGAGTATTGAGCAGAGCCCCCCAAGCCGAAAACGCAAGACGCGACCTGGGTGCGGCACCCGATCAGACTGCCTGGCGGTCGGCTACTCGGCGGCCAACTGACCGAGCGCCAACAGCTCCCTCTCGGCGCCGGCGGCACGAGCAATGGCGCGCCAGAAAAACCTCTGTCCGGCCGCACCTTGCAGCCTGTCCAGGCTTCCCACCGTCGTCATCAGGGCAAGCCATCCACCTGGGCGAACCAGATTGGAACCAGCCGCAACAGCCTCCTCCATACGGTCGACGGCGCGCAAAGTGACGCAATCGAAGCACGCACTCAGTTCCTGTGCCCGCCCAGAATGAACCTTGAAATCAAGACTGAGAACCCGAGCGGCCTCTCGCAGAAATGCGGCCTTCTTGCCCTGCGACTCGGCCAGCGTCACACAGAGATCGGGGCGGCAGATTGCGATGGGAATCCCAGGGAAGCCGGCGCCTGAACCGAAGTCCAGCAGAGTGCCGATCCCCGCAGGGAGGGAGCGCGCACAGGCTATCGATTCAACAAAATGCCGCGAGAGAATGCCCTCTTGATCGCGAATCGCGGTCAGGTTGACGCGCGCATTCCAGCGAATAATAAGCGAAAGATAGGCTTCGAACCGACTCACTTCGGCGGCCCCTAAAGGCTCCTGGCCAGCCTCAACCAGGAGCTGCTCCAGCCGCTGGCCTGCTGAGACCGCATCCCCGCTCACCCCTGCGCCACCGACTCTTGAATTTGTCGAGGCTGCCAGACGGCCGCCGCCTGTACAAACCCCGAAAAGATAGCCCGCGAGAAGGCGCTCCCGGTGAAGGTCCGCTCTGGGTGCCATTGCACAGCCAACACAAACTGCTCGGTAGAGTCCAATTCCACGGCCTCAACGACGCCGTCTCCTGGAGAGATCGCGCTGACCAGCAGATTGTCCCCGACCACAGCGATAGCCTGATGGTGGCTGGAGTTGACGTAAGGCTCGGACTCCTCACCCCGGGGGACCATCTTGGCCAATCGCGATCCTGCAGCAATCCGCACCGGGTGAGCCTTCACCACATCTCTTCCGGGTCGATGATCGACCGCAGTCTTCAGGTCCTGAATCAGCGACCCGTTGCGCCAGACGTTCAGCGTCTGGGCCCCGTGGCAGATGGCGAGGATCGGCTTGTGCAGGTTGAAAGCGTCCTGCAAAAGCAACTCGTCTACCGCGGTGCGCGCCGAGTCGGCTGCGCTGCACTCGGGAATTGGATCCTCGCCATATCTTTGCGGATCCACGTCGAATCGGCTGCCCGGCAGCAAAATCCCCTGCACACCTGCAAGCAGCCGCGCAACCCGGTTCTGCCGCTCATGAAGGGGGACGATGATGGGCGTCGCGCCGGCGGAATGAAGCGCGGCGATATAAGCAGGGAGCGAGCGCTGATTGTAAGCGGAATCGCTGCTGGGTTCTGGAATGGCGATGTGAACGGACATGGAAACACTAGTGTAAGCCTGCACGGGTTTGATGGGATAGTTCGCATTAAAATGAGTTTGAAGGCGATATTTTGGCGGAGCGCCTGGTCAGTCCGCGCCGCTCTAACCTCCCTATTTGCAACGCGCTCGACATTTGCCGAGAAGCGGAGTCAGAGCCAAGCAAGAGTAGCTGGAAAACATCGCAAAACTTCCCCTGGAGCACTATCTTGCAGCACCCAACGCGCCGATAGAAGACGCACTGGCCGTAGTGGCGACCAGAACGCTCCCCATGCACAGGCGCCGGGCAATTCTGGCGAAACGCAGCTGAATATTAGCCGACACCAAAGAGCATCGAAGGTTCGGTATTTTGGGCACTTTGAACACCTGATTCGCTAAAGAACCCGTGATCGATTACGACGCTGAGGACTTTGCATTGATGATCAAAAATAGCCACTTGTCGAAGGACTTTCTTGTCGCCCTGGAAAGGAACGAGGCTTGACCATCCAGCTTCAAGAAGCCGTCAATGCCCGCTCCGTTGCGGATTCCGCACTGGCGACCATGCAGCGGCTCGAAATCCCGCCAACTCCGGCGAATTATGCCATCTGGTACGAATACCACGCCGGCATGAGTCCCAACCTGCAAAGAACGATCGATGTGCTTATCTCTAACAAAACCGCCATCGATGAGAGCACTCTCCTGGACCTGTACTCCACGTTCTTCTCCTCCGCCAAAGAGGCGCAGACCGTTCGCGAGACATCCATGCTCGCGCTCCAGACCTTGCAAGACATCGCCAGCGTTGCCGACTCCGCCCGCGACGAAGCCCATCGTTTTGGAGCTAAATTGAGGGGCATTGCTTCAAAGGACCTGGGTGAAACCCTGGACAACCTGAAAAACCTCATCGAGAACCTGGTCTTGGAAAGCAAGAAAATGGCGGGGCGAACCGAGTACGTGGGTCTGCGGATGCGCGAGTCGGCCGGTAAAATCGAGGCGCTCGAACGCAATCTCAAAGATGCCATTCGCGATTCCTCCCTGGATGGCCTGACCGGCGTAGCCAATCGCAAGTCCTTCGATGCGACCATTCGCAAGACCGCCGGCGACGCAATGAACAGCGGCGAAGATTTGGCTTTGCTCATGATCGACATCGACCACTTCAAGAGAGTAAATGACACATGGGGCCACCAAACCGGGGATATCGTCCTTTGCCACCTTGCTAGGACCTTGCAACACGCCGTACGCGGCGGAGATCATGTCTCGCGTTATGGGGGCGAAGAATTCGCCGTAATCTTGCCGCGCACAGACGGGCAGGCTGCGGTCAATGTGGCCGAGAACATTCGCCAGGCTCTGGCCAGGGAGCCCCTTCATCTCGATCTAGACCCACCCCTGACCCCGATTACTGTCTCCATTGGAGCCGCTTGCTACGAACCCGGAGACCCGCTGGCCGAGTGGGTGGGAAGAACCGACGCAGCCCTCTATTCCGCAAAAAGAGCAGGAAGAGACCGTGTCCAACTCAATTGAAAACGGAGAATGCGAAATGACGGACTCAAATACGCTACCCCTGTCTTGCCTCATCACCGACGACTCATCGCTGGTGAGGAAGATCGCGCGCAAGATCTTCGTGGGCCTAGGCTTCGAGGTGGATGAGGCGGAAAACGGACAGGTCGCCTTGGAGAAGTGCAAGAATCACATGCCCGATGTTGTGCTCCTGGATTGGAACATGCCGGTCATGGATGGCTTGGAGTTTCTCAAATCCTTGCGCCGCACCGAGGGAGGCAGGGCGCCTGCGGTCATCTTCTGCACTACGGAAACCGACGTCGACCACGTACAACGAGCGTTGGCCAACGGCGCAAATGAGTACCTCATGAAGCCTTTCGACGCCGAGTCCTTGATTGCCAAGCTGGATATGGTGGTCACCCGCAGGTGACCGCTCTCTGTCGTATTTCAACCAGAAACGTCGACACGGGGAGAGCACCTCCGTCCGTTTCGGCGTTACCCCTTCCTTAATCCTGCAACAACGCATCCGGCCTGTCCGCGCAGTTCGGCTCGCCGTCCATCCGTTCTTCCCCCAATCTGGCAACCGCTTCCCGCAACGTCTCCGTCAGTTCCTCGGTCTGGCGCAGACTCATCCCCGTCGTGTCGATCGGGTCGCCAACACTCAGCGTCAACTCGCCGGGGTAGAAGTGGTGGGTATGAATCGGCAGCAGTTCATAAACGCCGCTCAATGCAACGGGCACCAGTGGAACCTGAGCGCGGATTGCAAGATACGCGGCCCCGGAGAGAAACCGCTGCAGACGTCCGTCCGATGTCCGCCCGCCCTCAGGAAAGACAAACAGCGGCATCCCGGAGCGCAGCGCCTTTACTCCTTTTCCCAGGCTCGATAGTGTCGCATGCGGGTTGGCGGTATCCACCGGGATCTGTCCAGAACGATCCAAGTACCATCCTATGAACGCAATAGGCCACAGTTCCTTCTTCGCCAGGATGCGGAACTGGAAAGGCAATGCGGCGAACACGACGGGCGTATCCATGTAGGAAGTGTGGTTCGAGGCATAAACGGCCACCGGATACTTGCGCAGATTCTCGGCACCCCGAATCCTCAGCCTGCTCCCGGAGATCAAGACACAAAGCCGCGCCCACACCCGAGCAATGCGATGTTGCAGGCGTCCGCTCTTATCCATCACCGAGACCAACAGCGAGAGAGAACCGCATGCGGCCGTGGCTAGCGTAAGCAACGGAGTCTGAATCACGTTAGTGCGCCAGCGATAGAGCCGCGGGAGCGGATTGGGTCGAGAACTCATTTCTCCTCACCTCGCCGCTGCAAAACCACGGCACGCGCTTCACCTACCAGATACACCGAACCGGAAACGACAATCGTGCCTCTGGGCGTACTCTCTCTAGCCAGCGCCAGAGCTTCGCCAACCGAAGCCGCAGGCACTGCCGCGATCCCGATGGTGCGCGCCGCAGCCAACAGCTCGTCCATGGGGGTAGCACGAGCCGTGCGAATCGGAGCACAGATCACCTGATCGAAGAAGGGAAAGAGAATCCGCGCCATCTCTTCCACCGGCTTATCGCGCAAACAACTGAACATCAGTGTTCGCGGCCGCATTTCTCCCGACCCACCGCATAACCCAGCCAACCCCGCTCGTAAAGCCGAGGCTCCGGCCGGATTGTGGGCAACATCGAAAATCCACTCAATCTCACCCTGGCCGATCCTCTCCAACCGCGCTGGCCATAGTGTCTGGCGAATTCCCGCCTCAATCGCCTTCGCAGTCACGGCAAAGCCATGCCCCTCAGCCAACTCCACAGCGCTTGCAATGGCTAAAGCTAGGTTGCGCTGTTGATGAACTCCCTGAAGTTGAGAACTTACCTCGATACTTTCCCCACGTGCCTTGACTGCATACGAACTCGCAGGCGCAACCTCCACCTTCGGCAAATATGCTGCCGCGTTCACCTCTCGCACACCCAACTCCCGAGCAACTTCCCTGAATACCGAATCCACGCTCGGATCCTGCGCAAGATGGATCAGCGTGCCTTCTGGGCGAAGGATACCTGCCTTTTCGCGTGCAATAGCGCCGATCGTGGAACCCAACCATTCTGTATGGTCCAGCGAGATGTCCGTAATGATGGAGAGAAGCGGATCCACGACATTGGTCGCATCCAAGCGCCCTCCCATCCCCACCTCGAGCACCGCGATCTCGACCTTCTTCTCTGCAAAACACAAAAGTGCCTGCGCAGTCAGCACCTCAAAAAAGCTCGGGAACTGCGGTAGCCGTCCCTCGCGCACCAGCCGCCGCGCTGCCTCATCCACCTTGAAGAACAGCGAAGCAAAAGCATCGTCCGCAATCTCCTCGCTGTCCAACCGAATTCGCTCGTTCACTCTCTCCAGATGCGGTGACGTGTAGAGCCCTGTCCGGACCCCACTCGCCTTGAGAATCGCCGCCAACGTCGCTGCCGTCGATCCCTTCCCATTCGTACCCGCAATCAGAACCGAAGGGAATCGCCGCTGTGGGTCACCCAAAGCTCCCAACAAGATTCGAATCTCATCAAGAGAGAACTTTCGACGCGGCTGCCCGGCGATGGTATGGAGCTCCGGCACCATGGCATTCAATCGATCGATGGCCGCTTCATAGGACATGGAAACACAAGTATAGAAGGCCCACCCTTGGCTTCCCGCGTACCCATTTTCCTATCCTTCGCATTCCCGCTTTCACGTCTCACAACCAAAGTGAACCGGGGTCCTGAAATAAATCAAAGAGAAATCCGCTGCGAACCCTAAACGACAACCCCTTGCAGCCAATCGGAAGGCCAAAGAATCGCTCGCCGGCGCCATCCGCAACAGCCGATCCCGCAAGTGCCCCAAGCCGCGAAATTCGCTCCCCTGTGGACTACCCGTACGCCCAAAAACCTTACCCTGAGCCCTCAGGAACGCCCTATTCACATAACCCATTGTCTTTCCACAGCCACTTTCGCGCCGCCTGTGGGAGACGTGGGAATCTGGGAACACATTCGGCCTCTTCACACCCTTTTTCCAAGCCTCCTCAATTCCACAGCCTAGATTTAGAAAACAGCGCACCAACCCAACCGGCTCTTTATAAACAACTTGGCTCTGGTTTCCACTTTTCCTGCCTGAACTACGGGTACTACTAGCTATTTCTTTACTCTCTTATCCTTTTCCTCACCCCCGTCGCACGCTCCGGCTTGACTGTCCAACTGCTGCTCCTCCGCCTTCAACCCACCCCAGAATCTAACCCACGTGCCAAACTCGCTCAAATACCTAGGAATCCAGAGAACCACCCCGGTTTTCCACGCGCACGTCAATGTCAAGGTGAATACAATCAAGAAGAAGAAACGACTGCCGTTTCCGCTAGGCCGCAAAGTGTTGTACAGTGTGGCCAGCGCAAGACTCGGCTTGATGGTGAGGATAGGCGTATGCCGATCGAAGAGATGGAAGTAGAGAAGCCGGCCGCGCAGGGGGCAGCGATGGAGATTACCGTAAGCCGCCAGGATCTGGTGAAAGAGCTTACTGCGACCCAGAGTGTGGTCGAGCGCAAGACTACGATTCCAATTCTGTCGAATTTCCTCATCGAAGCGGACGGTGATCGGCTCAACATCACTGCTACCGATTTGGACCAGGCGATCCGCACCAGCACCGAGGTGAAGGTGAAGAAGCCAGGCGCTTGCACAATCCCGGCGCGCAAGCTTTACGACTACATCAAGCTACTCCCCGATGGTGACATCTCCATCAAGCTGCTTGACAACCACTGGGTGCAGATTCGCAGCGGCCGCTCCAACACCAAGATGGTGGGAATGGCCCGCGCCAACTACCCTCAGGTGCCCGAGTTTCCGACCGTCTCGGTGACAAGCATTTCCGCTGTGGCGCTCAAGACCCTGATCGCCCGGACCATCTTCGCCATCTCCAACGAGGAATCGCGCTACACGCTCAATGGCGCTCTTCTGGTAATCAAGGCAGAGTCGCTGGCTATGGTAGCGACGGACGGGCATCGGCTTTCGTTTGTAGAAAAGCCGAATGAAGTGCTGGAAGGAATCAGCGGCGAAAAGCGCGTTCTGATTCCCCGCAAGGCGCTCCAGGAACTGCAGCAACTGCTCTCGTCCTCCGAGGCGGAGAAGGTCGAGTTTGCCGACGATGAGCACACGCTGTTCTTCCGCGTCGGCCATCGGACACTGAGCACCCGTAAGCTCAACGGGCAATTCCCCAACTTCGAGGCAGTGATGCCGCGGGACAACAACAAGTTTGCCGTGGTGCGGTCCACAGAGCTTTCCTCGGCGATTCAGCGCGTGGCCCAGTTCGCGGACGAGCGCTCCGGCGCCATCCGCATGCGGCTCGAAGGCAACGAGCTGAAGATCAGCTCGAGCTCGACGGAGTCTGGTGAATCGGAAGACACCATCGATACGCCATACTCTGGCGACCCCATCATGGTGGGCTTCAACTCCGGCTACATCCTGGACTTTCTAAAGGCGCTCAGCAATGAAGGCGAAGTGCGGTTGGAATTCAAGGATTCTCAATCCGCCGGCCAAATGCGCCCCGAGGACCCGGACGCCGAATACAAGTACCGCTACGTTTTGATGCCGATGCGCATCTGACATTTCTACCTCGGCAACAGCAAAGCAACCCCAAGCCGGCAATCCCAAGTTCCACGGATTGCCGGCTTTTTGCGTCGGATCAAAGAACCGGAGCAATCGTATCCCCGCGAATCCCACAACACAATTTCGCCCAAAAAACGTCGCATTGATTCTATGTATATTATAAGACAAGCAGACAGGTTCAAAAGAGCCGGAACCTTCAGTAAACGCTCTCGCTAAGCGTCCACAGGAGACTGGAACTCCCAGACCCCTTGCCAGGAGCGCTTTTTGGCTGGTAGAACCGATCTGCAACTTGCATGAACCGCCAACCTTTGGAGGGGCCATGAAAACGCGTTTTGCATTCGGAAAAAATGGAATCGAAGTCGAAGTTCCGGCCGGGTTCGAATACCGGGTGATTAAGAGCCGGACAGGAGCAGCGCTGGAAGATCAGCTGGGGGCGCTTGGATGGGCATTGGATCACCCCATCGGGTGCGATCCGCTCACCGCACTGGCTGCTGGAAAGAAGACGGTGGCGATTTCAATCTGCGACATCACCCGCCCGGCGCCGAACCGCGTGACCCTGCCGCCTCTTTTGAATCGGCTGCACGAGGCGGGAATCGCGGTCGACGGAATCACCATTCTCATTGCCACCGGCCTGCACCGGGCGGCCACTCCCGAGGAGCTGGACATCATTGTGGGGCCGGAGATCGCGGCCAAGTATCGTGTGGTGAGCCACGATGCGAAAGCCCTCGACGAACATCGCAACCTGGGTTTCACCAAGCGCGGGACGCCGGTCTATATCGACGAGCGCTTTGTCTCCGCGGACCTGCACATCACCCTGGGCTTTATCGAGCAACACCTGATGCTGGGCTTCTCTGGCGGGCGCAAGCTGATCGCTCCCGGAGTGGCGGCGCAGGAGACCATCAAGGTGATTCACTCGCCCAAGTTCATGCGTGAGCCGATGGCCAAGGAAGGCTCGATTGCCGAGAATCCTCTGCATGCCGAGCTGCTGGAAATTGCTCGCATGGCGGGGCACCACTTTGCCCTGGATGTGGCGCTGACGCACGAGCGGCAAATCTCCGGGGTCTTCGCGGGTGACCCGGTCAAGGCTCACGCCGCCGGCGTAGCCTATGTGGAACAGACCTGCCTGGAGCGGCTGGACGAGCCGGTGGACGCAGTGATCACCAGCTCCGCCGGGTACCCGCTGGACCTGACCTTCTACCAGATCGTCAAAGGGGTCACCGCAGCCCAGCACATGGTCAAGCCAGGCGGGCGCATCCTCATCTTCGCTGAATGCGCGGAAGGCGCCGGCTCGCCGGAGTTTACGCGAAAACTCCAGGGGATTACTGGGTAAGAGAGCTTCCTGGAGGAGATTCGCGAGGCCACCGTGAACGTGGATCAATGGCAGCTTGAGAAGCTGGCGCTCACCGGGCTGAAGTTCGAACTGTTCTTCTACACGCCGGGAGTGAAGAAAAGCGACCTGGGCTTCATCGCTACCCGCGCGTACGATACACCCGCGGAAGCGGTAGCGGCGCTGCTGGACGGGCTACCTGCAGGCGCTCGCGTGGCCCTGGTGCCAGACGGACCCTACACCTTCGCCCGCGCCGAGGCTCCGATGCTACAGGCTTGAAGCCTGGGTTAAGGTGCATTTGTTACAGCAGCTTGCAGCAAGACGATCTCGCGCCGTAGGCGCAATGGATGTTAGCCCCGCGCTTTAGCGTGGGGAACACTGCAAACAAAAAGAACTCCGAGTCCCGGCGGGACGGCGCTAGCTCATGTTGACCGATTTGCATCGTCCCTACGGGACTCAAACCCTCAATCTTCGTTCACCCCACGCTGAAGCGCGGGGCTAACTAACTCTGCGCCTCCGGCGCGGGCATCGGCTCCGAGCGATCTTTGCCGCCAACGCCAACCTCGGGAGAAATGCCGGCTAGTCCGATGGACCCGGTGGTCTCGCGTGTAATCGATAGAACAAACGAACGGCGCCGGCCCTGGCGGGTTGGCGCCGTTGTGTTTCTGGCTACCAGGTGAGCGCAACGGTGATCGTCTTCCAGCCCTCGCCGGAAGGGAAGTTGAGAATCAGCGGCATGGAAGCGCATGCGTAGAGGTCTCCGTCACACGCCCGATAGGAGACGCTTGCCTCCGGCGCCGTGCTCGGTTCGGTTTCGAGCTTCGGAAGAAAATGGCCGTGCCTGAAGAGCCGCACCAGCCCCGTGCTCCCCGCAATGCCCTCGACCGTCAGAACCAGCTTGTGATCCTCACATTTGGTGCTCAGGAAGCGGAACTTCACGGTCTGCGCGCCCGGCAGCGGCGGCTGAGCAGGCGATACTGCTTCTACACTCTCAATCGCATTCAAGTCTCCAAGAGAAGGGTCAACTTCCAGTGCCGGAGCTGGGATTCGAAGACCCTCGTGTGGGGCAATGTGGAGTCGCTTCGCGACTTCGTCATTCAATGGCCCGAGGGTTGCTCCGGGAAGATCGCTGCGCAGCTTCCATTCATCTCCCCTTGTCGGGCTGAGATAAACCTCAAGCTGACCGCCCTTCTTGGAGAAATAAAGACCAGTCTGCGCCTCTGGAAGATGAATATTGAGAACCTCCGCGTGGTCCCAGCTCGCCGGCAGGTGCGGGTTGACGGTGATGGTTTTGGTCTGGGCGTCGATCTCGATGCCGAAGAGGCCGCGCAGAGTTGGCGTAATGACCATGGCCGAGGACCACAGCTGGTGGCTGGTGCTGCGGCCGAAGGGCACAAAAAAGTCGCCGGAAAGCAACTCGGTCACCGCGCCCAGGTCCTGCGCGCGGGTTAGGTTGGCATTCTCCATCAGCATCTGGTAGCCGGCCAGGGACTGGTTGCCGCGATACTCGGCCAGCGCCGCCCAGCCGGTAAACAGTGGCCACACCGAGCCCTGGTGGTAGCTCATGCCGTCATAAAACTTCTCCTCTGTCGAGACGTCGCGCAGGCCCCAATCGGTTTGCAGCGTATGCGATGAGAATTGCTTAAGACATTCATCGGAGTGCGCAAGAATGGAGTTCCCGCTCCACCAGGCGAGAGCCGGATACACAGTCGCGGCGCGGTCGAGCGACCCGTCGGCGTTGCGGCTGAAGGCGTAGCACCCTTTTCGAGAATCGTAGTACTCGGCCTCAATCGTCTTAGCAATTTTGTCAGCCCGCGCCCGCGCCGCCGCGGATTTCCCGGAGTCCTTGAGGAGCTCTTCGATCCGCGCCATCGCCGCCGATGCCTGCTGGTCGAGCAGCGCCAGATAGATCTCCTGATGCGGCAGGCCGCCGGGCCAGCTCTCAACCCAGCCGGTACCTTGCGCATTGTCGTAGATGCCGTCGCCATCGGAATCGTGGGTGGTCTCGAATTCCCAGGCCTTCTCGATGGCCTCGCGATGCGCGGCGAGGAACGCCGTGTCTCCGCTGGAGCGCACGTAGTCGTTGACGGCGAGGAGGAAGAGCGGGGTAGCGTCGGCCGCGGCGTACATGTAGGGGAAGGCCTGCCAGTCGATGCGCGCGGCGGTCTGCGAGTACTCGTGCATGATCTTGCCGTCGGCGCGCTGGCGGCGAATCAGAAATTCCAGTTCAGCCTTGGAGAGCGCGAAGTCGCCGTACCCGTTCACAGCGTAAAGCGTGTAGAGGGCATCGCGCCCAAAGAACCAGCCAAAACCAGGCCGCGCCGAGTCGCCAGAGGCGAAGTACCCGGCTACAAGGGCGGTCTCCTCTGCAGGGGTTAAAGCCCCATCCGTTTTTGAGCCCTGTTCGCCACGACTGAAGTCGTGCCCTGTTACAAGGGTCGATAAGGCGCCAGACCCAGGGTTGGCTGCCAGGGGGCGCTGTGAGCCTGTCGCTGGCCCAGGCGCCCTGGCTTTCAGTTGCTCAATCGAGACCACCGCCCATTGAAAGGCCTCGTTGAGAGCCTTGTCCGGGGTCTCGATGGACACCGAATCTTCCAGCAGCTTCTTGTAGCTCTCTGCGTGGGCCCGATAGGCCGAGGGAATCGCGGCGTTGAGCTGCGCGAGCGCCGATGCCAGCGCGGAGCTGGCCGCTGTAGCCGGGGTGGTCCCGACGGCCATCAACAGCGGGAAAAGCCGCCCGTGGTCGCGAACCGGGTCGATGTGCAGCTTCAGCTCGACGGGGTGCACCTGGGGCCGCTCCTGGTAAGGAGCCAGAATGCCGGGCCTGGCGCCAGGGATGGCGACCGCGCCAGCCAGGTCGGGGTAGTCGCTGTGCAAAACATAAAAGCCGCCAGCCAGCCCCAACACCGAAGACGTGTCGTTGGGGACCCTGGCGTCACTCCACTCCACGCCGGGTACGCCTTCGTTGCGCTCGGGCCACATCCAGCGCAGTTCGGGGGTGAAGCGGAAGGTGAAGTCGGTGGGGTGAAGGCAGTCGAACTCGAAGAGTACTACCGGGCCGGTTCCCGCCGGTCCCCGGTTGGGAGAAAACATGATCTGGCGTACAGTGAAGCCGATGTGGGTGTAGGTGAGGACGGTGCGGTCGGGCCGAACCTCGACCTCGGCTACTTGCCGGTTCACATCGATGGGGACGGTGTAGCCCTCGACCTGGGCCTCGATGGTCAGGTGGGAGAGCAGCTTGACGGGCAAGATCCACGCCTCGAAGGAGCCGTCCTGCTCGCCGACGAGAACGCCGCGCTCCCCTGCCACGGTAAAGGGCTTCTCCGGTTCGGCATGAGCCTGGATCACTGGACCGGCGGCTGAGAATGCAATGGGAGCGATGGAGGACAGGGGCTGGTTTGGGGTCTGGGCCGGGACTGCGGAAGCTGAAACAAACAGCAGGCCCAGGGCCATGCTGGAAAAGGAAGTGCGGGCATTCATGGTGTTGTCCTTTGAGTTCTACTCAAGGGCAACAGGATAGACGATTCTTCCGGTGCGTGGGGCGTATTACGGGCAAAAGCAAAGGCCGCGGCTATGAGCCGCGGCCTTTGCCGGCAGAGGGTTACCTGGTTTGGTTAGAACGCCAAGTGGAGCGAAAGCTCCGTATTGCGGTTGCCGCTGTAGTAGCCAAGAACGTCGGTGTAGCTGGAGACGTCGTTCGTACCACCCAGGTTCAGGAAGGCGTTGGCGTGGTTGAGGATGTTGATGAACTCGCCCTTGAGCTGGACGTCGTAGCGATCGTGAATCTTGAAATCCTTCACGATGCCCAAATTCTCGTGCCACAGACCAGGTCCGCGGAACGTGTTCCGGCCATCCATGCCGGGGACGAAGGAGCAGCCCATGCCGTGGATTCCGGAGCAAATCGGCGTGTCGCTGGTGCCGGTGTTGGGGTTGATCTGCTCGTTGTAGTTGGTGAGGAGCACGCCCGTGGTGTTGCCGTCTTGCGGCGAGTTGGGGTCGTAGAAGTCGGGCAGGTGGATGTAGGAGTAAGTGTTCGGACCGTAGGTGGCGCTGAGGTCCTTCATGTTGCCCGTTCTATTGCGCGCGGGCTTGTTGACGAAGCTGGCGCGCGGGCAAACGGTGTAGGCGTAGTCGCAATCGAACATAGTGAAGGGTGTGCCGGTCTGGGCGTCGAAGGTGGTGGAAACGGTCCAGTTGTCGGCCAGCAACTTGGTCATGCCAGTGGTGTGCTTGGCGTAGGGGATGGCCCACACGATGGCGGTGGCCACACGATGCTTCTGGTCGAAGTCCGAGTTGCCGCGATCCAAGGCATGGTTGAAGGGATCGGTGTAGCCCAGGACCAAGCCGCCGCCAGCGACGTTGCCGCTATCGCCGAAGGTCGAGCTGTTGTTGTCGATTGAGTGCGACCAGGTATAGTCGGCGCGAACGTTCACACCGGTATGGAGCAGGTCGGCGCTGCGCAATTCGCCAGTCAGGCCGTGGTAGTAGCTGTCGCCGTCCGCACCGCGCCAGTTGATGTTCGAGTACTGATAGTTGGTGCGGTTGGCGATGCGGGCGTCACCCTCGTAGGTCGAGCCGTCGAAGACGCGGTTGATATTGGCGATGGTGTAGTTGTGGACGCCGCGGGTGCCTACATAGGAGACGCTGGCGGTGGTGCCGGCCATCTGGTGCTCGACCGAGAGGCTCCAGTTGGCGGCGTAGGCCGGCTTGATGTTCGGGTCAACGGCGCGCAAGGTCACGTTCGGCAGGTACGTGGAGCCGGTGTTGGTGCCGTATACGCCCAGATTGCTATTGCTGATGGGCGTCAAGGGACCGGCCTGGGTGGTGGTGAAGGCGACGACGCCATAGTTCGGCGGATTCTGAATCACGTTAAAGGTGACGTTGTTGAAGTTGCGCTCGTAGCTCAGACCAACGCCGCCGCGGATACTGGTCTTGCCGTTGCCGAACGGATCGTAGGCAAAGCCGATCTTGGGTGCGAACTGCTTCTTGTTGAGGTTCCAGAGCTTGCCGCCCGGTGCTTCGTTGCGGGTAAGAATCTGGCCGGCGCGAATCTGGTCCCAGATGGTGCTGCCCGCTCCGAGGAAGAAGTTGGCGTCGTAGCCGGGCTTCTGCGAGTGCTGCGGCCCGTAAATCTCGTAGCGGATGCCGAGGTTGATGGTCAACGTAGGCGCGATCTTATAAGAATCGTTGACGTACGCGGCACCGTCCTGGTAACGGTTCGAGCGCGAGAAGTTAGGCGAGGAAACCGGCTCTTGAATCGTGCAGGCGGTGGTCACCTGGTAAACGCCGCTCGCATTCCGATAGCAGGGAAATGCGCCGTTGGGATTGATGGCAAACTCAACCTCTTGCAGTCCGCCGCTCAGGAAGTTCTGCAGAGCGTGATTCTGACCGCTAGAGACCAATGCGTCGACCGCATTCTCATAGGCGCCAAAAACGCGGTTGTCCTTGATATTGAGGAAGTTGCCGCCAAAGGTAAACTGGTTCTTGCCTTTGGTCCAGGCAAGGTCTTCGCCGATCTCGATGAAGTTTTGCGGGCCGCCAAAGGGAATGGCGTTGCCAGGAGAGGTGGCTTCGTAACCGGGGAAGTTGATGTTGCCGCCGCCCAGAGTCACGGCGCCGCCAGCATTGACATAGAGGGTCGGGCTCACCGGTGCGGTGCCCAGTGGCTGCGAGTTGTTGAGGCGCGAACCGAGCAGCTTGGTGGCCGAGGCCAGGTTGGCGGTGAAGGCCTTACTCAGAGAGAGCTCGAGGCTATGGTTGTACTGGGTGTTCCCGGTATTGTAGCCGTCATAAGGGCTGCTGTTGTTGGTGCCGGCCGGATTGACCAAACTCTCCTGGATGTAGCGTGCAAACATCGAGGTGGTCTGGTTGATGGTGAAGTCGGCGCGATTGAAGCTGATCCACTCGTCTACGGGAGTGCCGCCGCCGGAGTCCGCAGGCACTTCATAGATGGACTGACCGAAGAGCGGGGTGGTCAAGATCGCCGGGTTGGTGGCGGCGATCGCAGTGACATCGCTGCCAAACACGTTCTGGACCGCGGTATCGCTGCCCTTGAAGGTCGAGCCGTTGATGGGGTCAGCCAGCTTGCCGTACTGCGCGAAGAAGGCCTGCGTGTTGGCCGAGGCCATGCCAATCAGACCTGAGGTCGGAACCGTCGAGATCACGTTCTGCGCGCTGCGGATCTTGGTCCATTCGGTCGAGGAGAAGAAGAACAGCTTGTCCTTCTTGACCGGGCCGCCCACCGAGTAGCCGTACTGGTTGTGGGTGTAGCGGGGCTTGGCGGTCACGCCGGGGGTTAGATCGGCGATGTAGTTGTTGTTGAAACCGTCCGAGGCCAAGGTCGAAACGCGGTTGAATTCGTAGACTGAGCCGTGCAGCCCATTGGTGCCGGACTTGGTGGAGACGTTGACCGCCCCCGAACCGCGCCCGTATTCCGCGCCGGAATTCGAAGTGACGATGCGGATTTCCGAGGTGGCGTCCATGGGGACCGATTGACCGATCTGGACGGTGTACATATCTGTGTTCTCTACACCATCCAGCAGGATGTCCACGGAAGCGGAGCGGGCGCCGGAGATGTTGAAGCCAACGCCGCGGATGGATGCGGTGGGGTCGGCCGAGAGATTGCCGGAGAAGGCGACCAGGTTATAGGGGTTGCGATCCAGCGTGGGGAGGCTGAGGATCTGTTCGGTCTCGATGACCGCTGAGACTTCCGCCTTCTCCAGGTGGACGCCCGCAAAGTCGTCAGTCGAGACGATGACTTCCGTCTTGCCGCCCGAAACTGCCAGCTTGGCGCTCAGAGTGTTTTGGGAGCCCACCGTGACGTCCACGGATTGCGACGCCGGGGCGAAACCGGGCGCCTTGATGTCAACCGTGTAGGTGGCCGGATTCAACTGGGTGACGTTGTACTCGCCTTTGCCGTTGGTCACCGAGGTACGAACCGCGCCGGTGGCGACGTTGGTTAACGTAACCGAAGCCTTGGGGATTACCGCGCCGCTGGCGTCAGTAACGACACCGGAGACCGAGCCGAGGTCGGCTTGAGCGATGGCCACGCGCGGTGCCAGAGTGACGGTCACCAGACCCGCACTCATGGTTGCGCCGAGAATCAGTGCTCGCAGATACTTTGTTTTTGAAATCATGCGTCTTTTCCTTCCAAAGGGTTGAACAGGTTGAATATGCCTTGGACTCAGAGAGCGATGCGCAAGAGACTTCGCAGATCCAAGCACTCAAGATCCGCCAAGACGTGGGGACAGTACTGCGTGAGTGGGATCAATATCCTAATGATCTAGCACTTGCTATGCCAAAGATGATGACTGGCCTTTGAATTCTCACAAGTAATTCATTTCAGACAACATATGGCGTGTAGACCGCAATAGTATACAAAATAGTCAACAGCAAACAGCCGCTAGAAACCCTATTTTTTGTAGCAAAATAGCTCAGCAGTATGATTTGGCATATATCTACGCATTTTCGTATTCGAAGATCCTGTTGACCCTGACAATCCTCCAACTCCTACGCATGGAGGAATTCGAGCGCCCGGATCAGGTAGGACTTGAGATTGCGGCGCTCAACGACCGCATCGAGGAAGCCCTTCTCCAGCAAAAACTCCGAGCGCTGGAAGCCCTCGGGCAGCTTCTGCCGAATGGTCTGCTCGATGACCCTGGGGCCGGCGAAGCCGATCAGCGCGCCCGGTTCGGCGATGTTCAGGTCGCCCAACATGGCGAAGCTGGCGGTGACGCCGCCGGTGGTGGGGTCGGTGAGCACGCAAATGTAGGGAACTTTGGCGTCGTCCAATTGAGCCAAAGCCGTGGAGATTTTGGCCATTTGCATCAGGCTGACCACGCCCTCCATCATGCGCGCTCCGCCCGAGGCGGCGACGACGATGAGCGGCTTGCGGCCCAGCCGGGCGCGGTCCACGGCGCGGGCAATGGTCTCGCCGACCACGGCGCCCATCGAGCCTCCGATGAAACCGTACTCCATGGCGCTGACTACCGCCGCGTGGGGGCCGAGCTGGCCAACGGCGTTAAGAATGGCGTCATCCAGGCCAGTCTGCTCCTGGGCTTTGCGCAACCGCGCCTTGTAGGGTTTTACGTCGGTGAAGTTCAGGGGGTCGGTGGAGCGAAGCCCGCCATCCACCAGCTCATAACCAGGCTCAAGCAACATGGCGATACGTTGGCGCGCGTTCATCTTGAAGTGGTGCTGGCACTTGGGGCAGACATTCAGGTTGGCTTCGAGATCCGCTTTCCAGATCACTCCGCGGCAGCCAATGCACTTGATCCACAGCCCTTCGGTGCGCACGGTTCTGGCATCCACCTCCGCGCCGATCTCCCGGCCGGGGCCGGCTTCGTATTCGCCTTCTTCACGCTTGAACCAGGACATGCAGACTCTCTCTTGGAAAAGTGGACAGTCAACAGGGGACAGTGGACGCCGGACGGGGAAGCGCGTGGAACCGCTGCCGAATCGTTGCCTGCTCTCGATATTCTATGCTGCGCCGGGGGGGAATGCCCTGCCGTCCGTTGTCCATTGACCTCGTGCATCCAGGCAACTGTGCCGGCTAGCTTGCCCGGCAGCGGGGGTGCACTGCGTCCAGCGACGAGCGCATGCAACATCTCCCGCCAGAGAGAGTGCCCTCCGCCCGAACCAAGTGGGGCAACGCGCGAGGCATCGAGGGCGGGATGTTGTCCACCTAGACTGTCAACGGGCAGGCACAATTCTGCAACCGATCCCGGGCCCTGACTGCCGAATCCCGATCAATGCCCTGCATGATACGGGTGTCCGGAGAGAATCGCAAAAGCCCGGTAGAGCTGTTCGGCCATCACCAGGCGAGCCAGTGCGTGGGCCAGCGTCAGCGGGCCGAGAGAGAGAAGCAGATGAGCCCGCTGGCGGGTTGTATCGGACCAACCGCTGGCCGGTCCGATGGCGAAGACAAGATGCTGTGCCCCCTCGTCGCGGCGCGCGCCCAGCCAGGCTGCAAAGGCCTCCGAGGTCATCTGCTTGCCACGGCTATCGAGCAGCACGGCGACAGCGGGAGTTCGGCCTTGTTGGCGGCCCAGCCACTCGAGCAGCGCCTCCTCACTCTTGAAGGCTTCTGCCTGGCAGCGCGCAAAAGCAGCGCATCGGTCTAGATAAGTCTGGGTCAGAGAGTCGAATCCGTCTTTTGCATTGGGCCGTGCGCCGACATAGGCCAAGGTGATCTGCATGGAGAGGAGGATATCGTATCCACAACAGCTTGCCCCCGGCGCCCTCTTGCTCAGCACTCCGCGCGCCGCGCACGCAACATTTTTAGAATATTCGGGAAAAACAATACAGTTTTTCATATCTATTAGCCCAAAAACGGACCAAGCCTGGTTGAACAACGTGTTCATTTGCCACATCTTGCACTTAACTTGCAGAGATCTGCCGGAATGGACATTCCCGTGCAAGCACAACTCAAAACGATCACCCGTTCTCTCAGCGTTTGCATTTAGCTGCTCACGCGCAGGGCAAAAGACAGCCACTTCCAACAGTTCTTCTTTTTTCTGTCCTCTTGCATTTCAACCGAGACTTGGATCTGCCGGTCCCTTGAACGGGCTGCAGAAGAACAAGTATCGGATGGTGAAGCTCTCGGAATGGGCTTCGGGTTCCAATCAACTATTTGGAGGAAGTCAATGCGGTTTCTTCGAATTCTCAACGCGAAGATTGCTCTTGGCGTTGTTCTGGCACTCATGACAGCAACTCCTCTTCTGCACCAGGCGGCATATGGTCAGGCGACGACGGCAGCCGGCGCGATCCAGGGAATGGTCACCGATCCCTCTGGCGCGATGGTTCCGAACGCCAAAGTTACCATTACCGAGGTGGACAAGGGTTTTCAGAAGGTTCTGAAGACCTCGAGTGCGGGCCTCTATTCCTCCGGAGCGCTGGAACCGGGCAAGTACCTCATTCGCGTTGAGGCTGCGGGGTTCTCGCCTTCGAGTCTTGAGTTGGTGGTCCAGGTCGGCCAGGCGGCGAATGGCGATCTGAAGCTGGGCTTGGCAGGCACCGTAACGCAAGTCACAGTGGAAGACACCGCGGTGAACGTCGATACCTCCGGTTCCTCCGTTGAGGGAGTACTCAATCGTCAAGAGATCGAGGCGTTGCCGCTCAACGGCAGAAACTTCCTGGACATGGCTCAACTGCAACCGGGCGTTCAGATTCAGGATGGAACCAGCTTCGATCCCACCAAGAACGGTTTTGCCAGCATCTCCTTTGGTGGACGTTTCGGCCGCACGGCGCGCATCACGCTGGACGGCGTGGACATCTCCGACGAGAATGTGGGCACCACGACACAGAACATCTCGGAAGACGCGATCCAGGAGTTCCAAATCGCGGAGTCCAGCCTGGACATCTCCACCTCGCTGACTTCTTCGGGATCGGTCAACATCGTCACCCGGTCGGGCTCGAACAAGGTCCACGGCGACGGATTTTACAATTTCCGCGACCAGCGAGCGGGCGACGCGGAGCCGACCGGCTACATCGTCATCCCGGGAGTCGATTCGGACTATCTGCAACGCAACAACATGGGCGGCGCGGCGGGCGGCCCCTTGAAAAAGGACAAGCTCTTCCTCTTCGGACAGTACGAATACTTCCGTCAGAACGTGTTTAACCCGGTTACCTTCGGCGGACCGATGGCCAGCGTAGACGGTGGCTATCCTGTGAAGTTCCACGAAACCCTCACCGTGGGCCGCGCGGACTGGAACGGGCCGCACGGAATTCGCGCCTTTGTTGGTATTGCCTATAACAACAACAGCGACGTTGCGGCCTTTGGCGGCTCGAACTTCTCGCCCTTTTTGAACCGCGACAATACTCCCGGCTACCGCGGCGGATTGGATGTCGCCACGGGCAACTTCACGCACAGCTTCCATGGCGGCTACTTTAAGTTCGTCAACCACATTGCGGACGCGACGACCGGCTCGGGTATTTACAACCCGACCCCCGGCATCAACCTGGTGATCAACCCGTACGGTTTCTCAACCGGTGCCAACTTCCTGGCGCCACAGGCGACGGTCCAGACCAACAAGCAGATCAAGTACGACGGCAGCTGGGTGAAGCGTTCGCATACCCTGCGCTTCGGAATCGGAATGAACAAATTGCTGGGTGGAGGATTTGCCAGCTTCTACGGTCTTGCCCCGCAGGTCAATGTGGATGTGAGCACCACCAACGGCGTGCTGACCGCCGCGGAGAACGGACCGTTCCCTGCCATCGGGCCCGCTTCAATCCAGAATGCACCCGACGGCATGGGCGGGACTTACGGCAGAGCCACCAATCCGCTGAATTATCCAGCCGGCGGCGGCAACGTGAACACCGTGGTCTTTGGCAACGGCGAAGGCTACTTTACCGAGATTCCGCAGTTTGGCTTCCCCGGCGGCGGCCAGAACGACACCCGCTTCAATATGTACTTGAGCGACACCATGAAGGTGGGTAAGAAGCTGACCATCAACTACGGGTTGCGCTACATCCGCGATACCGGACGCGACGACGCCGATCTTCCTGCGATTCCAATCCTGGATACCCTCCAGTCTGGGTTGGGAGACCGGACGGCCGAACCGAATCTGAACTTTGGACCTCAAGCAGGCTTTGCATACGATCTGAAGGGCAACGGCAAGACGGTCATTCGCGGCGGCACCGGCGTGTACTACGAGAACAACGTTTGGAATAACGTGCTCTTTGATCGTCCCCCGAAGCTCCAGAAGGGCCTGTTCTTTGGAACCAACGAATACTGCCCGGGCGGCCAGTCTTGGTGCGGGCAGCCTGTAGGCAATGTCTATGGGCAGATCGCAGCCGCACAGACGGCCTTCCAGAAGGCAACGATCGCGGCCGGCCCTCAGGCGAACGGCGAGTATGTCGGCAATCTGATGGCAGTTCCCGCGACCTTCGGCTTGTTCCTTTTCTCGCCGAACTACAAGACGCCCAGCTCGTACCAGATGAACCTCGGCGTGCAGCGCGAGCTTCGTCCGGGAATCGTACTTACCACCGACTACGTGCGCAACGTGGGTATTCACGCCCTGCTTGGCATCGATGTTAACCACCTCGGCGATGCGCAGTATCTGAACACGCCTGGAGCCAAGGCAGCGATCGCTGCAACTCTTGCCGCCTGCGGCGCCACCTCGATCGATGCGGCCATCCAGAGCTGCCCGGGCTCCATGTCCGGCACCGGGAAGGCTTCGATTCTGGACTTCGCGGCCAACGGCCTGGATTCAGAGAATGTGACAGCAGGCGGACTCCCGGGCGCCAACGCTGCATTTGCCGGAAAGAACACCAATTGGGGCCAGACCTCGGTCCTGTATCCGGGAGGACGCTCCGTCTACAACGCCCTGGACGTCTCGGTTCAAGGCCAGGTTCGCCATTTGGCCAAAGGGCTGGATGACGTGAACCTGCAAACCGCGTACACCTTCTCGCATTACGACGCCACCGGCACCTCGACCCTGGGCGATGCGGACTTTGGCGGCAATGCCTTGGACTACAACAACCCCACCAAGTACTTTGGCCCGACCTCGCTCGATCGTCACCACCAGTTCTCGATCGGACTGTCGACCAAGACCTTCGGCGGAGTTGAGTTCAATACCATCGCCCACCTCTATTCTTCCTTGCCCACCAACCTGAACCTGCCAACGGTCGGCTTGGGCGACATCTTCACCGACGATGTGACCGGCGACGGAACGGTGGGCGATCTGGTCCCCGGCACCAACGTGGGTTCCTTCAATCGCCAATACAACGGCGCGAGCATTAATCGACTGATCAGCCAGTACAACTCCACCTACGCCGGCAAGCTGAGCCCGGCCGGGCAGGCGTTGGTAAGCGCCGGCTTGTTCACCAGCACCGAACTGAGCCAGCTCGGCGGCGTTCTTGAGTCGCTTACCGCGGCTCCTACAAATCAGGTAAGCAACGACATCCTGCGCACCTGGGATGTCACTCTGGGCCGCACCCTGAAAGTCAGGGAGTATTTCAGCGTTCGTCCCACGCTTGCCGTCTTCAACATTCTCAACGCCGTGAATTACAACAACCGTACCGGCTCCAACGGCGCTAACGTGATCGGCGGTCAGCTCAACGGCCAGCCGGGAAGTCCCAACGGCACGGCTGGCCATATCAGCGAACAGAATTTCCGCGTGAGCGCCGGTTCCGGCGTGTACGCCGAAGGTTCACCGCGCCAGCTCGAATTCGGTATGAAGGTCACCTTCTAAACCCAGGCCACAGCCAACAACAAAAGGGCGCCTTTCGGGGCGCCCTTTTTGATTCGCAGAGAACTAAAACGGATGGCCCGCACTTCCACGCGGGAACTCGCGATCAGGACCTCTTTCCGCTGCTCTTCTTCTTTGCGGGAGCTTTCTTCGCGGCCAGCTTCTTGGCGGCTGCCTTCTTCGCCGGAGCCTTTCGCGCAACAGCCGCCTTTACGGCAGCCCTTTTCGCGGGCGCCTTCTTGGCAGCTTGCTTCTTTGCGGCGGATTTCTTTACCGGCGCCTCTTTCGCGGCAGGCTTCTTTGTGGCCTTCTTTGCCGGAGCTGCGCTTGTCTTGGCAACCTTCTTTGCGGCAGGGGCCGGCTTTGCGGGCGCTACCTTCGACTTTGCAGCGGCCTTCTTGCGGGCAGCAACGGTCTTGGCGGCCAGCGCAGCCTTCAGCTCGGCGTCGAACTGGGCCGGAGTCAGCGGCCGGGCGGATTTGCGCAATCTCTCAATGTCGTAAAACGCGCGCCGCTCGGTGAGAAAGACGTGGACGACAAAATCCACATAATCGAGCAAGACCCACTCGCCCTGGCGCCGGCCCTCAACGGAGTTCGGGGTCACACCAAACTCCTTCTTGAGGCGATGCTCAATCTCGTCGGCAATCGCCATGGCCTGGCGATCATTGCTGGCCGACGTAACCAGGAAAAAGTCGGACAGCCCGGAGTCAATGGGGTCGAGTTCGAGGATTCGGGTGTCTTCGCCCTTCTTATCTACACAGACCGCGGCGGCAGCCTGAACGAGAATGCGGATTTGCTGCTTTTCTTGCGTTGTCATTCGGTGGGAATTATCTCCAAGTTTAATCGTAGCCCCTCGGCTAGTCAGGGGCAAGTAACCCCTTGGCATCGGCTGGAATAACGTGCCTCGAGATGGCATACAGCGGCTACACTGATTTCCTATGATTCACAATGGCCGAAGCCGCAAACTACCCTTCGACGCCGCCGCGGCGGTCGAACACCTGCGAGCGAACGACACAAAACTGGGCGCGCTGATCGACCGGGCCGGTCCCTTCACCTTGCGCCTGGACCCCTTGCCCTCGCCTTTCGAGTCGCTCCTGGAGTCGATCCTTTACCAGCAACTGCATGGCAAGGCTGCTGCCACCATTCATCGCCGGGTTCGCGAGTACTTTGGCGGCGACCCTGCGCCCCAGCTCTTGCTCGACACACCGGACGAGCCGCTCCGGGCCGCCGGCGTATCCGGCAATAAGATCAAGGCGCTGCGTGACCTGGCTGCGCGGACGCTCGACGGGACGGTCCCGACCCCCGCAGCGATCAAAAAGATGACCGATTCTGAGATCGTGGAGCGGCTTACGGCGGTGCGAGGCATCGGCCCCTGGACGGTGGAAATGCTGTTGATTTTCCGCCTGGGACGGCCCGACGTGCTGCCGGTTTCAGACTACGGGGTACGCAAGGGATTCGCGCTCACCTTCCAGCGGCTGCCCAAGACCCGCGCCCTGGAAGCTGCGGACCTGCCCAAGCCCGAGGTGCTGCTCAAGAGGGGGAAACGCTGGGCTCCATACCGCTCGGTGGCCAGCTGGTACCTGTGGCGGGCCTGCGATCTGGCGAAGGATAAGGCGCCTTCTGGCCGCTCCAACCAACAATAGCCGAGACAGCCGCGCCTTGGTTGCGCTACTCTGGCAAGACACAGAGACGCGCTCATGCCGACTACAAAGCGATTTATCTGCGTACACGGACACTTCTATCAGCCGCCCCGCGAGAACCCCTGGCTGGAGACCGTGGAGACGCAGGACACCGCCGCTCCCTATCACGACTGGAACGAGCGCATCTGCGCGGAGTGCTACGCCACCAACGGCGCGGCGCGCATTGTCAACGTCAAGAACCTGATCACGCGCATCGTGAACAACTACGCGCGCATCAGCTTTAATTTCGGCCCCACGCTGTTGAGCTGGCTGATGGAGAACGCGCCGCGCACCTACCGCATGATTCTTGACGGCGAGCGGCGCAGCCGAAAGACCTTCCGCGGCCACAGTTCGGCACTTGCGCAGGTCTATAACCACATCATTCTGCCGCTGGCGAGCCGCCGCGACCGCATCACCCAGATCCGCTGGGGCATTGCGGACTACGAACACCACTACGGTTCCGCGCCGGAGGGTATGTGGCTGGCGGAGACCGCGGCGGACAACGAGTCGCTGGAGCTGATGGCCCAACACGGCATCAAGTTCACTCTGCTGGCGCCGCACCAATGCAAGCGTATTCGTTCTCTGAAAGACGGCTCAGGTTGGACCGATACTCCAGGAGCCACTGTGGACACCACGCGTCCCTATCTGGTTCGCTTCGACTCCGGGGTTTCGATCGCGGTGTTTTTCTATGACGGACCCACGTCGCGGGCCGTTGCATTCGAGGGGCTGCTGAACTCTGGCGAGACCTTTGCCGCACGTCTCAAGGCCGGATTCAAGGACGGCCCAGATGCGCAGCTGGTGCATGTGGCCACCGACGGCGAGTCCTATGGCCATCACCACAAGCACGGAGAGATGGCACTGGCCTACACGCTGCGTCTTCTCGAGCAGGATAAGTCCCTCAAGCTGACCAACTACGGAAGTTTTCTCGACCAGTTCCCACCCGAGTACGAGTGCGAGATCGTGGAAAACACCTCCTGGAGCTGCGTTCATGGGGTGGAGCGCTGGCGCTCGAATTGTGGCTGCAACGGCGGCAAGCCAGGCTTCAATCAGGCCTGGCGCGGGCCCTTGCGGCAAGCGCTGAACGAGTTGCGGGACGCTGTTGCTCCTCTCACTCAGCAGGAGGGCCGCAAGCTCTTCACCGACGTGTGGGCCGCCCGCGATGCTTATATCCGGATCGTGCTGGACCGGAGCCCCGACACGCTGGAGAGGTTTTTCGCCGAACACCAGACCCATCCGCTCAGCGAGCCGGAGCGCGTGCAAGCCCTTGAGCTGATGGAGATGCAACGCCACGCCCAGCTGATGTATACCAGCTGCGGTTGGTTCTTCGACGACATCTCCGGCATCGAGACCGTGCAGATCATTGCCTATGCAGCGCGGGTGCTGCAAATGGCCCAGGAGCTCTTTGCCGGGCAGGCCACGCCGCTGGAGCCTGCCTTTCTGGCGCGACTGTCCGAGGCCCGCTCCAACGACGCTGCCGCCGGGGACGGCGCCCGCATTTATAAGGAGCAGGTTCTTCGCCTGGAACTGGGACTGGAACAGGTGGCGGCCCACTACGCCATCAGCAGTGTATTTTCCACGTTCTCAGAGGAGACAGACCTTTTCTGTTATCACGTGCGCCGCTCCTCGTACGACATCTACACCTCAGGCCGGGGACGGCTGGCGCTGGGCCGGGCGCATATCGCCAGCGTCATCACCGGCCAGCAACAGAGCTTCTCCTTCGCGGTGCTTCACTTCGGCGATCAGAACATCACCGCCGCGGTGAAGCCCTACCAGGAAAGCGATGCCGCAGCCTTTGACACCTTTGCTCACCAGGCCGCAGAGGCCGTGCAGCGCGCCCTATTTCCAGAGGTTATTCGGCTTCTGGACCGCTACTACGGACACGTGGACTATTCGCTGACCTCGCTCTTCACTGACGAGCAGCGGCGCATTGTGCAGCTGATTCTCAACTCAACGTTGTGGGACATCGAGACCTCGCTGACCACCATTTACGAAGACCACGCCAGCCTTCTGCATTTTCTCTCCCAGGCAGGCCTGCCCAAGCCCCCGGCCCTGACGCTCGCTGCGGGCTTTGCGGTCAATGCAGGGTTACGCCGGGCGCTGGAGAGCGACCCCATCGATCCGGCCATTCTGCGCTCTTTCTTGTCCCTGGCCAAAGCCGACCAGGTACCGCTGGAAACCCCGACTCTCTCCTACATCGCCGATCAGCGCATGAAGCGGACCATGGTTGAGCTGCAAATGTCGTCCGGTTCGCTGGAGATGCTCGACCGGGCGCTGAGTCTGGCCCGCATCCTGGTAGAGCTTCCCTTCGAGCTGAACCTCTGGCAAGCACAGAACATCTGGTATGAGATTCTGCGTACCTCGACTTATGGGCTGACTGCGCTGCAGGACGATGATCGCCAACGTTGGGAAAAGGATTTCGGCGACTTGGGCAATTGCCTGTCCATCGATTGCACGGCAATTCGCGCCCAGGATCCAACCGCGGTTACGACGGGCGATTAGGGCTCGCGGATTGCGTCCGACCGAGGTTCTATCTTTCTGGTGACAAAAAAGCCAAGGAGACTTTTCCTTTCGGAAGAGCCCCCTTGGCAGCGGGCATCGCAGCCCTTGGGAGGAACCCGTCACAGGGTTGAGGTCCCCGCATTCCCTTGAATCCTTCTCTCCACATTCCGCGCGCATCGAAAACCGATAGGAATCAACGGTAGATCTGCGGCTTATTGTGGTGAACAGGGACCTTGAGCTTCATCTTGCTGATGTGCACGTCGTACCCGGTTGCGGGCAGAAGCGACTGGAGAACAAAGGTCTCGGCGCCGTCCGAGCGAAGCTCGAGGTAGCGATAAACGCCCACATTTCCCTCGCTGGTCTCAGTTCCGCCAGTCGGGGCATCGAGAAAGTGCTGGGCATCTACGACGGTGGGCGTTGTATGCGTCTCACCTGAAGTCAGGCTCTCGGCCGCATAGGAGCGGACCAGCTTGGTCCAGTAGCGGGAGAGCAGATCGGTGTCGGCGAACAGATCGGCCCAAACGATCTCGCCATGAACCGCGACCACCACGCCGACTGCGTGCTCCTCGCGGAGCTGGGCAAGCACCGCATCGCGAGCCTTCATCACCGGAGCGGCTTCCTCATCCACTTTGGCGCTGACCGAGCTGTCTTCCATGGCCTTGGCATAGCTGGTGGTTCCAAACGAACGAGGATACCCAGACCTGGCCACCGGCCCACCCCCGCTCAAACCTGTGGCAGGCGGGGCAGCGGCGACTTCCATCTGCGAGATGGCGCCGCTGACCGAGTTCCAGACCTGTTGCTGGTCCTTGCCAACCATGGCCCGCTCGCGGACAGTGGGTTGCACCATGAAGCTATGGGAGCTGGCCTTTGCCGCAACGCCAAAGGTGGAAGAGCTGGCAGTCCAGCGGCCCGGCTCGATGCAGAAGACGCCGAGGTCGATGGGGTCGGCCCCTGCAGGGACAATCCGGTCCTTGGCGATCACCCGGTCCTGCTTGCCTCCGGTGACGATCTCTCCGGCCAGTAGCAGGAGTGGCTTGCTCGAATGATTCACCAGAACCAGCGTGTTGACCTGATCGGCGCGAAAGCCGTCCTCGTCCGGAACAGGCTCCCCGCGATAGCGGTCATCATGGAAGATTGCACCGTTGGTCGGCGCGGGACCACGGGGGCGGACCAATCCGCGCGCTCTTCCGGCCTCGGTTACTTCGACCTCTCCGCTCTTGATCCCCTCGTCCAAGGTGAGAAAGGGAGATGCTCCGGGTGTCTTGCCGTTGGACTTGACCACGGGGAACAGCAGCAGGTTGCCGCTTTCGATGGGGGCAAGTACCCGGTAGTCTTGGCTGCCAGGCTCTGCCGGGCCCCCAGCCGCCCTCACTCCGATCTCCCAAGAGAAGCCGGCGGAGAGGACCAACAGCGCAGCCGCTAGCGCGAACCGAACCAGATTCTTCATGACGCTCCTTCTCCGGCAAATGCCCGATTCTTCGCACATCGCCGGCCTACGAGCAAGGAACGCCGATGCGCCATTTTCTTGCGGAGTATTTTGGCGTATCTTCAGGTCGTGGAGATTTCGCCGCTCCAATCCGCCGAAAGCGCCGAGGCAGCCCTCTCTGCCGTGCCTCGCATGGCGCTCCACCCCGCCTTGCAAGAGGAGTTGTGGAGGGAGTGCAGTGCGCAGAAGAGCGGGCTGACAAAAGCGGAGTTCACCGCGATCATCGTCAGGATCGGTGCTGCCCAGAACTGCGGGTTGGCGCCCGGAATCGTTCCCTCGCGTGAACAGCAGGCGGCATTCTTCCACTCGCTGCGGTTGGGGGACCTGGTTCTGGCCCAAGCCTGTGCGGCGGGGAACGAGCGCGCCTGGGAGCAGTTCCTGGCCCTTTACCAGCAGCCTCTGGTGCGCGCGGCGATAGCCATCACCGGCAGCGACACCTTAGGGCGCGACCTGGCCGGCTCCCTCTATGCGGAACTCTTCGGGCTCACTGAGCGCGAGGGCGAGAGGCGCTGCCCACTTAGCTCGTACAAGGGCAGGGGGTCTCTCGCCGGCTGGCTAAGGACCATCCTTGCCCAGCGCCATGTGGACCATTGCCGCCGCAGCCACCGCGAATTGCCGATCGACGATCCTCTGAATAGCTTTGACCCCCCCGCGCCGGAACCACAACCCGCCAATCCGCCCGCCGAGTTGACGGTTTTGGACAAGGCGCTGGAGACGGCCCTCGGACGGCAGGCAGCGGAGGAGCGCTTTCTGCTGGCCGCCTACTATGTGGATGGGCAAACCCTGTTGCAGATCGCACGGGTGCTTCGGGTGCATGAGGCCACTGTAAGCCGGAAGATGCACCGGGCAATTGACCGGGTTCGAAATCAAGTTATGAAGAATCTGCGGGATGCGGGGTTGAGCAGGCGCGCGGCCGAAGAGGCGCTAGGCGCCGATCCGCGCGACCTGAATATCAATTTGAAAAAACTTCTGCAAAGTTCCCAGCCGGACCCGTTCCAAGAGAAGGCTGTACGATGAACTACACTCTCCAACCCGATCTCCACCCCGACGCCGACCTCCTGAACGCGTTCGCCGAGCAGGTTTTGCCGGAACGCGAACAGGCCAGGGTTTTTGGCCACATCGCCGCATGCAGCCGCTGCCGGCAGATCCTCTACTTGGCACAGGAGGCTGCTGAGGTCATGGAAGCCCCGGCTCGCGTTGCAGCAGCTCGCCCAGAAGGGGAGAAGAAGGCATGGTTTGCGGGATGGCGGGTTACGTGGGTTCCCGCAGCCGGGTTCGCGGCTCTGATAGCGGCGGCAATTACGCTGCACTTCCGGCCCGCGCCGCAACCACCTGAGGTGGCCAAAGCTATTGTGCCGGAGATGGGTGCGACCACCAATCCAAGCATCCGACCGCCGGCAAGCCCGGAAACGGTGCGCACCTCAACGCCGTCCGTCCCCGCCAACGCCAGGGGGGTTGCAGATTCGACGGCCCAGCGAGAGAGCGAAGCCGAGCCAGAATCGCCGGCTTCACCCCCGACCGTTGTCGGAGCATCCAATTTGTCCAGTGCGCAGCCGCAGCCTGTCCCTCCGCCGCCAAGCGGATCCGGACAGGGGTTCACCGCGCAGCCGGTTCCGCAGAAGTCAAACCCTGAAACAGCGGTTGATGCCTGGCAGCAGGAGCGGCAGCGCGCCATGGAGGCGATTTCGGCCCACGCCGATGCCGCCGCAAAAGCAACCCAGGCAAAGATGCACAGCACGGTGGAGCACATGGCCTCGAGCGGCGCATCGGCCTACAACGCCGCGGCCACGAAGATGCAGATCCAAAGCGCGCCTACTGGCGGTTTTGCCACTTCGCCGGCGCCCCGCATAAGCGGACCAACGGCCGCCCGTCTTGCACTGCCCTCCGGCCTGACTCCGGTCTCACTGGTGACGGCGCAGAACCAGGTACTGGCGATCGACCAGGGGGGAACGCTTTTTGTGAGCGACGACTCGGGGAAAAGCTGGGTGGCCGTGGAACGGCAATGGACGGGCAAGCCGCTTCAAGTGAGGCTGCGGCGGAGTTCGAGTGGAGCAGGAGTATTTGCGGCTCAGGCACATGGGGACGCAGGACAAGCCTCAACTTCCGCCCCATCTTCCACGGTTCCATCCTTTGAGATGGTCAACGACGGCGGCGAGGTTTGGATCAGCAGAGATGGGAGAGCGTGGAAGCCGCGGTGAGCCAAGAAGCTGGCCCAAGGCGGCTCCAGGCCGCTGTTGCACAATTTGGGACGAAAGCCGTACCCAACCGGATTCCATCCGGGTCTGCTACCCGTTTTGGTCCGCTGGCTTGATATACAGTCGAACACGGCGGGCGATTCCCGCATCCGTAAGGAATACTGACTAAACAAGATCTGTCCGCTTGCCGAAATGGCTATTACGCGGGATGCGAGAGCGGTGACGTCGATCCGATCGGTCCAGTGCGGGGCTGGGCGAGGCTGCGGGGTCTCCAATGAGTTGCCTGGATAAGGGGAGAACGAAGTGACTATAGAAAAGCGAAAAGACGAAGGAGTGAGTGAGCCTTGGGCGCATCTGCGCTTGCCTCCGTTTCCGCAAGTCGCTGTGCGGGTATTGCAGCTGGCGAACAAGGAGAATGTTCAGCTGCACCAACTGAGCGACCTGATCTCGTCCGATCCGGCGTTTGCCGCCGAAGTTCTCACCATCGCGAACTCCATGCTTTACGCGCCCAGGTACCCGGCCAGCAGCATTTTGCAGGCAATTGCAGTGCTCGGAGCCACGCACCTGCAAGGCGTTTGTCTGACCGTGGGAGTAAGAACTTATCTGGGCAGGTCGATGAACAATCCCGCCATGCGGGCTTTGTGGCGTCACAACCTGGCCACCGCCCTGATCGCCGAACAGCTGGCCTCTGGCGGCTGGCTGGACAAAGACATCGCCTACACCGCCGGCGTGATGCACGACATTGGCCGCCTGGCGCTGGCTACCATCCGGCCCAAAGAATTTACCCATTTACTTGAGACCCATACCGGTACGGCGGAGAGCATTCTGCAGTGCGAACGCGACCTTTTCGGGCTCGACCATTGCGAGGCAGGACGGCGCTTGATCGCCGATTGGAAGCTGCCCGTCGATTTCGACGATGTGGTGTTTGCGCACCACGCCGCTAGAGCCAAGGACGCGCCCTGGGACATGGCGGGTTTGATCAACGTGAGTTGCAGACTGGCAGACTCCGCGGGTTTTGCCGCGTTCCCCGGATGTGAGACCGCTCCCTATGCGAGTTTGGTCGAAGAACTCCCGGCGAGAGAAAAGTGGCTCTTCCACTCCGAGGTAGAGTCCCTGGCCTTCGAAATTGGTCAGAAAGTGAATGCCGTAGACCCGGTGTAACGACAGGTGTCAGTGAACCAGTGAAGGAGTGAACCAGTGAAGGAGTGAAACAGAGAATAAGGAACGACTGTCCGCTATTCACTCCTTTACTCGTACCGCAGCGCCTCAATGGGGTCCAAATTGGCGGCTTTCCACGCCGGATAAATGCCGAAGACCAGCCCGATGGCGCATGAGACTCCGAAGCCGACAATGACCCATATGGTGGAAAGGGTTGCGGGCAGGCCGATGGGCAGGAAGTAGACGGTCCAGGTAAGAATTGCGCCCACCGCGACGCCGACCAATCCGCCGACGGCGCACAGCGTCACTGCCTCGGTGGTGAACTGGGTGAGGATTGTCTTCTTGGTGGCGCCGATCGCCTTGCGGACGCCGATTTCGCGGGTGCGCTCGGTGACCGATACGAGCATGATATTCATCACCCCTACGCCGCCCACCATCAAGCCGACGCTGGAGACTGCAATCATGAAGGCGACCAGGCCGCCAGTCAGCTGACCCCATAGCTTGGTAAGCGAATCGGGACCCATGATCTCAAAATTGTCGTCGTCCTGCACCTTCACCTTGCGGCGCACGCGCAACATCTCGCGGAGTTCCTCTTCCACCAGCGCCTTGTTCTTTTGGTCGTCGTACTTGACGCTGATAAACATTTCCTTGATTTCCGGATACAGGTTGTGGAAGACCCCTAGCGGAAAGAAGGCCCCGTTGTCGCCGGGGTTCTTGCCGGAGCCGAAGGGCTGCTTGCGTTTATCCAGGACGCCGACAACGGTGAAGAGGCCAGTGGCGATGTTGACCTCCTTGCCGAGCGGGTCATCGTCGCCAAAGAGTTCTTCTGCCGTGTCGTGCCCCAAAACGCAGAGGTGCGCATGGCGCGCATCTTCCTCGTCGGTCCAAAAGCGGCCGGATTTCATGGCCAATTCCGAAACCACCTCAACCTGAGCCGTGGAGCCTGCCAGATAGGCTCCTCCAACCTTCTTGCCGTTGTATTTGATGTCCACGTCACCGACGTGGAATTGCTGATTGAAGTGCTGGTAGGTGCCGTCGACAGCCACCACATGCGGCAAGACGCGCAGCGCGATGGCGTCGTCCAGGTTGAGCTTCTTGCGGGTCAGCATCTCCGTTGTGGGCTTCACGCCAATCATGGGCAAGTGGTAGATCCAGAGGACGTTCGAACCCATTGAGGTGACCCAGTCGGAGACCCGGTTGTTAAGCCCATTGATTACCGACGAGATGGTAATGACGGTCGTGACCCCAATGACGATCCCGAGGACGGTCAACCCGGAACGGAGCTTGTTTGCCCGGAGGGTGTCCAGCGCCATCTTAACTGCTTCGCGATTCTGTCCCTGAGCCATGGAAGCCAGCTTTCAGCTTCTAGCTCCCGGCCTCTAGCTGGGAGCTGCGATCAACAACCGGCGGTTCTTCCGGGAACCATCGCTTCGTCCCGGCCTAGCTAGAAGCCCGAGGCTACTAGCTAGAAGCTATCTTACTCATACCGCAGCGCCTCGATGGGGTCCAGATTGGCCGCTTTCCACGCCGGATAGATCCCGAAGAGCAGCCCGATCGCACAAGAGACGCCGAAACCGATGATGACCCACAGGGTGGAGAGCGTTGCGGGCAGGCCGATGGGCAGAAAATAGACGATCCATGTAAGGATGGCGCCAACCGCCACGCCGACGAGCCCGCCGACAGCGCACAAGGTTACTGCTTCGGTGGTGAACTGGGTAAGAATGGTGCGCTTGGTGGCCCCGATGGCCTTGCGGATACCAATCTCGCGGGTGCGTTCGGTAACCGATACGAGCATGATATTCATCACCCCGACGCCGCCCACCATCAGACCCACGCTGGAGACGGCGATCATGAAGGCGACCAGGCCGCCGGTGAGCTGACCCCAGAGCTTGGTCAGCGAATCAGGCCCGAAGATTTCGAAATCGTCGTCCTTCTCGACCTTGACCTTGCGGCGAATGCGCAGCAGTTCGCGAATCTCCTCCTCGACAAGAGACTTGTTTTTCTGGTCGTCGTACTTAACGCTGACCCACATGTCCTTGTCCTCGGGGTGCAGGTTATGAAAAGTCCCGAGGGGGAAATCAACCACGTTGTCATTGGGATTCTTGCCGCCGCCGAAGGGCTGCTTCTGCTTGTCGAGCACGCCGATAACGGTGTACATGCCGCTCTCGATGCTCACTTCCTTGCCCAGCGCCGGCTCCGCGCCGAAAAGCTCCTCCCAGGTGTCGTGGCCCAGGACGACCACATGGGCTCCACGCTGATCTTCTTCGTCGGTAAAGACGCGGCCTTCAAGGAAAGTCAGGTCGTTGACGTCTCCAATGGCGGCGGTGGCGCCCTGCAAGATCGTTCCCGCGACCTTCTTTCCGTTGTACCTGACGGCTACGTCACCCACACGAAACTGGGCTTTGACATGCTGCAGCGCGCCGTCCGCGGCCACCACGTGGGGCAGGGTGCGGAGCGCCTGCACGTCCTCAAGGGTGAGCTTCTTGCGGTTGATCTGCTCGGTGGTAGGCCGCACGCCAATGACCGGCATATGGAAGACCCAGACGACGTTTGAGCCCAGGGAGCTGACCCAGTCCGAGACCCGGTTGTTGAGGCCGTTGATGACCGAGGAGATGGTAATCACGGTGGTGACGCCGATAACGATGCCCAAAACGGTCAAGCCGGACCGCAGCTTGTTGGTGCGCAGCGTGTCGAGCGCCATCTTGATGGATTCACGGGTTTGTCCTTGCGCCATGGTTGCTCCGCAACAGTGAACAGTGGTCAGTTAACAGTGGTCAGTGAATAGCGATCTGGAAGATCGACTTAGTTCTTGAGCGTATCCAGAATTGCGTAAATCGTCTTGCCGACTTCCAGCGATAGCGATTCTGCCCGATCGATAACCTTGGTTTCTCCGATGCCAAGAGCACGAGCGATTTCGAGCTGTGTTTGCAATTCACAATTCGAGCCTCGTGCGACGCCCAGGAATTGCCGAAACTCTCCGGTAGTCAATCTTCCTTGGCCCTCTGCAATGTTGCTCGGCACTGAAACCGCCGAACGTCTGATCTGACTGGTCAAGCCGTACATTTCGTCGTGAGGGGAATCGCGCGTCATCCGTTAGATCTCCACCGTCAACTGCATTGCTCTTTGCCAAACAACCAAGTCCCGAAAAGATTGCACTGCCACCTTGCTAGCCATCTTGCAGCCCACTTTCTCTGAACTGAAAACTGTTGACTGTCCACTGCTTTCCTACAGCTCTGCCCTGAGCGCCACCACCGGGTCCAGCTTGGCGGCTTTGCTGGCGGGATAAACTCCGAAGAAGATGCCCGTGGCTCCGGCGACAAAGAGGCCCAAGAAAACGCTCCACAACTGCACCGTGGTGGGAAAGCCGATGATGAGGGTGATGAGCTTGGCGACAATGACCCCGCAGAGCACGCCAATGGCGCCCCCGGTAAGGGCCATGGTGGCGCTTTCAATGAGAAACTGCAGCAGCACATCGCGCTGCTTGGCGCCAAGGGCCTTGCGCACGCCGATCTCGCGCGTCCGCTCGGTGACCGAGACCAGCATGATGTTCATGATCACAATTCCGCCAACCACCAGCGAAATGGACGCGATGCCCAAGACCACCCAGGCAAAGAGCGAGCTGATCTGCTTCCAGATATCGAGGAAGGTGTCGTTGGTGGCGATCTCAAAATCGTCGTCCGTCCCGGGGGCGTTGTGGCGGCGAGTGCGCATCAGCACGCGGACATCGTCCTTGGCTCGCTCCATGACTTCGGCATTTCCGTTGGCGCGGGCGTAGATATTCACCGAGTCGTTGTATCCGTAGGTCTGCTGATAGGTGGTGATGGGAACCGCGACCCAGTTGTCCTGCGACTGGCCTAGCGTCTTGCCCTGACGGTCGCCGACGCCGACGATGGTGTACGGGATTCCATCCACGCGGATTTCCTTGCCGATGGGGTCGCCGTCGCCCAGGATGTTGTCCACAATGTCGTAGCCCACGATGGCGTCGTGCGTTCCATGCTCGTCGTCGGCCTGCGTAAAGCCGCGGCCTAGCGCAATATCCACATTGTTCAAACCGAGCATGGTCCAGGTGTAGCCGCGCACGCTGGTATTGTTGCTGGAATGGCCGTTGTAGACCACGTTGGTAGACTTGCTCAACTGCGCGCCGACCTGGGCGCATTCCGTGCAGTTGTCGCGAACCGCCTCATAGTCTTCAATGCGGATGATCTTGCGCTTCTGGTAGCGGAAGTAGTCTTCGGCGGAAAAAATGACGGGCGCCATGCGCGTCACGGTGAACACATCCGCGCCGTAGCCGGAGAGCTTGGTGCTGACGTAACTGTTGGCGCCATTGACCAGAGTAATGACCATGATGACCGAGGCCACGCCCATCACCACGCCAATGAGCGTGAGGAACGTGCGCATCTTGTTAGCCCACAACGACTGAAGCGCGAGTTTAATGGCCTCGTTGAATTGCATGGTCCTGCTTTCCTTGCCGGAGCCGGCTCAAAGCAGCGGCTTCTCCCCAGCATTCCTGGGGCCTTGGGCCCCTTTTCCAAGTGTACGAAAAGCACCGCTATTGCTTTGGACGGGGCAGAGAGCGTTCAGGCCGCGCGTCGAACGGCGAACCGGCCACAGTGAGGCTGATTTCTCCCATTTTCGATACGAAAGGAACCGCCTGCCAGTTCCAGCCCGGGCCGGATTCTGCTCCAGAGCAGACCGGGGGCTCGATTTATTGGAACGAATTCGGCCCCGCCCGTCGTAGCATGAGTGGGCACGATCTTCAACGCGCAACCTCGCATTGCAACTGGAACCGTCCAAACTCACAGGAGGCTCAATGGTTCACACCCGGTCCCACTTGGCGCTCGTTCTGCTTGCGCTTACCGCCGCTTTCCCCCTTTCAGGATTAGCCCAAACAGGCTCCGGTCCTGCTTCCGGCCAAGCCCCGCTTCTGCTCCGCTATCCCTCTCTGAGCCAGGAGAAGATCGCTTTTCGCTACGCCGACGACATTTGGACGGTCAGCCGGAATGGGGGTGAGGCCGAGCGCCTGACCTCGAACGGCCATGTGAACGCGGGTCCCTTCTATTCGCCTGACGGCGGCTCGATCGCCTACTCGGCGGCCCTGCATGGCAACAGCGACGTGTACGTTATCCCGGCCGCGGGCGGAATTCCGCGGCGTATCACATGGCATCCGGCGGGCAGCACCGTTGTGGGCTGGTCGCCGGATGGCAAAGACGTGCTGATCCGTAGCGGCGCGGCCAGCTACCGGCACTACGACCGGCTCTTTCGCGCTCATGCCGACGGCAGCGGGGTACCGGAGCTGCTGCCGCTGCCCTCAGGGTTCGAGGGATCTTTCTCGGCCGACGGGCAGTTGCTGGCCTATCAGCCTTTGACCAAATGGCAACCGGCCTGGAAGCGCTACGTGGGCGGCCAGACCACGCCCATCTGGATCGTGAACCTGAAGACCCTGGACCTGGTGAAGGTGCCGCGCGAGAACTCCAACGACTTTAACCCGGTGTGGGTGGGCAATCAGGTCTACTTTCTCTCCGACCGGGACAGCACCGGCACCAACAAAGGTCCGGTCACGCTCTATCGCTACGACACCAAGACGCAGCAAGTCTCGCAGGTGATGCCGAACCACGGGCTTGACACCAAGTCGTTCCAGGCCGGGCCCGCGACCGGCGTGGACGGCTCCAACCGGACCGTCCTGGTGGTGGAGCAATTTGGCCGCATACTGCTGATGGATCCGGACTCGGGCATGAACATGCCGGTTCAGATTTCCATCCATGGCGAACTGGCCAATCTTGCCCCCCACCGGGTGAACCTGCCCGCAGACGAGATTCAGAATGCGGCCTTGTCGCCCACTGGAGCCCGCGCCGCGTTCGAGGCCCACGGCGAAATCTTCACCGTACCCGCCGAGAAGGGCGACACGCGCAATCTGACCCGGACCCCCGGCGCGGCCGAGCGCAACCCGGCCTGGAGCCCGGACGGAAAAACCATCGCCTACTTCTCCGACGCCTCCGGCGAGTATCAGCTTTTCCTGCATGACCAGACCGGCTTCAAGCCGCCCACGATCATCGACCTTGGCCCCGAGCCCAGCTTCTTCTACAACCCTGTCTGGTCACCGGATTCAAAACGCATCGTTTACACCGACAAGCACTTGCGGCTTTGGTACGTGGATGTCCAAGCGGGGAAGCCGGTACTGATAGACAAAGGTACCTACGGCAGCTTCGGCGCGGACTTCGGGCCTGTCTGGTCTCCGGATTCCAAGTGGATCGCCTACAACCGGGACCTGGACAACCAGTTGAACGCCATCTTCCTTTACTCTCTGGAGACCCATAAATCAACCCAGGTGACGGACGGGATGAGCGACGCCCAAAGCCCGGCCTTCGACCTGAACGGCAAGTACCTCTACTTCATTGCCTCGACCGACGACGGCCCGTCGCGCGCCGGGATCGATCTTTCTTCGCTGGACCGCGCACAAACCAGCGCTGCCTACGTCGTGGTGCTGGAGAAATACGGCATCTCCCCGGTGCCGCCGGAGAGCGACGACGAGAAGCTGAAGGACGAAGCGAAGAAGGACGACAAAAAGGACACCGACAAGAAAGACGCGAAGGAAGAAGAGAAGCCAGCTAACAAGGATGAAGCCAAGCCCGACGACAAAGCCAAGGAGAAAAACGACAAGGACAAGCCAGCCACCGTCACGGTGGAATTGGACGGCATCGGGAACCGCATCCTGGCGCTGCCCATTCCGGCGCGCAACTATGGCGGCATCGTCGCCGGCAAGACCGGGGTGATCTATCTCTACGAAGGCTCGCCGGTGGGCCGTTCCTCGAGTTCAGACGCAGGTTCGGGCATCCGCGCTATTTGGCGCTTCACACTGGAAAAGCGCAAGGTGGAGTCGGTCCTGAGCGAGGTGGATGCGTTTCTTGTCTCGGCGGACGGCGCCAAGGTACTCTATGCCCGCAAGGGCGGGTGGACGATCGGATCGGCCGACGACTTGAAGAGCAACGACGGCGGGCCCGGTAAGCCACTCAACCTGAGCAGCCTCGAAACGGTCATCGATCCCCGCGCCGAGTGGAAGCAGATCTACCATGAGACCTGGCGCATCGAGCGGGATTTCCTCTACGACCCTCACACCCACGGGCTGAACATTCCCAAGATCGAGGCCAAGTACAAGCCCTATCTCGACGGGCTGGCGTCGCGCTCGGAGTTCACCTATCTCTCAACCGAGATGCTGGGCGAGGTCACGATTGGCCACATGTTTGTTGGCGGGCCGCACCATAACAACACCGACGCCAAGACCGGCCTGCTGGGCGCAGACTACAAGGTAGAGAATGGCCGCTACCGCATCGTTAGAATTCTCGGCGGGCAGAACTGGACGCCCGGCCTGGCTTCGCCTCTGACCCTGCCCGGCGTCTACGTCCATGAAGGGGCGTATCTTCTGGCCGTCAACGGCCGCGAACTAACGGCAGGCGACAACCTCTACGAGTTCTTTGACGGCACGGCCGGCAAACAGACCGTGCTCCAGATTGCCTACAACGCCGAAGGCAAAGACGCCAAGGACGTGACGGTCGTACCCATCGGCGACGAGGATGGCCTGCGCAACCTGGACTGGATCGAAGCCAACCGGCGCAAGGTGGGGGAACTTTCCGGCGGCAAGCTGGCCTACGTCTACATGCCCAACACCGGGGGTTCTGGCTACACCAACTTCAACCGATACTTTTATTCGCAGCTCGACAAGCAGGGGCTGGTGCTCGACGAGCGCTACAACGAGGGCGGCTTCATCGCCGACTACGTGGTGGACGTGCTGAAGCGCTTCCCGCTCTCCGGAGCCATCGAGCGCGACGGCAAGCCGATCCACGATCCGGTGGGGGCCATCTTCGGTCCCAAGGTCATGCTGATCAACCAGAACTCCGGCTCGGGCGGGGACGCAATGCCGTGGTACTTCCGCAAGGCGGGCATCGGCAAGCTGGTGGGCACGCGCACCTGGGGCGGCCTGGTGGGCATCGGCGGCTTCCCTTCTCTGCTGGATAACGGCTACGTGATGGCGCCGCGCTACGCCATCTTCGGCACCAAGGGCGATTGGGAGGTCGAGAATCGGGGCGTTGCGCCGGACGTGATGGTCGAGGAACTGCCCAAGGATGTGGCCGCCGGGCACGACCGCCAGCTCGAAACCGGAGTGCAACTGGTGCTGGACGAGCTCAAGGCCCATCCGGTGCCGGAGATGCCGATTCCGCCTTATCCGAATTACCACAAGGACGACGGCCTGGGAGTTCAATAGCGAGTTAGCAACTCATCAATCGGCGCCCCAAGTCCGGATCTTCGGACCTGGGGCGCCGCGAACCCAATCCGTCCATGGTTCTATTTCTTGACCCAAACATGGGTAATTTCCCCAAATACAAATTTGCGATGCTCCTTTGGATCGTTGTACACCTCGTTGACATAGTCTTTGGCTTCTTGTGAGTAAAAGTCATTGAGATCGGGGGCGGTAATCTGCGTTAAGTTACATTCAATAATCAGCCTGGCTTCTTTGAAAGTCATATTTCCCGAAGGAGTTTGAACACTCGTCAATTCAACTTCTTTCATCTTGTCGCTGTCTCTTCCAGATTTTGTTCCCAAGAACATGATTTGTTCCCTATATTCACTCGGGAAGTAAGACAGAGTATATGTTTGCTCCCACTACTGTCCGGCTACAAGTTGAACAGATTCAATTGGTTGCAATTGTCGTCTAAGTCGTTATCGCAGCCCATCTCTTGAAGTGCCCGTAAAATGGGGGTTCTCTCGAACAGAGTTAGGCTG
>Ga0181520_10001424_pt1 | contig 48753 bp, 33 predicted proteins | sample PEATcosm2014_Bin_29_FD_132451 | JGI IMG/M metagenome (GOLD analysis project Ga0181520, IMG submission 132451) | Peatland microbial communities from MTU Mesocosm Facility, Houghton, MI, USA - PEATcosm2014_Bin02_30_metaG | ecosystem: Environmental > Terrestrial > Soil > Wetlands > Peat | place... | reverse complement strand
TCAAAGGAATGCTGGGCCGGAATCTCGCCCTCACCCCTGCCCTCTCCCGAGGAGAGGGAGACACGCTCCCAGCGTCTTGGCAAAATCGGACGTTCGGTCGGTTCAGGGGTTCGATGCGCGAATTGTGCGGGGAAATCTCACCCGACCTTCTCCCCGAGGAGAAGGAGAATCCAGGGCGACTGGGACTGCCGGCAGCGCAAGTCTGGCGCAACTGTGCCAGCCGGCTGCGCCACCGCGGCCCGCGGCAACCTCCCGGGAGGTCTTTATTCAGCGAAAAAGCGCCATTGGACCGAAAGTTCGCTGGCATTGTTGCTGCTGGTTGAGGACACACCGCGCCACGCGGCTTTGTCCGGTTGATCGAGTCGGGATGGTCCTGGCCTGATCTGCTGCTGGCAACCAACAACAACGAAAGGAATTCCATGCTTAAATACATTCGCGCATTAAGTGTTGCCGGTCTCACCACGCTCAGTTCGAGCCAGGCGGCCCTGGCTGACGGCCAGAACGTCATTTGGTCCCCGGACAAAGATCAGGGCGAAGTCATTGTGGCCGGAATCAAGGAAGCCGCGCGGGCCATCAGCCAGGCGAACAACCATCATCCCATGGTTCGGTTTACCAGCAGCGGCGCGGGCGGCATGGCCCTGGTCCCGATTTGGCCGTATGAAATCGGCGACCGGTGCTCGCCGAATTTCGACACCTCCCCCTTTCGCGTGGAAAAGGGCAAGGAAGTATGGGCCAACTTCGAGTTTGTGAATATTGACCCCGGCGACCGCGACCTGATGGCCTTTACCATCAAGGCGGAGAAGCCGGGTTGCAAACCCCGCTACCGGGTTGAGCATGACATCGCCAACGGCCGGTCCGGGAATAAATCCTCCATGAGCGCCATGGTGGCGGTGCCTGCCGAGGGTGATTATGGATATTATTTCCAGAATCGCGGCATCCTGCAGACGGACGATATTGTGCAGCGGAATCCCGGCGCCGCCATCCGGATCACGATTTCAAACCACGCGCCAGGACGGGCGGCCTGACCGTCGGATGCAGCAGCAAGGCCAGCAACAGGATCAGCAGGAGGCGCGCCCTCACTAGCCAAAGGCTGGAAAAGCAATGTTGGTGTAGCGACTCACCTCACCATGAACCAGAAGATAAGTTGGAGTTGGACGGAAGCCCGCCCTCACCCCGGCCCTCTCCCCGAGGAGAGGGGGAAAGGCTCCCAGCGTCCTTGCGAATCGGACATTCGGTCGGTTCAGGGTTCAAAGCGCGGAGGCCGGCAGACGAAAATGCCAGGCGAGTTTCCGCCGGGTGGCGGGCGTCAATTTGAAGTGCTCGCCAATGCGGAGGTTTTCCACCCAGAAAATCTGACCCGTCCGGGTGGCCGCCAACACCAGTTCGCGGCGGCGGGCGGCGGGAATTTTTGCATTCACAAACAAATCCTGCAGTTTCGCCGCCGATTTCAAACCAATGGGCTGGAAGCGGTCGCCGGGCTGCCAGTGGCGCAAAATAATTTCACCGCCGATTTTATCCGCGTCAAAAAATTCACGGAACGCGGGCGGGCCACCCGCAGGTTTCTTTCGTGGCCGTCGGAATCCTTTCATCAGCTCCACGCGCCAATTGAATTGCCGCCCGCCAAACTCCGCCCTGCCCGGCTCGCCTGATATTTTAAATTTACGTTCGGCGGCGTTGAACTCGCCGGCCAAATCTTCCCGGCAACAGACTTTTCCCGCCGCGTCGCGGGCGACGAACAAACCGGGGCTGACACTCACTGTCTTCCCCGGCGTCACCCGAAGTTGCTCAATCAGTTCAAAATCCGACAGCAAGCCAAACCTGGTTAATTGTTGTTGCAGCACTTTTCGCTGAACCGCCAGCGGCAGGCCATCAAACTTGCAAGCGCCGACGGGAGGAGGCTCTGACTTGTTTCCGCCTTTCGCCTTTCGCCTTTCGTTTTTAATTCGAGCCTTGTCACCCCGGCTGCCAAGGAAACGGTTGGCCGCCTCACGGACGAACTCTGCTTCCGCGCCGACGATTTCCATCAGCCGCAAAACGGTTTTATCGAGGCCGGCCTGGTAGTCTTTACGGAGCAGCGGCAACAACTGGTTGCGAATGCGGTTGCGCAGAAAGTCGGTGGAAAAATTTGTGGCGTCGTCGCGAAACCGGATTTGGTTTTCGCGGGCAAATGCCAGCAGCTCCGCCTTGGAAAAACCCAGCAGCGGCCGGACCAGCGAAATCGCCTTTTCGGCCGGCGAGGGCGAACGCCATTTCATGCCGGCCAGACCGTCGCCGCCCGCGCCGCGCAGCAGCCGCAGGAAAAAAAGCTCGACCTGGTCATCCGCATGATGCGCCAGCGCGATGGTGGAGGCTTTTTGCGCCCGCGCCGCGCGCGCCAGGAATTCGTGGCGCAGTTTGCGCGCGGCCATTTCGATGGAAATTTTTGACCGGCCGGCAATTTTTTTTACGTCCGCGCCGCCACCCACGAACTCCAGACGCAAGCGCGCCGCTGTCTGCCGGACGAGCTTTTCATCGGCCTGGCTGGCGCGACCGCGCAGCCGGTGGTTAAAGTGCGCAACGGAAATTTTCCAGCGGTTCTTTGGGGCGAGCAAATAAAGCGCGTGGAGCAGCACCATTGAATCCACGCCGCCTGAAACGGCGACGAGTATTTTCTGCCCGCGCGCCAGCAGACGCCGCCGGATGACGGCATGTTCGACGTGCTGAAGGAATTCGCTCACACGGCCATCTTGCTTATTTTTATCACAGCGGGCAAGCAGACGGATTATGGCGCAAGCAGGAGCCGGTAGAATTGCCGGGGAAAATTGGTGGCCTGCGAATCGGTGAACTGCCAGAGGCCGTTCGTGCCCAGCGTATTGGTGGCGAGAAAGAGCCAGTCTCCGGGCAGAGAAAGATTGGTCGTCGTTTCCAAAACATAGGTGTAGCCGGGCGAACCGAGGAGATTCAAAGTGAAGCTGCCGCCGGGATTGGCGGCCACAATGTTGATGGCGGGCGGGACATACACCGTCAAGGCAACCACAGCGCTGGTAACGGAGCCGCCGGATGCGCCAACAATGACGAAATAATTTCCCGCGACCGACAAATTGAGATTGGACACCGTGAGCGTGTTGTTGGTTTGCGCGGCCAGGGCAGCCTGACCGAAAAACCATTGAAACACCAGCGGCGTGCAGGCCGCTGCTCCGACGCTGAAACTGGCATTCGCGCCGGCGGTATTTGTCCGGCTTTGTGGCTGGATCAGAATTACCGGCGGCGTCTGATCCTGGACCACGATGAAATTCGTCGAATAGGCGGTGTTGCTGTAAGTGTCGGCAACGGCAATTACAACGGGGTTGGTTCCCAGCGGCAACACCGAATTATTGGTCGGAATTTGCGAAATCATCGCCACCCCGGACAAATCCGTGGCGAGAACAAAGTTGGTTCGCGTCACATCAGGCATGGCTGCGGCGCAGTTTGAATTTGCCGCGAGCACGAGGTTCGTAAAGCTCCACAAAATCGTGGGCGGCGTGGTGTCGCGGACGATCACGGTGCGGGTGGCGGTGTTGGTGTTGCCATTGCCGTCGCCGGCCGTGTAGGTAATCGTGTTTGTGCTGACGACGCTGGCATTGACCGAACCGCCGGCAAGCACAGCCACCGCGCCCGCGCAAAGGTCGGTGGCGGTTGCGCCAGGATCAATGAAGGCTTTGCCAAGTTCCAGAACAAGCGGGTTGTTGCCTTGCATGGTGATGGCCGGGGCGATGGTGTCTTGCACTGTCAGCACCGTATTGGTGGAAAGACTGCCGTAAAGGTTGGTGATCAGAACGCCAACAGCATGATTCGGCAGATGCAGGTTGGTAACCGAAAAACTGGCATTTGTGGCGCTGAAAACAGGCACGCCGTCCAAGCTCCACTGATAGCGCAATGGCGCGGTGCCGATGGCATTGACAGCAAAGGCCACGTTATTGCTGCCGCACTGGAGGGTGAGGTTCGTGACCGATGAACTGGCGAGGGACGGCGGCAACACCACCGTCAAAACCGCCACGCTACTGGTGATACTGCCATAAAGGTTGGTGACGACGACGGTATAGCTGGCCGTGCTGTTGGTCGTAATGCCGGTCAGGGTCAGGACACTTGAGGTTGTGCCGGAAATCCCGGCGCCCGCGAAATTGGTTCCGTTCTTTTTCCACTGGAACCCAAAGGGCGCGCTGCCGCCGGGCGTGGCGGTAAAGACCACGTTGCTGCCGGCAAGCAGTGTGAGGTTCGTCGGCTGCAAAGAAACGACCGGCGCAAACCCGGGAACAATCGAGACGTCATCCAAGCCGAGATAATAATTGTCGTCCCTGCCACCCAGTTGAAGAACCGTGTTGTTGCCGGTGGCCGAGACCACGAACTGCAAATTTGTCCAGCCAAACAGCGGCTCATTTACTTTGTCATAAATGGTGGAACCGTTCCACGACACGCTGAATTCATTCGGATCGCTGGAACTCCCCCGCAACGGATTGTTCAGCCACAGGGAAATTAGATATTTCTGGCCAGCGGTCGTCGGCACGGCCTGAGAAAGATAAGCCACGAAACCCAACTCTCCCAACAGGGCGCAGTATGTTCCGGCATGGGGGGCGATAATCGAACCGCTGCCGTCAACGTAATTGTAGTTGTAGCCATCGCCAGTCAGGGTCCAGCCGGTGAAATCGCCGGTTTCGAATCCCCCGTTTTGAACCAGCGACTGCGCGATGGCCAGCGTGACCGTGATCGTCTGGACCGTTTGGCTGGCCAGGTTGGTCACTTGGAAGACGGCAGTATAATTGCCGACCGGCAAAGTGGTCGCCGTGGCGGCGGGCGTAAAGGTCACATTGGTTTGCGCTCCAAAAACGAGGCCGCCGCCGGCGGGCGAAACATTAAACCACGACGAAGTATTGTTAATACCCCAATTCAAGGTGCTGGCGCGCGCATTGGTCAAAGTGATGACCTGCGCGGCGGGCGTAAACGGGCCGCCAGGCTCGCCAACGAAGGTCAAGTAATTCGTTGGCAGGATTACCAAGGCGTCGCTCACCTCCAAAACGAAGAAACGCGAGTGGCCCACGCCGCTCGTGACATTAGTGAACCAGAGGTTCGCGGTATAGGTGCCAACGGTCAGATTGCTGGCCACATTGTTCAAGCTCACCACCACGGCGTTCGTTGCGCCCACGCCCGCGCCCAGCGTGCCGGAGCTGATTGAGCCATTGAGCCAGGCGGAGGTGTTGATCAACGACCACGCCAGCGGAGCCGTGCTGGCATTGGTCAGATAGAAAGTCTGCGTGGTAAAATTGAATGTGCCGTCGGGCGAAGCGACGGCAGTGAACCCGCCGTTGGAGACCACAATGAGCGGATCTGGATTTACCAGTGCGTTGATCAGATTTGTCCCCGCCGGCGTGCCCACACCGGTGCATAAATCGTAACCAGGCACGGCGTAAAATAAATTGGGGCTGGACGGCCAGGTGTTGTTGCCGGTGGTGATGTCATGAAAAACAGCCGGATAAATTGACTCGTTCGCGAGTTCATACACGGCGGGATTGATGAAGCCCACGGGCGGCAGGCCGCCGATGGCCGCCTGCTGGTTCACCAGCGCCAAAAACCCCGCCCAGAGCGGCGCAGCGCAACTGGTGCCGCCAAAATTTCCGTTGGTGTTGTTGTAAACGACATAAACGCCGTCGGCAATCAAAGCCACATCGGGAATATTGCGTGTCGTGGTTGAACCACCATTGTTCAAAAATGAATTGATGCCTTGTTGCCACGGTGGAATTGTATACGCCGTGCTGATGCCACCACTGGTGCCGAGGTATCCGCCGTCGGCTGGAACATAACCCCAGTTCCAGGTGGTTTCAGAAGTGTATGCGCCGCCCGGCCCCGTCGTGCTGAGGGTGGTGCCGCCCACTTGAGTAATGTAAGGGCTGCTCGATGGCGTCGTGGTGTCGCTGGCATTGTCCACGACGCCGGGTGGAAACGCGTCACTATCACCCGCGGCATTGAAATAACATTGTCCCTGCGCGGCCATGGTCTTGAATATGTTGTCGGTGGTCGCAGTCGGGCCGCCGCTCCAGCCCCAGGATGAACTTAGGTTTTTTATCGTGTTGCTGGCGGCCATCGTGTCCAAAACGTCGTTTGGAAGAAAATAGCCCGTCGCCTGATTGCCTTCAAAAACGACGATTTGAGCCAAGGCTGGCGCCATGGACATTGACATCTCAATGTCCAGTGAAACCTCGGCAATGCCGTTTGGATCTGACGTATTGGGAGTGCCACTGAAACTGTCAATGAGAACGGGCTGCACCGGGATGTTGGCCCGCCCGCCGCCCGCCAGCGCCGCGTAAGTTGCGATGTCGCTTGGGTAAAAGCCTTCAAATTGCAACAAGCCGACCTGCTGGCCGGAACCATCCAGCGTGGTGCCCGGCACATAGGCGCTGCGAAAATCCGAACCGAGGTATGAATACCCATTGGGGGCTGAGCCGGAGTTAGGCGCCGTTGCCGCCGCGGAGCGATGCAGCCTCGGGTAAGGCCGGGTGTAACTTTCCAGACCGCTCACATCTGCAATTGGCAGTGTAGCATCCACCCTTGGCTCGGCGTCCGGCGCGAAAAAATCCCGTGCTTCGGTTGGATGGTGATAGGTTCGCAGGGCAATGTGAAAAGCCGGCTGAACCGTCGAAACCGGTCCCCGCACATCCAGCAGGAGCCGGCTGCCGTGGGTGGCGGTAATGATGAGACCATTGCTCCGCGCAAAACTTTTCACCGCCTCGTATTCCGCCTCGGTTGGCCCAAAACGGGCGGTGAATTCAGCGGGCGTCAGAAAATGGTGAAAAGCCGGACTGCCCGGGTCATAAAGCTGTGCCAAAAAATTATCCAGCCCTTTCGGATCGTGCAAAGGCAGGCCGATGGCAAGATCCAGTTGTGCGGTTGCGGCCATCTGTCCACTGGCGTTCAAATGTGCAACCACTGCCGGCACATGGCCCGGCAAAGACTTCAAGGCGGCGCCAGCAACGGGACAAATCGCGAGCGCGAAAATTATCGCCAGCCAGCCTGACCGCAGATTTTTGGAAGACATATTTGGCATTGTTTTTCCTGATCATTTTAAGCCAGCCGTAAATTATTCAAGGCGACACGGACACACGGTAAAACCGCTGCGGCGAGGCGCCGAATGCGTTGGTGTCCGACTGGGTCAGCGTATTGGTGGTGGCGGTGTTGGTGCCGCCGAGGTTCAGCCAGTTTGGCTGCAACAGATTGGTCTTGTATTGGAGGATATAGCCGACGTTGGCCAGCGTATTCCAGGTGAATGCAAGACCGTTCGTGGCCCTGGCAAGGCCGGAAAACGATGGCGGCGGGACAACCGTGACGCTGACGTCATCCAGACCAAAATAGTCCAGCTGGTTTTCCGCCCCGAATTGGAGAGTCGTGTTGGTGCCGGTGGCGGTGACAACAAAATTGAAATTGGTCCACGCAAAGGCCGGCGGATTCAACTGGGAATATATCGTGTTGGTGGCAGTTCCGTTAGTGTTCCAGTTGACCTGAAATTGCTCACCTGCGCCTCCGGCGGGATTTTTGAGCCAAAAGGAAAGCAGATATTTCTGGCCGGGATAAGTCGGCAGCGTCTGGTACAGGACCGCCAGCGAGGAATCCCCCAAAAACGCGCCATAGTTTCCAGAATGGACCGGATTATAGCCAGGGTGGGGAGTCTCGACACCATTGTAAATATAGGGACCACCGGGCAGATTGGTGATGGTGTTCCCGGCCAGCAGCCAGCGGCTGAAGGTTCCGGATTCAAACCCGCCGTCTTGAACCAGCGACTGGCCGACGCGCACGGAAAAGATACGCGGTTGCGCAATGTGCGTGGTCAGGTTGGTGAAGAAAACGGCGGCGCTGTAGTTCCCCGCCGGCAAAGCGTCCGCGGCGGGCGCGAGACTGACGGTGACGCTGGTTTGGTTGCCGGGAGCCAGAATGCCGCCCGGATTTGATACAGTGAACCAAGCGGACGTGTTGATGAGGCTCCAGTTCAACGAACCAGCACCGGCGTTGTTCAGTGTGAAAATCTGTCCTGTGCCGTTGAAGGGTCCACCCGCGGCTCCGTTGGCAACAAAGCCCGCCAGTGGCGCAATCACCAACGGATCCGGCGGGCCATCGGCGAGAGCATTCATTAAATTCGTGCCGGCAGGCGTCCCCCACCCGGTACAGAGATCATATCCCGGCACGGCGTAGTATAGATTGGGGCTGCCACTCCAGGTGTTGCTGCCGGTGGTAATGTCGTTAAAACAAGCCGCGTAGTTGCTGCTGTTGCCCAGGGCGTAGATGGCCGGATTGATAAAACCGGCGGGGGGGCTGTCCATGCCGGCAGCCTGCTGGTTCACCAGCGCCATGAAACCAGCCCAAAGTGGCGCCGCGCAACTGGTACCGCCAAAACTACCGTTGGTGCCGGTGCCATGGGTCACATAAACATTATCCGCAGTCAATGCCACGTCGGGAATATTGCGCATGGTGCTGGAACCAAGATTGGTCATCATGTTGACGCTGGCCTGCCAATAGGGAATGCCAAAATTGGCGCTCACCCCGCCGCCGCTGCCCCAGTAATCGTTGGTGCTGCCATTGCCTCCCCAAGACTTTCCAATATTGCCCCAGTTCCAGACGGTTTCGCTTAGATAGCTGCCACCAGATCCATTCATGGAAAGAGTAGTGCCGCCCACGATGGTGATATTCGTGCTTTCCGCCGGTTCCAAAATCGGACTGGTCCAGGCATCGCCGTCACCGGAGGCTTGAAAGAACGACTGCCCCTGAGCCGCCATCTGCCGAAAAATCTGGTCCGCAGTCTGGTCGGGAGCTCCGGAAAATCCCCAGGAAGAGCTGCATTGCTTGATCTGGTTGCTGGCCGCCATGGCATTCAATATGTCATTCCAGAAAGCCATGTTGGCCGTATTGTAGGGTGCCTCAAAGACAACCACCGCAGCCAGATTGGTGGCCATCGCCATGGGCATTTCGATATCGAGGCAGACTTCAGCCTCCGAGTCTCCATTGGCAACTTCATCCCCAATGGACCCGTCCAGCAGGACATTTTGCAACGGCACATCCGGCAAACCGGCTTTGGCTTCATACGCAAAAATGTCGTTGGGATCATATCCGCTGAATTCAACCAAGCCCACCATCTGGCCGAAGCCGTTGAGCGTGGCGCCCGGCGCATAGGCATTGCGAAAATCCTGCCCCATAAATTCACCATTAGGCGCGGAACCCACCGCCGGCTGAGGCCCGCCGTTGAACGTGACCGGCCTCTGGTGCAGCATCGGCCTGGGTTTGGCATAATCGCTAAGTCCACTGATGTCCAATATCGGCATTCCGGTTTCAACGGATGGTTCGGTATCCGGCGCGAAAAAATTCCGGTCTTCGGTCGGGTGCCGGTAAGTGTGCAGGGTAATGTGAAACGCTTTCTCGATGTCTGAAACTTTGCCGTTCACATCCAGCAACACGCGATTCCCATGCGTGTGGGTGACGGTCAACCCGTTGGTCCGCGCAAAATCGGCCACCGCCTGATAATCCTGCTCCGTCGGCCCGAACTGGGCGGTGAACTGTTCTGGGGTAAGATAGTGGTGATAACTCGTGCTGGCGGGGTCGTAGAGATCGTGAAGAAACGAGTTCAGCCCGGCCTGGTTTTGCAAGGGCAGGCCGATGGCGAGATCCAGCCGGTTGGTCGCCGGCAGCCGCCCGGTGGAATTCAAATGCGCGACCACGGCCGGGACGTGCCCTGGCAAGGTCTTTAACGCGGCATTGGCACCGGGACAAATAACCATTGCGGCCAGGATTGCCAGCCCGCCCGCCCACTGATTTTTTTTAGTCATATGTTTGTCTAATTTTGCTTCTTGTTCTTTTACTTCAAAAAACATTTTGGCCCAGCCAGTTGTCCTGCCGTCTCCCACAGTTTTGACCTGAGTTTGTGCGGCACTGCCAGCTACAGGCACCTTGTGAGATAGACGCCTGAGCGGGCCATCCGCCCCCGCAGCACAACCATGCCGCCGCCATCTCACGGCGACACAGACACGCGGTAAAACCGTTGTGGCGAGGCATCGAATGCATTGGTGTCCGTTTGTGTCAGCGTGTCGCTGTCGGCGGTGATGGAACCGCCGAGGTCAAGCCAGTTGGTCTGCAACAGATCGGTCTTGTATTGGACGAGATAGGCCACGCCCGCCAGCGTGGTCCAGGTAACGGCAACACCGTTGCCTGCCGCAGTGACGGCGGAAAACACAGGCGCAGGAACAGCCGTCACACTGATGTCATCCAGACCAAAGTAGTTGGGCTGGTTTTCCGCGCCAAATTGCAGCATGGTATTGGTGCCGGCGGCAGTGAGGACAAAGTTGAGATTGGTCCAGGCAAAGCCCGGCGGATTCGGCAGGAAACATATCGTGTTGGTCGTCATGCCATTGGTGTTCCAGTTGACCTCAAACAGTTCATTTGAGCCGCCGATGGGATTGTTGAGCCAAAAAGACAGCAGATACTCCTGACCAGGACAAGTGGGCAGCATTTGGGAAAGGGTGGCGACGTTGGTATCGCCCAGAAAAGCGCCGTAATTTCCAGAATAAGCCACGTCCCAGCCGTCGGCTGGATTTTCGACCGCGTTGTAAATGACCGGGCCGTTGGTGGTGTTAATAATTGTGTTCCCAACGAGCGTCCACCAGCAGAAGGTTCCGGACTCAAATCCGCCGTCTTGAACCAGCGACTGGCCAACCTGCAATGTGAAAAATCGGGGTTGGGCGACGCCGGTGGTCTGGTTGGTGAAAAAAATGACGGCGGTATAGCTGCCCGCCGTCAGGGCGTTCGCGGCGGACGCGAGGCAGACGGCGACATTTGTCTCGCAGCCGGCCGACAATGTGCCACTGGAGGCTGAAATTGTGAACCAGGCCGAAGTATTGATCAGGCTCCAGCTCAGTAAACCCGTGCCGGCATTGTTCAGCGTGAAAACCTGCAGGGTTCCGGTAAATGGCCCGCCGGCCACGCCATTGGCAACAAAGCCCCCCAGCGGTGTAATGGCCAATGGATCGGGCGCGCCAGCCAGGGCATTGATTAAATTGGCGCCGGCAGGCGTTCCCCATCCAGTGCAAAGATCATACCCCGGCACGGCATAATAAAGGTTGGGGCTGTCGCTCGAGGTGTTGTTGCCCGTGGTGATGTCATTAAAACAAGCCGTGTAGTTTGTGCTGTTGCCCAAGGCATAGATTGCGGGATTGAGAAATCCTGCGGCGGGATTGTCCATGCCGGCCGCCTGCTGGTTCACCAGGGCCATGAAGCCGGCCCAGAGTGGCGCCGCGCAACTGGTGCCGCCATAAATCCCGTTCGTGCCACTGCCATAGGCAACGTACACATTGTCGGCAGTCATTGCCACGTCGGGAATATTACGCATGGTGGTGGAACCAAGATTGGTCGTCATGTCCACGTTGGTCTGCCAGTCAGGAATGGCATAATTGCCGCTGACACCACCACCGCTGCCCCAGTAACCGTCGCCATTCGGTCCCCAGGGTGTGCCGAGGTAACCCGAATTCCAGACCTCTTCACTCAGATAGCTGCCGCCAGAACCGTTCATGAAAAGGGTCGTGCCGCCCACCACGGTGACATAGGGGCTCTCGGCCGGTTCCCAAATCGGGTTGGTCCAGGCATCGCCATCGCCCGATGCTTGAAAGAACGACTGTCCCTGTGCCCCCATCTGCTCAAAAATCTGGTCCAAAGTCTGGCTCGGACCGCCAGAGAAACCCCACGAGGAACTGAATTGTTGGATCTGATTGCTGGCGGCCATCGTGTTCAACGCGTCGCTCCAGTAAGCCGCGCTGTCCGGCGCTTCAAAGACCACCACCGCAGCCAGATTGGTGGCCATCGAAATGGTCATTTCGATATCAAGGCAGGCCTCGTCCTCGCCGTTTCTGGGCCAGCCGTCGTAACCGTCAATCAATACATTTTGTAATGGCACATCCGGCAAACCGGCTTGGGCTTCATACGCAAAGATGTCGTTGGGATCATATCCGGTCAATTGAAACAGGCCCACCATCTGACCAAAGCCGTTGAGGGTTGTGCCAGGCACATAGGCATTCCGAAAATCCGTGCCAATATATCCATTGCCGGGACCGGAACCCGCCGCCGGCTGGGGCCCGCCGCTGAATGTGACCGGCCGCCGGTGCAGCATCGGTTTGGGTTTTGCATAATCGCTAAGTCCACTGATGTCCAATATCGGCATTCCCGTTTCAACGGACGGTTCGCTATCCGGCGCGAAAAAATTCCTGGGTTCGGTCGGGTGCCGGTAGGTCCGCAAGGTGATGTGAAAAGCCTTTTCGATGTCCGAAACTTTTCCGTTCACGTCCAGCAACACGCGGTTGCCATGCGTGTGGGTGACGGTCAACCCGCTGCTCCGCGCAAAATCCACCACCGTCTGATAGTCCGGCTCCGTGGGTCCGAACTGGGCGGTGAACTGCCCGGGCGTGAGATAGCGGTGAAAATTCGCGCTGGCCGGGTTGCCGAGCTCGTGGAGAAACAATTTGAGCGCAGGCTGGTTTCGCAGGGGCAGGCCGATGGCGAGATCCAGCCGGTTGGTCGCCGCCAGCCGCCCGGTCGGATGCAAACGCGGGACGACCGCCGGCATATGCCCTGGCAGGGTCTTTAAAGCCGCGCCGGCAATGGGACAAAATGCCATTGCGGCGGCTACTAACCACCACCCTGCCAACAGATTTTTATTTGGCATATTTCGTTCTGTTTTTTGTTCCTTCCAAAAACTTTTTCCGGTCGGCGGTAACGTTGTTCACGGCACCACCTGCAACCGGTAAAATCGCTGCGGGGAGAGGTGGAAAGCGTTGGTGTCGGTAATCGTGAGCGTGGTCGTGGTGGCGGTGGTGGCGTTCCCCAGGTTGCTCCAGTTTGACTGGAGCAAATTGGTTTTATACTGCACCTGATAGACGAGACCGGTGCTGGTGTTCCAGGCAAGCTGGAAATTGCCGGCGGATCTCAGCGTGGACTTGAATGCGAACGGAGCCAGTGGCGTCACATTGACATCGTCCAGGCCGAAATAATCCGGGTCGTTCTGGAAACCGAATTGCAGCGCCGTAATGGAGTTCGTGGCAGTGACCAGGAACTGCAGATTGTTCCAGCCGGTACCGGTGATGTCCGTCTGGGAGAAAATCGTGGCCCCGTTCCATTGCACCTGGAACAGGTTGGGCGTGAGCCCGGTGGGATTCCGCAACCAGAGCGAGAGCATATAAGTTTGTCCCGCTGAAGTCGTCAGGTTTTGGGTCAGATAACCCGGTGAATAAGGCGGTCCCAGCAACGCCGCATAATTTCCAGAGTGTATATAAGCAGTGTAGAGATTCCCCCCGACCAGCACGGAACTGGTGTTGCCTGACAGCGTCCAATCAGTAAAATCGCCAGTTTCAAATCCGCCGTTCTGAATGACCGGCTGGCCAATGGACAAGGTAAATGGCACGACGGCCACCAGCCCGAGTGAATTGGTAAAGACCAGGCTGGCGTTATACACCGCCGCCGCGAGAGCGCCCGCCGAGGAGGCGAGGGCAGCCGTCACGCTGGTGTTGCCCCCCGCCGCCAGTATGCCCTTGTTAGCTGAAGCCGTCAGCCAGGCCGAAGTGTTGATGAGGCTCCAGCTTACCGCGCTGTTACCGAGATTCTCCAAGACAAGGGTTTGCGATCCGGAAGTGAAAGGTCCCCCAACCGGCCCGACCGCAGTAAAGCCTTCCACCGGCGACACCGACAGAGGTTGATAAACTTGCAGTGTAATTGGGAACCTTTGAATGACATGAGAGACCAGATTGGTGAATGCCACCGTGGCGGAGTAACTGCCGAGGGCAAGATTGCTGGCCGTGGCAGTAAGGCTGAGGTTGAAGCCGACGGTTGCATGTGCCGCCAAAGTTCCGTTGGTGAAATCCGCCTTGAGCCACGCCGAGGTGTTAATGAGCGACCAGTTGAGCACGGCAGCGGATGAATTGGTCAGTTGAAAAGCTCCCGAACTTGGATTGAACGGCCCGCCGTATGGTCCGCTGAAGGCATAGCCAGCCATCGGCGAAATACCCAGGGCATCGGCAGGGCCGGCCAATGCATTGATCAAACCAACCCCGTTGGGTGTGCCCAAACCGGTACACAAATCATAACCGGTCGTGGCGTTAAACAAACTGGTGCTGCCGGACCAGGTGTTGTTGCCGGTCGTGACATCATTGAAACACGTCGAATAGTTTGTGCCAGCGGCGATGGCATAGATGGCCGGGTTGATGAAACCGGCACTCGGCCGGCCAATCGCCGCCGCCTGCTGGTTGACCAGGGCCATGAAACCGGCCCACAATGGTGCGGCACAACTGGTGCCCCCCACCTCTCCACCACCGGCGGTGCCGCCGGAGACGACATAGACGTTATCCGCCGTCAGCGCCACGTCGGGAATATTCCGGGCGCTGGCCGAGCCGCCACGACCGGCCATATTGCTGACATTGGTCTGCCAGCTTGGCATCGAATAGTTTGGCATCGAATAGTAACTGCTGATGCCGCCGCTGCTGCCCTCGCCATCGTACAGGGAGCCATACTCTACACCCCAATTCCAAACGGTCTCTGAAGAATAGGAACTCCCGGTGCCGTTCATCGTCAGTGTCGTTCCGCCGACCTGCGTAATGTAGGGCGAACTCGAGGGCGCATTGTCCAAGGATGGGTTGTCCACTCCGTTTGCCGAACTTGCGCCGGTGGTGAAAGCGTCGCTGTCGCCGGAGGCGTTGAAAAATGACTGTCCCGCTCCTGACATATTCTTGAAAATCGCGTCAGTCGTCGTGCTTGGACCCTCACTCCACCCCCAGGATGAACTCAATTGCTTGACCGTATTGCTGAAGGAAAGCATGGAATTCAAAATGTCATTGGGAGATCCGTTTGGCCCGCCTTCAAAAACAACGATTCTGGCAAGTCCCGGCGCCATCGCCATCGCCTGCTCAATGTCCAACGAAACTTCCGTATTGCCGCTGTTTGCGCCGGTCGTCGGCACGCCGTCGTACCCATCCAACAACACCGTTTGAATGGGAATATTTGCCCGGCCACCACCCGCCGAGGCCGCGTAGGCGGCAATGTCATTGGAGTAAAAACCGTCAAATTGCAGCAGTCCCACCTCCTGCCCTGCCCCCGTCAACGTGGTGCCGGACGCATAAGCATTCCGAAAATCGTTGCCGAAATAGGAACCGGACCCGTCCGGAGCCGAACCGTTTTTTGACAGGATTTTTGTGACATCCATTTTTTTAAACCTGGGATGAGGTCTGGAAAAATCACTCAAGCCCTGGATGTCGGCCACCGGCAAATCTGCCGCCACGGTCGGCTCGGTGTCCGGTGCGAAAAAAAGACGCGCCTCGGTGGGATGCTGGTAAGTATGCAGCGTGATGTGCAGCGCCTTTTCCACCGCTGCCGCCGGTCCGATCACGTCCAGCACCAGCCGGTTGTTGTAAGTGGTCGCAACGGCAAGCCCGTTCGTGTGGGCAAACTGTTTCACCGCCTCATAATCCTGCTCCGTTGGGCCGAAGCGGGCGGCCAGTTCAGCCGGCGTCAGAAATTGCCGGTAATTCGGGCTGGCGGGGTCGTAAAGCTGCGCGAGTAATTGATCCAGCCCGGACGGATCACGAAGCGGCACGCCGATGGCCAGCCGCAGTTGATTCGTCGCTGCCACCCGGCCAACCGGGTTTAAATGGTTCACCACTGCCGGCACGTGACCATGCAGGGTCTTCAAAACCTCGCCGGACGCAGGGTTCATTCCCATCGCGGCCAGCAACCCCAACAAACTTAACCACCGATTTACTTTTGACATATAGCAGCTTCGTTGCTCGGTCGCGCTCTAAAGGATCATTTAAGTCAGTAAATATAACCGGTCACGCGAGCTTTCGCAAAGTAATCTGTTTACCGTGGTTTTACGGCGACGATACATCCAACAACCGGTAAAACCGCTGCGGGGAAAGCTGGAATGCATTCGTGTCGGTCATGGTCAGCGTATCGGCCCCGGCGGTGATGGCGCTCCCCAGATTGATCCAGTCAGTCTGACACAGATTTGTTTTATATTGTGCCTGATAAACCGCGCCGGCGCTGGTGTTCCAGACGAGCTGAAAATTGCCGGCATTTCTGAGGACGCCCCTTGCTGACGGACTGGCCACCTTCGTCAAGCTCACGTCGTCGAGGCCAAAACAGGCCCGCTCATTCTGAAAACCCAGTTCCAAAACTGAACTGGCACCGGAGGCGGTGACGAGAAACTGCAAATTGGTCCAGGTTTGGGCGGCCAGATTTGTCTGATTGAAGATGGCCGCGCCATTCCACCGCACCTGAAACCAGTTGCGGGTGGCGCCGGTGCTGTTGCGCAGCCAGAGGGACAACATATAAGTTTGTCCGGACACGGTCTCAAGAGTTTGCGACAAATAGCCAGGCGTGCCCGACAGTCCCAGCCTCGCGCCATAAACGCCGCTGTGAACGTAGGCCGCGTTGTTCCTGGCCACAGAACTGTAGGCCGTGTTGCCCGACCGCGTCCAATCGGTGAAGGCGCCGGTTTCAAATCCGCCATTTTGCACGAGGGGCTGGCTGATGGACAAGGTAAAGGGCACGACTGCAACCAGCCCCGCCGAATTGGTGAAGCGGAGGCTGGCCTCATACAAGGCGGCCCGGAGTGTTTTCGTTGAAGCTGCCAGGCTTACGGTCACCGTGGACTGGCCGCCCGCCGGAACTAACCCGTTCGTTGCCGAAGCGGTCAGCCAGGTGGAAGTGTTGACGAGGCTCCACTTCATGGCGCTGCTGCTGGCGTTGGCCAGGACAAAAGCCTGCGAGTTGGGCGTGAATGAACCGCCGACTGTACCCGTGGCGGCAAACCCCTGGATTGGCAACACTGACACCGGCTGCTCTACCTGTAACGTGACTGGAATTTTCCGGACGACATGCGCAGACAGGTTGGTAAAAGCAATGGAATTTGAGTAGCTCCCGACCTTCAAAGCAGCCGCTGCAGCAGCCAGGTTTACCATCAGGCTGGCGGTGGAATTTCCCGCCAGCGTTCCATTGGTGGCTGCCACGTTAAGCCAGACTGGAATGCCGGTAAAAGCCCAGTTCCCTGCGGACGCGGAAGTGTTGGTTAATTGAAACGTACCCGAAGCTGGAGTGAATGGTCCGCCAGCCACGCCGCTGAAGGCAAAGCCGGTGGCCGGCCCAATGCTGAGGCTGGCCGTGGAATTGGCGACGGTATTGGTCGAGTTGCCGGCAGCAGTCGAGCCAGCGAGGGCGCTGATCAGGCTGGCACCGTTCGGCGTGCCCCAACCGGTGCAAAGATCATATCCGGCCACGGCGGAATAGGCGGACGGGCTGGCAGACCAAAAATTGTTTCCCGTCGTGGTGTCGTGAAAACACGCAGCGTAGCTGTAGCCGGCGTTCTGGCCGTTGCCAATGGCATAAACCGCCGGATTGATAAAACCGACTGCCGGTTTGCCCAAGGTTGCAGCCTGCTGGTTTACCAGCGCCATGAAGCCCGCCCATAAGGGCGCCGCACAACTGGTGCCACCAAACACGTCGCTTGACCCATTCCCATAATAAACTGACACATTGTCCGCCGTCAGTGCCACGTCGGGAATGTTGCGCTGGGTGGTCGAACCCTGGTTGGCAGCCATGCTGGTGCCCGACTGCCAGCTTGGAATCTTGTAGTAGGAGCTCACGCCGCCGCTGCTGCTGCCGCTGTTGCCACCCCAATTCCAGACCGTCTCCGACGAATAAGATGCGGCCGTGCCATTCATCGTCAGGGTCGTGCCACCCACTTCCGTAATGTAAGGCGAACTTGATGGCGCATTATCGCTGTTGGGATCGTCAACGGCGTTTGCCGAATTTGCGCCGATGGTAAAGGCGCCGTTGTCACCGGAAGCGTTGAAAAACGACTGTCCCTGCGAAGCCATCTCCTTGAAAATGTTGTCGGTGGTGGTGTTCGGCCCGCCGCTCCAGCCCCAACAGCAGGCCAGGTTCTTGACCGTGCTGTTCTGAACCATCGAATTGAGAAGGTCATTTTGAAAACCGTTTGGCCCGCCTTCAAAAACGACGATCTGGGACAGCCCGGGCGCCATTGCCATCGCCATCTCAATGTCCAATGACACCTCGCCGTTACCGCTGTCTGCGCCGGTGGTCGGCACGCCGTCATACCCATCCAACAACACTCGTTGCACCACAATGTTTGCCCGACCGCCACCCGCTGCCGCCGCGTAGGCTGCGATATCGCCGGCATAATAGCCGTCGAATTCCAGCAATCCCACCATCTCTCCCGCCCCCGTCAACGTGACGCCCGCCGCATACGCGTTCCGAAAATCATTGCCGAAATAGGAACCTGACCCGTCGGGGGCCGAACCGCCCTTGAACACCACCTTCGCCACGTCCCGCTTTTTCAATCTCGGATGCGGCTTGAAATAATCACTCAAGCCCTGGATGTCGGCCACGGGCAAATCCGCCGCCACCGTCGGTTCGGTGTCTGGCGCGAAAACCTGCCGGGCTTCGGCCGGATGCTGGTAAGTTTGTAACCTGATGTGTAAGGCATTTTCCACCGCCGCGGCCGGTCCGGCCACGTCCAGCACCAGCCGGTTGTCATGAGTCTTCACAATGGTGAGACCGCTCGACTGCGCAAATTGTTCCACGGCTTCGTAATCCTGCTCCGTCGGGCCAAAGCGGGCGGTGAATTCCCCCGGCGTGAGATAATGCCGGTAATTGGGGCTGGCCGGGTCGTAAAGTTGGGCGAGAAATTGATCCAAACCGGCGGAATCGCGAAGCGGCACGCCAATCGCCAGCCGCAACTGATTCGTCGCCGCCAAGCGGCCATTCGGAGTCAGTTTTGAGAGTTCACGGGGTACATGGCCCGGCAAAATTTTCCAGTCCGAGCCAAACGCCGCGTTTCCCAGCAAGTCGGGCAAAGCCAACAAGCCTAAAATCAGCCAAAAACGTCGTTTAAAAACCATGGTTAATCTTGGAATGGCTTTCGCCCCTGCGGGTTGGAGCAGATTGTATTCCAAAAGCAGGTGTGGATAAAATATCGCACCTTTCGTTAAAGTCAATTTGCCGCCTTTAGTTGCAAAAAATCGGCGGGCGGATACCCCGGCTGCACGGTAGATTCTGCCAACTCCCTCGTGCTCATGGTCATCCCCATCCTCGTTCTCCTTGTTTTTAGCAGGATGAGACGACAATGAGCATGAGAATGATTATAAAGTTTCTAATAAGCCATCAACTCGCGTGTCATAAAAATGGAACACGATGTCTTTTGAGATTGGGAACTCGTAACGTAAACGATCCCACCGTGATTATGGAAACCAGTTCAGAATGGCCGTAATGCGACCAACCGAAGCCAGCACTGAATCGCCCGGACCGGAATCGATCGAAGAGCTTTTTGCCGCTCTGGAATCGCCGCTCCTGGGCTATGCGCTCCGTTGCGCCGGTGAACTGGGCCTGGCGGAAGATGTCGTCCAGGAAGCGTTCATGAAACTGCATGCCCAATTTGAACAGGTACACCGGCCGCGCCAGTGGCTTTACCGCACGGTTCACAATCTCGCGCTGAACCGCCGGCGCGACGCGAAGAAAACCGTGCCGCTCGAACCCGATCCCGAAACTGAAAATTCCGCCGCCGTTGAACCCGCCGACCCCGCCCTGCCCCCGGACGAACAAATGCTCCGCCTTGAAGGCATCGGCCTGGTGCGGATCAGCCTGGAAACCCTCGATGGCCGCAGCCGCGAACTCGTGCGTTTGAAATTTCACGACGACCTTTCGTACAAGGAAATTGCCGCGCGCACCGGCCTGACCACCGGCAATGTCGGTTTCATTTTGCATCACGCACTAAAAAACATCGCCGCCGAGCTGGCGAAAACGGGAGTTGTGCCATGAACCCTGACCAGCCATCACGCGACCAGATCGAGACGCGCATCAGCGCGCTGCTGCTCGGCGAGTTGCCCGCCGACGAAGCCGCGCTGCTGCGCTACACGATTGCCCGGGACCCCGCACTGCAAAAATTGCATGACGAATTGCAGTCCACCCTCGTGCTCGTGCGCGAGGCCTCGAAAACTCCGGCGGATGCGCCCGTGGAAAAAGGCGCGCCGCTGAAACTTTCCGCCGAACGCCGCCAGAAGCTGCTCGCGCATTTCAAAACGCCAAGGGCGAAGCAAACCCCGGAACCGTTGTTTTGGTTGAAGCGCATCCAGATGCCATCCACGCTGGTGGTGAGCGCGCTAATAATTCTCTTCGTCCTTGGCATTGCGGCCATTTCCATCCCCAACTTTGTCAAAGCGCGGTCAACGTCACAGGCCAATGCCGTCATTAACAACTTGCGGCAGATTGACGCGGCAAAAAACGAATGGGCTTTGGAAAATAAGAAATCCGGCAATGATGTCCCGACATTCAATGATTTGAGTCCTTATCTGAAAGGGATTCCGCAGCCAGTCATGGGTGAAAAATACACATTGGGCAAGGTCTCTGAACCGGTTGTGGCGGATGTTAAAACGAGCCAGTCAAGGGGACAATACGGTGGAACTGGAGCCACATTGTCTGGCGGAAGCGGCAATCAACTGGAACGCCTGGACTCGGACGGCAAGCTGACCTTCCGGACGGCGTCGGGCGAGATTACTGAACGCGAATCAGTACAAGTTGCGACAGCGTCAGCCACACCCTCGGCGGCGACACCATCAGAGCCAGTAACGCTTGCGCCGGAACCGAAACTTCCTCCACCGCCGGCTGCGTCACCCGTGCAAATTGTTTTGCCGAAAGCTGAGCCAGCGCCGGAAATGTCGGCGCAACCAGCAGCCCCGGCTGATGCTGGAGTATATTCACAACGCATCGTTGGTTATGTGAACGTCCCTGTCCCTGCGGGGGGCGCGACGGTCACGGTATCGTCAGAGCCCGCTTCTGGCAGCACGCCGCTGCCAGCCGAAACGGGAGCAGGCCAACTGGCAAATTCTTCACCAGCAGGTCCGCTGCCCGCTGCGTCTGCCACAAGTGCAGATCAATTCCCTGCGATTACCCCCAACGGAATTTCCGCCGATCGTGCCAATGAACAACAGCTCTTTAAAGTACCGGCGATAGAGCTACCGAAGGCAGAACCGCCAAAGATGGCCGAACCACCAAAGATTGTAAGTGCCGATCAATTTGCAACGAGTGGACTTCAACCTGGTGGCGGCAGCACTGCGGACAAAAAATTCTACCGCAGTCTGGCGCCGCAACCTGCAAAATCTGCCACCCCTCTTTTGGGCGCTATTCCAATGGCTGGCAATTTATCTCAACCTGCAGCCCAGGCCGTCGTGTACACACCTCTGCGATCGAGCCGCGCCGTGGCTGTCGCCGCTGAAACGGCCAGTGCTGACGCCAATGATTCCACCAAGACTCCGCAATCAATCTCCGGCCTGCCGCCTGGAGATCGCAAGGACTTTGTTGGGCGTTATGCTTATATTGTCACCAATGCCGTTGCTCCTTTTGATCAACTTCAAACCCCTAATGCCCTTGCAGTAAATGGCAGTCCGCAAAACATCTTCAATCCAGGCACAACGCCGACCATGGACGAACAACAGTTGCAGGCGGTCAACCAGCAAAGAGTGGAGGGTGAAAAAATTTACAGCGAACAGTTGGTGCAGTTGCAGGAACTCAAATCCATTGAGCGAACCAACAAGGACAAGTTGGCTGAGGTGCTACCCCAGATGTTTCAAGATACGGCTCTCAATGACATGTTGAGCAAGCGACGCGAGGCCAATCAAAGCCTGGCTGTGCTGACCAATGATTACGCTGCCACAAGTTTGCCCGTGGCCCGCGCGCAAACTTCAATAGATGAATTAAACCACGAAATTGACGCCCGGATTGGCGGCATCATGGTGGGCTTGGAAAGCCAGGTGAACTCAAAGAAAGCCGAGCTCGACGGCATGACCACCTCAGTGGAAAAAGCCCAACAAAAAGAACAGGAAGACGCCAGCAAGAATCAGCCGTACTACGATGCCAAACGCGACTTGGAGCAAAAAATGGAAATGCACAAACTCCTTTATTCCAAGCTTGAGTCTGAAAAGCTCAATTTATTTCTTCCCATAAACAGCCTGGTTCAGATTACTGATCCGGCACAACCGGGAAAGAGTCAGAACACCTGGCAGCGCCTTACAGGCCAGGTTGAAAGCAAAGCGCGGATTAAGGTTGAAAGTGACGACACCGACATCCCGGGTATGAGCTCACCCACAGTCGCGTATGGCGGATATAACCCTTATTTCGTCCAGACGACGTTTGAAATCATGCGGTCAGAACCTGTGCTTGGCAAAGTGGTGGACGCATTAAATCTGGAATCGGCGTGGGCAAAAAAGAACGGTGGCGAAAAGCTGACTAAAAGCGAAGCCATTGCTCAACTCAAGCAACAATTGGATCTCCATTCGGTTCCAAACACCAGTTTGATTGAGATCGGCGCGAAGAGCAGTGACCCGCAAGAGGCCGCCAATATCGCCAATGCGGTTGCCAAAGCTTATGCCGAATATCGCTTTGAGGCTCGCCGGCAATTGACCACCAACGGCATCGCCGTGCTAGAAGATCAATTTACACAGCAGGAAGAGGACATCCGCACAGCCCAAGCCAAAGTGGAAAGTTTGGGTAAGCAATTAACTCCTGAAGCTCCGGAGCAAACCGACCTCCCCCTTCACAAACCCGCGCCAAATGCTCCCCTGCCCCAGCCGGAAATTTTGACCCGCGAAAATGCGTTCTCCACCTTTTCGCTGAACGTCAGCGACGTGTCGTTCAAGTTCGCCGAAGCCAGTCTGCAAAATGGCAAGCTGCCGGATACGGCGTCCATCCGCAGCGAGGAATTCATCAACGCCTTTGATTACCGCGACCCGGAAGCAGCGGCGGGCCAGGCCATGGCCTTCACGTCGGAGCGGGCGCGTTATCCCTTCGCCCACAACCGCGACCTGCTGCGGTTCTCCATCAAGACGGCGGCAGCGGGCCGGCCGGCGGGCCGCGCGTTGAATCTGGTGTTGCTGCTGGACAATTCCGGCTCCATGGAGCGCGCCGACCGCGTGGAAATCATCCGTGAGGCGTTGCGCGTGCTGGCCACGCAATTGCAGCCGCAGGACACGGTCAGCGTGGTCACCTTTGCGCGCACGGCCAGGCTTTGGGCGGACGGTGTCCGCGGCGACCAGGCTGGTGAAACGCTGAATAAAGTCGGCGGCATCACGCCGGAAGGCGGCACGAACCTCGAAGAAGCCATGCGGCTCGCCTACGAAACCGCGCGGCGGCATTACCTGGCCAACGGCATGAACCGCGTGGTGCTGCTCACCGATGGCGCGGCCAACCTCGGCAACGTGGACCCGGCGGCGTTGAAACAAAAGGTCGAGGCGCAGCGCAAACAGGGCATCGCGCTCGACTGTTTCGGCATCGGCTGGGAGGATTACAACGACGATCTGCTCGAACAGCTTTCCAGCAACGGCGACGGACGTTATGCGTTTCTCAATTCGCCGGAGGATGCGGCGAAAGATTTTGCCACGAAGCTCGCGGGCGCATTGCAGGTGGCGGCGGAGGGCGTGAAGGTGCAGGTGGAATTCAATCCGCGGCGCGTAATTTCGTATCGCCAGATCGGTTACGCAACGCATCAGCTTGCCAAGGAGCAGTTCCGCGACAACACCGTGGCCGCCGGCGAAATCGCCGCGCAGGAGGCGGGCAACGCGCTCTATACGATTGAAACCAATCCCAATGGCGACGGGCCGATTGCCACGGTGCATGTGCGTTACCAGATTCCGGGCACGACGGATTACCGCGAGCATAGCTGGGATGTGATTTACACGGGCACCGCGCCCACGCTCGACCAATCCAGCCCCGCCATGCGGCTGGCGGCCACAGCCAGCGCGTTCTCCGAATGGCTGGCGGCGAGTCCGTTCGCGCAGGAAGTCACCCTGGATGAACTGCTCAAAAATTTGAGCGGCGTGCCGGAAATTTACGGCGCGGACGACCGCCCGAAGCAGTTGGAAACAATGATCCGCGAGGCGAAGAGTTTGGAGGGAAAATGAGACCGGGCACTTTAGACGGGACGTCCTGGCGGGCGATAACAAAAGCGCCAGAGGGCTGGGCGCACTCCAAGACGCTGGCGCGAATGGCTGCGCCCCCGCATCCGCGGAGCGTCCTGGAGTGCGGCGGCCCTCCGCCGCTTTGGCCGGACGCGCAAATTGACCCAATGCAAACGTGTCCCTCCGCCACCGCCTTACAGATTTTTTACAAACCTTTGACCCGCGCCTGACAACCGGCAGCCGTCGCGGCTGCAAAAATTAATGAAATTATGAAAACGAACATTGCTGTTGGCCGTCGCCTTCCCCCCACTCCTTGGCAGCTTGGCCGCACGCTTGTCTATTTAGCCACACTCGTGTTTTCCTGCTGCGCTGCCCGCGCAGATGTCACGCTTCAGGATTTTAAACTGACCGGCGATCTTGGCGGCGACGTGGCCGCGTTCACCCTCGCCGGGAACGCCAAGGTGGATGACCCGAAAGGCGGCGTGCTGGAATTGCTGTCCGGGCCGGTCGCGCTGACCAGTCTCGGCGCGCAACAAAAATGGCACATGGACGCCGACCAGAATCGTTTCATTGCCCGCTTTGAGCATGGCGGCACGTTCCCCATCGAAGTTCATTTCAACGCCGCCGTCACCAAAAGCAATGACTGGCAGGCGGTCAATTTTCACGTGGCCACGAGCGCGTTGCAACCGGTCGTGCTGCAAGGGCTGGCGGCGGACACGGAATTTCAGTTTGCCAGCGCCGCGCGCCCCGAGCGCTCCGGCAGCAATTTCGTCAGTTACCTGCCCGTGGACGGCGCGGTCAGTTTTGCCTGGAAACAGGCGCGCCCGGAGGCCGAGGGGAAATTATTTTACGCGGCGGAAATGATTTCGCAGATCAGCGTCAGCCCCGGCCTCATGCGGCAGTCCGCCTTGCTTAACGGGAAAATCATGCAAGGTGAAATGAGCCGGTTCACGCTGAAACTCCACGGCGCGGGCGAGGTCACACGGGTGCAGGGCGATGAGGTGCTGGCCTGGAACGTCGAAGCGGTGGAAAATTCCGACGACCACGAATTGATCGTGCAGTTCAACCAGCCGCAGAAAGACGCCTTTGCCATCCTGGTGCAAATGCAGACGCCGCTCGGCGCCTTTCCGCAGGCGGCTGAGGCCATGCAGGTGCAGCCGGAAAATGCCACGCGGTTCGCCGGCAGCTTTCGCGTTGTGAACGACGGCGCGGTGCGGCTGGAGGTTTTGTCGGCGAGCGGTCTTTCACAAATTTCACCGGACCAGTTTCCCGAGGCAAACCTGTTTCATGCCACCGGCAGCCAGCGTTTTGCCTATCGCTTTTCCAGCGCGGATTTTGCGCTGCGCATCCAGGCGGACCAGATTTTGCCGGAGATCGGCGTGTCCCAGGTGCTGGCCTACAATCTCGGCGACAGCGAACTCTCCGTGGACGCGGAAATCGAACTCGACATCCGCGAAGCGCCCCTGCGCGAGCTGCTCCTGAACATCCCCAAAGGTTACGCGGTCGCGAAGCTCACGGCCTCCGGCTTGAGCGATTATTTTACCGGCGAAACGCCCGACCATAACGGCGCGGAACTGCGGCTGGTCTATGGCCAGCCGGTTTCCGACCGGCAGGTGGTTCAATTGCGCCTGGAACGCAACGAGACCCTTGGCGAAACGAACTGGACGCTGCCGCGCATTGAAGTCGCACAGGCAAAGTCCGTGCGCGGATTCGTGGGCGTCTGCGCGGACAATGGCTTTCGGCTCACGCCCGAACGCACGCAGGCATTGACGGAAATCGCCACGGCGTTTTTTCCGGGCCAGGTCGCCGGTCTCCAGTCGGCGTTTCGGCTGAGCGACGCCGACTGGCAGGCGACGATGCGCGTCGAGCGGTTGCCGCAGACCGTGCAGGCGGATGTGTTTCATCTTTTTTCCATCGGCGAAGGGATTGCCTACGGCAGCAGCGTGATGAATTACGTCGTCAGCGGCGCGCCGGTATCGGCGTTTCGGGTGGAATTGTCCGACGAATATTTCAACATCGAATTCACCGGCAAAGACATCCGCAATTGGGAGAAGACGACGAACGGCTGGCTCGTGCAACTGCACACGCCGGTGTCCGGCGCTTACACACTGCTCGCGACCTATGAGCGGCCGTTCAAGCCGCAGGGCGAGACGCTCGCGTTCACCGGCGCCCGCCCGCTCGACGCGCAATCCGAGTCCGGCCACACCATCATCATCAGCGCGTATCAATTTCAAGTGAAAGCCGCCGATGTTTCGCCCGGCCTGCTCGAACTCGAGCCCGGCGAAGTGCCGCCCGAATACCGCCTGTTCTTCGACCAGCCCGTGCTCAAGGCGTATCGCTACTCGGCGCGCCCGTTCAACTTGAATCTGGCGTTGAGTCCGCTCGCCCAGGGCGATTCACTGGCCCAGGTCGTGGACCGCGCGTCGCTCACCACGCGCATTTCCAAGGAGGGCCAGGCCATTACCGACGTGCGTTATTTTGTGAAAAGCCGGGGCAATCCCAACTTCCAGGTGACCCTGCCGGAGGGAACCGAGTTGTGGGCGGCCACCGTCAACAACACCGCCGTCGTGCCGGTGCTGGATGGAAAATCAAACCTCATTCCCCTGCCCCAACACGCCGATCCCGACACGGTGCTGACGATTGACCTGAAACTCGCCGCCCGTTCCCCGGACGCAAAAAATGTAAACGTCGCCACGCCCATCGTCGCCGCGCCGGTGATGCTGGCGGAATGGAAACTGCAGCCGGATGAAGGTCAACAACTGCAATTTCGCCGCGGCACGCTCACGCCCGTTGGCGGAACGGCGGATGTTTCGGGCTTCGCGCAAATCGCGCAGACGCTGCGTGGCAGCAATGCGGGCGTCTTCATATTTTCATTGGTCAAGGCCCTGGGCTTTTTGTTTCTGGCCCTGATCCTCTGGCGGTGGGCGGTGGCGGAAGGAGTTTACCGCTTCACCGTGCGCCATCTGGTGGGGACAGTCATTGGCTTGCTGGCGCTGGCCATCGCCATTTTTTCGTTCCTGCAAATCTCCAGCGCCTTCGAGAGCCTGCCGGTCACCGCGCCAAATCCGCTGACCTTCCTGGCGCCCGTGCAACAGGCAGGCAGCGCCCTCACCGTGCAGGTCGCCAACGTCGCCGCCACCCAACGCCCAAGTTCCATCAGCCGCGCCTGGCCGGCATTGCTCGCTTTGATCGTTTGGTTTCTCGCGTGGCGGCGCGATGACAAACCAGCCAGGGCAATCTTGAAAATTTTCGGCTGGACGCTGCTGGCCTGGGCCGCATTACGGTTGCCGAATGGCGCGCCAGTCTTCCTCGGCGTCATTGCTGCGTTTTTGGTGTTGCAGGTTGTGTTTCCGTCGCTGAGACAAATTTTGCGCCTGCCTGAACAACCGAACACGGATTTGCCCCCACCGCAAACGGACGTGCCGCCGGTGGTGGCCACACTGCTTATCGGCCTGCTCCTGCTTGGCGGCGCGCTCAATGGGCGCGCGGCGAACGCGATGCCTGAATCGGTCCTGCAGCAACTTCGCGTTGAAGACGGCTTTGCCACCGCCACGGCAAAAATCCACTGGCAGGCTGAAAAAGGCGAAACGCTGCCCTTGCTCTTTGAACCGGCGGTGCTCACGCACGTCAGCTATCCGAAATCGCTGAAGCTCGAATCTTCCCCCGGCGGTTCGCGCAGCGCGCAACAACTCGTCGCGCAGTCCGGCGGCGTCTTCGACATTGAAATCCAATACCAACTGCAAACCGCCAGGCTCAATGGCGACAGCGGATTCACCTTGCCGGTGCCAGCCGGCCTCATTAACCGCGCCACGCTTTCGCTGGTGAATCTGGACGTGGATGTTTACTCGCCTCAGGCCGTGTCTGTACAACGCAGCGCGGCGGGCAGCAATACGGTGGCCACGCTGGTGCTTGCCCCCGGCAGCGCGTGGGTGGGCTGGAAACCGCGCAGCCGCGACGTGAAAAATGAGAAACCGGTGTTTTATGCCGAGCTGTCGCAGCTTTACGTCCCCTCGGCCGGCGTCGTCGAAGGCGTCCATCAAGTTTCCATCCGCCCCGCCCAAGGCGAGCTTGATGAATTAATCTTCAACGTCCCTCCAGGCGCAACCATCACCGATGTCACGGACGGTTCAGGCGCGGATTCCAACCGGCAACCGGCAACCGGCAATCAACCGTCGCTGGTATCGCTTTGGCGTTTTGATCCCGACGCGCGAAAACTGCGCGTGACGCTCAATCCGGCGCAGTTCAAACCCTTCGCCCTCGTCATCCGTTCCCAGGTGGCCACCGGCACGTTGCCGTTCGCACAACGCGTCGGCCTGATTTCCGTCGAAGGCGCCGCCAATCAAATCGGCCTGCTCGGCGTGGCCACCGGCAATGAAGTGCAGCTCGATGACGTCGGCGCGGAAAAATTCTCCGCCATCAATCTCGAAGATTTCCCGGCCGATTTTGCGCAACCACTGGCCGCGCAATTTCCCGGCCTGACCGTGCGCCGGGCCTTCCGTTATGCCGACGCGCAGGCCTCGGCCTTGCTCAAGGCTTCGGCCGTGGAGCCGGATGTGCGCGTGGAAACCCAGGACACGCTGTCGCTCGGTGAGGACCGCACCGTGCTCGCGACGACGGCAGACGTCGCCATCACGCGCGCGGGAATTTTCAAGTTGAGCTTCCTCATGCCGGCGGGGTTTGATGTGGAATCCATCAGCGGCGCGGCGTTGAGTCATTGGACGGAATTAAAAACCGACGCCGGCCGGGTCATCACGTTGAATCTCACCGGCAAGACCGACGGCCAGCAGCAATTCATCATCAACCTTTCCGGGCCGGGCGTGAAAACCGCGAGCGCGTGGACGGTGCCGCAGATTTCATTTCGCGAGGCCGGCAAGCAGCGGGGAACCTTGCTCGTGGTGCCGGAACAAGGAATGCGCCTGGAGGCAACCGTCCGCGAGGGGGTGACCCAGCTTGACCCGCAAAAATCCGGCGTCCGGCAGAAAGGCGTGCTGGCCTTCCGCGTCCTGGAAAATCCGTGGCGCCTCGCGCTGGACATTGAGCAGGTTGATCCGTGGATTCAAGTCACCAGCCTGCAACACGCCACCGTCAACGAGGCGCAGGTAAAAGTCACCGCGAATTTGCAGTATCAAATCGAGAACACCGGATTAAAATCATTCCGTCTTCTCATTCCCACGAACGCCGAAGGCGTGACCTTCCAGGGCGACCAGCTTGCGGATTTTCTCGCGGTGGACGGCGCGGTGACGAATGGCTTGCAGGCGTGGGAAATCAAGCTGCACCGCCGCGTCATCGGCCAGTATTTGCTGCAGGTGAATTACTCGACGCACATCACGGGACAGTCGGGGGAAACGATTTTGCGCGGCGTGCTGGCGGCAGATGTGAATTTGCAGCGGGGCTTCGCCACCGTGCAATCCGCCGGACGCCTGCAGGTGCGCGTGGACGATCTGCCCGCCTCGCTCCAGCCCACCGAGTGGCAGGCCATTCCGCGCGCGTTGCAGAAAGATTTGGCCACTGCCTCGGCGAATTTCGCGTATCGCCTCGTGGAACCGGATTTCCAACTGCCCTTGAAACTGGAGCGCCACGACGCGGCCAAACTTCTGCCCGCGCGCGTCAACGACATCACCCTCACCTCGGTGATTTCTGATGCCGGGGCGATGCTCACGCAGGCGCATCTGGACATTTTGCCGGGCGACAAGCGCCTGCTGTATCTCAAATTGCCGGCGGGCGCGAATTTTTGGTTCGCCTTCGTGAACCAAAACGGCGTCTGGCCGTGGCGCGAGGGCGACCAGATTTTGATTCCCCTCGAACAACAGTCGCGCGGCGACCAGCCCGTGCCGGTGGAAATTTATTTCAGCAGCGACGCCGGCAAACCAGGCGTCAGCGCGCTGGACTTGAATCTGCTCGCGCCGAAATTTGATTTGCCGCTGGAAAATTTGACCTGGCGCGTGTTTCTGAACGACAAGTGGCAGGTGAAAAAGTGGAGCGGCACGCTGCAATTGCAGCAGCAGGAAATCGTGGCCAACAGCGCGCTCGACGTGGAGGGCTACCTGCAAAATGAGTCGAGCTTCAAACAGGCGAAATCCAAACAGGCCGAGCAGGAACTGGCGTATGGCAATGCGTACCTGCAAAACGGTGACCCGCAACAGGCGCGGCGCGCGTTCGAGTCCGCCTTTGGGTTGTCCACCCACGACGACGCGTTCAACGAGGACGCGCGCGTGCAGCTCAACAATTTGAAATTGCAGCAGGCCTTGGTGGGATTGAACGTGCGCCAGGCTGCGGTGGCCGGCGAAAACAGCGCCGTGGGCGGCAAGTTAAACGAATTGCGCAACAACAAGGACGGAAATTACACCCAGCAGGACGCCAAGCAGATCATTGACAATAACAGCGCCGACGAAAACACCGCCTTGATGAAACTCGCGGATCGCCTGATCCAGCAGCAGGATGCGGCCGTGGCCAACCCCGCCGTCATCCGCGCGAACATCCCGGAGCAAGGCCGCCTGCTCACCTTCAAACGCGCCGTGGTGGTGGACACCTGGGCCGACCTGAACATCGGCCTGCACGCGCACACCACCAATGGTGTGTCCTGGGGCATCCGCATGGCCGTATTGGCGCTCGTTACCCTGGTGCTGGCAGGATTCACCCTGCTCGCACGCGGCCTCAAGAAAATCCAAGCGGTGTGAGCGCTGACGTAAGCCTGATTAAAATCGTGGCCAGTTGCTTGCTCGCAGCCTGCCAAAGCGGCGGAGAGCCACACGCAGTCCGGGACGCTTCGCGCATGCGGGGTCTCGCTTATTCGCGCCAGCGTCTTGGAGTGCGCCCAGCCCTCTGGCGCTTTTTCCTCCCATCAAACCGGCTCACTAAGATTCCCGCAGATTTCTGGAGCAAAATAATATTCCACTTCCGGCGATAAAACACGCGGACACATCGCCATAAAACGGGAACGGCGGCAGCGACAATCGCAAGCCATGCACCAGCAAAATCAAACCTTCCAGCAACATCAGCATTCCGAACCAGGGAATCGCCGCGGAAAACTTTTTCGGCCAGATGGTCAAAATTAAATACCAGCCCCCAACCAGGGCAAATGCCCCCGCAGCCATTCGCAACCAGTAGTCCAGCATCGGATCGTAGGCGATTGGCTTTGCGCCGAGTCCTTCCAGAAGCTGTTCCGCCTCCGACCAACTGACAAAAACACCAACGGCGGAAACGCCCCAGGCAAACGCCGAAAAGCCCAGAAATAGTCTTAAGAGACGGAGTTGCATCAAAGTTTAGTTGAGCCACGTAGAGAATTAAAACTTCATCTGGTCGGGAAGTTCAGGTTCCCCGCGCGCCATGCCAGATGCGGGCAATACCGACAATCTGTTTTTCCGACAAAACTTTGTAAATGATGCGATAGGGACGAAAAATAATTTCCCGAACCGTTTCGTCATTTTTCTCCGGCACGATCCGGCCAACTTGCGGAAACTGCGCCAGCGAATCCACTTTGGAGATGAGCTTGTAACCGAACGATCCGGCAATGGTCGGATTATCTTTGGCAATGAACAGCACAATTGCCTGCAAGTCGTCCAGTGCCTGTTCCGATCAGGCTATTTTGAAAGCCATGACGCCAGTTGCCGTTTGACTTCCTCATGTGGCACCGTTTCCCCGCGTTCAATTTGGTCAAGCCCCTTGCGAATTGCGGCCAAAAACTCCATTCGCTCGGCGATTACCTCGATGCTCGCATCTTCGGGCAGCCGTTCAATCGAATCCAGGGCCAGTTGTTTGTCGCTCATAAAATGGATTTCATGCAGCTTTTTGGCTCAATAGCACACGGTCACAATTTAACCGCGCCCCCACGTAAATCCAACTTTTCTTTGACACTTTTCTTTTGCCCGCTCAAAGCCAAAAATTGAGGTGCTCGAACTCAGAAATCTTCAATGTTCATGCCGCAAGTCCAGGGCATTTTCGTAAATAGCCAAACCAAGGCAGTCAGCGGCAATCACATTGCCGGTTGCGGGCGCAGGTTGAGAATTGTGGGATATTTGTTTCGATGTGGTTTTCCTGCCATTTGATGCCATTCCTTTTCTTGATCAATTTACAGTCTTATTAAACATGATATTTTGGGGAATAATTGGCGGAGCGTTTTATCCGTTACTTTGTCCTGGAAATGCTGCCCCTACCCCATAACTCTCAATTGGCTTCGTTTTCTCTTTGGGCCATTGTTGCCCAGCGTGCTTGCACAGCTTTGAATAATGCCGGTTAAAAAACTGTTAGCGGCTACGTGGTTTTTTTCTGGAACACGTGTAGAGTGGCGGGTGGATTAAACCCGAAGTTCAAAAACCGAATTAGCCGCCGGGGGCGGAATTTCACCCGCATCCTTCCGGAACGGCGCAGAACTCAATTCGGGCTTCGGATTTCGAATTAAAATGAGATTCAAGTCACCTGACGTAACCCCCTGCAAATCAAGTCCACTCAAGGTAAATCAAGGTGAATCAAGCCTGCTCAAGCCAAAAAATAATGAAATGGCGCAAATGTAGGAGCCCCAACAAGCTGACGTATGAAAATGATTTTCGGATTTAATTTTTCCGGATTCCATTGATGCTATGGCAACATGAATCGCGCCCCAGATTATCGTGGACGCCTCGCGCCATCGCCGACGGGGTATCTGCACGTCGGCCACGCGCGCACCTTCTGGACCGCCCAGGAGCGCGCCCGTGCCCGGGGTGGCCACCTGATCTTGCGCAACGAGGACCTGGATGCCGTCCGCTTCAAGCTGGAATTTGTCGAGGCGATGCTGGAGGACCTGCGCTGGTTCGGCTTTGACTGGAGCGAAGGCCCGGATGTCGGCGGCAAATTTGGCCCCTACAACCAGAGCCAGCGCATGGATTTTTACCGCGCCGCGCTGGAAAAACTTCGCGCCGGCCATTTTGTCTATCCCTGCACCTGCTCGCGTAAAGACATCCGCGACGCCGTTACCGCGCCCCATGCGGGCGACGATGAGGTGATTTATCCGGGCACGTGCCGTCCCAAAGGTGACCAGTGGCAGGTCTCAGGTGACATGAACCCGGAGTCTCCCGTCCTGTCGCCTGGCACCCCTCACTCGCCACGTGGACCCAACTGGCGTTTTCGCGTGCCCGATGGCGAGACAGTTTCGTTCGTGGACGGAAATTTTGGCAGGCAGCAATTTGTCGCCGGACGTGATTTTGGTGATTTTGTGGTCTGGCGCGGCGACGGGGTGCCCGCGTATCAACTCGCGTGCGTGGTGGATGACGCGACGATGCAAATCACCGAGGTCGTGCGCGGAGCTGATTTGCTGGTCAGCACGGCGCGGCAGCTCTTGCTTTATCGCGCGCTGGGTTTCACGCCGCCGGCTTTTTTCCATTGCGAATTGATGCTGGACGACCGCGGGGTGCGGCTGGCGAAACGACACGATTCTTTAAGTCTGAAACAATTAAAGTCCAGGGGCGAAACCCCCGATAATCTTCGGACTGGCTGGAAGCTGTAAATAAGCAAGCCTAAGCCAAATTTTTTCAAAAAAACCTTGTGAAATTTTTCACGATAAGGCAAATTTTGCGGCTCTGACGCCCCATGGCTTTCTGCCTGCCGGAGTTGAATTTGTCGTCGGATCAGTTGGTGTTAAATTTTGTGAACCAATTTAAAAAAATTGTTTTTGTCTGGCTTCTTCTGGCGGTGATTTTCGCCGCGAGTTCGGAAGCCCAGCCTGCCGTTACCGGGATGACCAACACGGTCACCGCCGCGGCCAGTCCCGTACCGGCTGCGGCGGCGGAAGAAGAGCTGGTAACCCAGATCGCGCCCACACTTTTTAACATCGGACCACTGCCGGTGACAAATTCGATGATCTGCACCTGGATTGTCGCCGGATTGATCATTCTCCTGGTGCGGCTCACCACCTGGAAGATGAAAGAAATTCCCTCGGTTGGACAAAACGCGATGGAGGCGTTGATTGAGGGCTGGGAAGGTTTGATGGGCAATGTGTTGGAACCAAAAGTCGTCAAGTGGGTCTTCCCCCTGGCGATGTCTTATTTCATTTTCATTGTCATTTCAAACCTGACGGATTTATTGCCCGGCGTCGGCAGCATTGGTTTTGGCCAACCGGACACGAGCAGCCCGCTTCCGTTTGCCATCGAGCATGTCAGCAGACCTTTTTTCCGTCCGCCGACTACGGATGCGAATCTGACTGTGGCGATGGCGGCAATCTTTTTTGTCATGGGGTTATATTGGGCGGTGAAGTACAACGGGCCTTTTGGCGTCATTAAACATGTCTTTGGAGTCAAGGTGGACTCAAACAAATGGGCCTATCCGCTGTTGCTGGTGTTGTTCATTTTCATCGGGGTCATGGAATCGTTTTCCATTTTATTCATCCGACCGGTGGCGCTGGCCTTGCGTCTTTATGGCAACATCTTCGGCGGCGAAACCATGCTGTCGCTGGCCTTGTCGCAGAAGCCGTGGTATTTCGCCATGCTGGTGGCCATCCCGGGATACTTTTTTGAACTGGTCGTCTGCCTGTTGCAGGCGTTTGTATTCACCATGCTGGTGGTCGCGTTTGTCGGCACGCTTTGCACGCACACAGACGAAGAACATGGCCATTGAACTTTAACCATTTGCGACCGGGAGACCTTTCGGCGAACGGTTGCGAGAAACTGAAACCAAGAACAAAAACATATGCTCGCAGAAATGACAGGTAATATTCACATTGGTCTGGCCTTCGGTGGCGCGGCCATCGGCATCGGCATCGCCGCCGCGGGCGGTGTCATGGCCATCGGCCGCAATCCCGGCGCTTTCGGCAAGGTCTTCACGACGATGTTGATCGGCATGGCGCTCTCCGAAGGATTGGCGATTCTCGCCTGGATCGTAATTCACAAGAACGGTTTATGATCGAATCCCTTGGCATCCGGTGGATTGAGTTGCTCGCCCAGGCGGTCAATTTTTCCATCGTGCTGTTCGTGCTCTGGAAACTGGCTTACAAGCCCGTTTTCAACATGCTCGAAGCCCGGCGGCAAAAAATCGCCGATGGCGTCGCCGACGCGGAAAAAATCAAGGCCGAACTCGCCCGGACCGAGGCCGCGCGCCAGAAAATCCTGGCCGATGCGGGCGATCTGGCGAACAAGATGATCGCGGATGCCCGCGCCGCCGCCGCGCGCGTGGCCGAAGTGGAAACGCAAAAGGCCGTCACCGCCGCCGAGCAGATTCTGATCAAGGCCCGCGAAGCCGCCGCGCAGGAACGCGCCGCCACGCTCGCCGCCCTGAAACGCGAGGTCGGCCGTCTGGTGGTGCAAACCTCCATGACCGTGACCGGCAAGATCCTCTCGCCGGTGGATCAAAACCGTCTCGCGGAGGAAACCCAGAAACAATTTAATTGATTTGACTGGTACGGCTGGCCTGCCGGTCAGCCAGAACCGCCAAACCCGACCATGAAAATTTCCAAGCATGCCCAGCGCGAGGCCCGGCAACTGTTTCGCAGTTGCCTGGTCAACGGCAGCCTGGACGAGTCCCGCGTCCGCCAGGCCGTGGCCATGCTTGCAGAACTGAAACCGCGCGGCTACGTGGAAATCCTGGCCCGCCTGCACCGCCTGGTAAAACTGGATGTCGCCCGGCGCACGGCGTGGGTGGAAAGCGCGGTGGAGGCCTCCCCCGAACGCATGGCCGGCATCAAGGCCAGCCTCGAAAAACGCTATGGCGCGGGCCTGGACATCAATTATTTGGTCAAGCCCGCGCTGATCGGCGGCCTGCGGGTTCAGGTGGGCAGCGACCTTTACGATGGCAGCGTGAAAACCCGTTTGGAAAAATTGCAGCAAAGCTTTTAACCGGATTCTATGAGTAATTTGTTACAGGAAATTGAAGCCAAAATCGCCGGCGCCAAGGCCGCGACGGCAAAACAAAACGTCGGCACCGTCCGCGAAATTGGCGACGGCGTGGCCAAAATCGAAGGCCTCACCGACACCATGCTCAACGAGATGCTCGACTTCGGCAACGGCGTCGTGGGCATCGCCCTCAACCTCGAGGAAACTGAAGTCGGCGCGATCATTCTCGGCGATTATACCAAAATCAAGGAAGGTTCCGAGGTCCGCACCACCGGAAAGCTTTTGCAGGTGCCCGTGGGCAAGGGCCTCCTGGGGCGCGTCGTCAACGTGCTCGGCCAGCCGCTGGACGGCAAGGGGCCAATCAAGGAAACCACCTTTTATCCGCTCGAAAAAATTGCCCCCGGCATCGTCCGGCGCCGGCCCGTCACCCAGCCGGTGCAAACCGGCATCATGGCCATTGACGCGATGATTCCGATTGGCCGCGGCCAGCGCGAACTCATCATCGGCGACCGTTCCACCGGCAAGACCACGATTGGCGTGGACACCATGATCAACCAGGCCCGCATCAACAAAGCCGCTGAAGAAGCCGGGGATAAAGAGTGCCGCCCCATTTACAACATCTACGTCGCGATTGGCCAGAAGCAGTCGAATATCGCGCGCGTCATCGGTGTTTTGGAGGAAGCCGGAGCCTTGCCTTATACGATAGTGGTGGTCGCCTCGGCTTCTGATTCTGCCTCAAACCAATACCTCGCCCCGTTCGCCGGCGCGGCCATTGGCGAATGGTTCATGGACAACGGCATGGATGCGCTGATCATTTACGATGATTTGTCCAAGCACGCCGTTGCCTACCGCCAGGTGTCCCTCATTTTGAAGCGTCCCTCCGGCCGCGAAGCGTATCCCGGTGATGTATTTTACCTCCACAGCCGCCTGCTCGAACGCAGCGCGCGCGTGGGCGAAAAATACGGCAACGGCTCGCTTACCGCCCTGCCCATCATCGAGACGCAGGCCGGTGACGTTTCGGCCTACATCCCCACCAATGTAATTTCGATCACGGACGGCCAGATTTATCTGGAAACCGACTTGTTCTATCAAGGCGTGCGCCCCGCCGTGTCCGTCGGTTTGTCCGTTTCGCGGGTCGGTTCCGCCGCGCAGATCAAGGCCATGAAACAGGTGGCCGGCCGTATCAAGGGCGACCTCGCCCAGTTTCGCGAGCTGGCGGCGTTTGCGCAATTTGGTTCCGACCTCGATGCCAAAACGCAGGCCCTCCTCGAACGCGGCAAGCGCATCATCGAAATTTTCAAGCAGCAGCAATACGACCCCATTTCCGTCGAGGCCCAGGCGATGGTGCTCTGGACGATGCAAAACAACTATTTTGACGATGTGCCGGTGGAAAAAGTGAAGGATTTCCAATTCAAACTTTCACAATACTTCCACACGCGCAAGCCGGAGCTGCTGGTCAAAATTTTGAAGGAAAAAGCCATCAGCGATGCCATCGCGGCGGAGTTGAAGGCGGCGGTGGGCGAATTCAAACAGACTTACCGCTGATTTTCAATGCCCAGCACGCGCGACATACGCCGGCGAATCAAGTCGGTCAAGAACACCGCCCAGATCACCAAGGCCATGCAAATGGTGGCCGCGGCCAAGATGCGCCGCGCCCAGCAGGCCGCGCTCGTGGGCCGGCCCTACGCGCAGTTGCTCAATGAAATCATGGCCGAGGCCGCCACCCGCACGGTCGGCTTCGAGCACCCGCTGATGCAGGCGCGGCCCGTGGCCAAACGCGCGCTCGTCCTGGTCGGCACCGACCGCGGCCTGTGCGGCGCCCTGAACGGCAACCTCTTCCGCGAGGCCATGAAGCTGGACAAGAACACCACCGTCTTTATCACGGCGGGGAAAAAACCGGCGCAATTCGTTTCCCGCACCAAACGAACCCTCGTGGCGGAATTCCATTACAAGGACACCCCGGAATTTGGCGAGGCCCGCGCCATCTCAAAATTTGTGCAGCAGATGTTTCTCAAGGGCGAAGTGGATGCCGTGGACGTTCTCTTCCCGCGTTTCATCAACACGCTCACGCAGCAGCCGCAAATGGTTCCGTTCCTGCCCATCGGAAAAATCTCCGCCGCGACCGCCGGCGTGAACTCGCCGGCGCAGGCGCTGCCGGCTGGCAGCACCACGGACGTTTTTGATTTTGAGCCGGACGAGGAAACGGTGCTCGGCGAACTGCTGCCGCACAGTCTGACCTTTCAGATGCACCAGATTCTGCTGGAAACCAAGGCCAGTGAACAAAGTGCGCGCATGGTCGCCATGAAGAACGCCACGGACAACGCCACCCAGATTATCAAGGACCTGACGCTCGAATACAACAAGCTGCGCCAGGCCAACATCACGAAGGAACTTTTGGAAATCACCACCGCCCAGATGGCAGTCGGCTGAGGCGCTCGAAACGCAAATTTAAAATTTGAAATCATAAAATGAACAAAGGCAAAATCGTTCAAATCATCGGCCCGGTCGTGGACGTCGAGTTCGTCGGGGAACTGCCCGCGATTTACAATGCATTGACGGTCGAATATGACCTGCCCGGCCACGGCAAATCCAAATTGACCCTCGAAGTGCAGCAGCACCTCGGCGACAACTGGGTGCGCGCCGTCGCCATGAGCACCACCGAAGGCCTTAAGCGCGGTTATGAAGCGGCGGACACCGGCTCGCCGATTTGCATGCCCGTCGGCGAAGCCGTCATGGGCCGCGTGTTCAACGTCACCGGCGAAGCCGTGGACGAACAAGGCCCGGTGAAGGCCGATAAATACAACCCCATTCATCGCGCCGCGCCCACGCTCGTGGAACAGTCCACGTCGCCTCAAATTTTGACCACCGGCATCAAGGTGATTGATTTGATCTGCCCGTTTTTGAAGGGCGGCAAGGTCGGCGCGTTCGGCGGCGCCGGCGTCGGCAAAACCGTCGTCATCATGGAACTCATCAACAACATCGCCAAGCTGCACGGCGGCATCTCGATGTTCGCGGGTGTCGGCGAACGCACGCGCGAAGGCAACGATCTTTACAACGAAATGATCGAAGCCGGCGTCATCAAGGTGGAAAAGGACGAAAAAGGACATCCCAAAAAGAACGAGTTCGGCCTCCCCATCATCGCCCCCGGCTCCAAGATCGGCCTGGTGTACGGCCAGATGAACGAACCGCCCGGCGCGCGTCTCCGCGTGGCACTGTCCGCGCTCGCCGTAACGGAATATTTCCGCGATGAAAAGAACCAGGACGTGCTCCTGTTTGTGGACAATATTTTCCGCTTTTCGCAGGCTGGCTCCGAAGTCTCCGCCCTGTTGGGCCGCACGCCCAGCGCCGTCGGTTACCAGCCCACGCTGGCTGCCGAAATGGGCGACTTGCAGGAGCGCATCACCTCCACCAAAAAAGGCTCCATCACCTCCTTCCAGGCGGTTTATGTGCCGGCGGACGATTTGACCGACCCTGCTCCGGCCACGACGTTTGCGCATTTGGACGCGACCATCGTGCTGGAACGTTCCATCGCGGAGCTCGGCATCTATCCCGCCGTGGACCCGCTGGCCTCCAATTCACGGGCGCTCTCGCCGGAAATCGTCGGCAAGGAACATTACGAAACCGCGCGCGGCGTGCAGAAAGTATTGCAACGCTATAAGGATTTGCAGGACATCATCGCCATTCTGGGCATGGACGAACTGTCGCCCGACGACAAGTTGACGGTCTATCGTGCGCGCAAAATTCAACGCTTCCTGAGCCAGCCCTTCTCGGTGGCCGAAGTGTTCACCGGTCGTCCCGGCAAGCAGGTGCCCGTGGCTGAAACTGTCCGCGGCTTCAAGGAAATTCTCGAAGGCAAACACGATGACGTCGCCGAGCAGAATTTCTACATGAAGGGCGGCATTGACGAAATCAAGGAATAATGCCCGCCACCCTCAAACTCGAAATCGTCACGCCGGAGGCGAAAGTTTTCTCCGACGACGTGGAGATGGTCTCGCTGACCGGCATTGATGGCGACATGGGCATTTATCCGGAACACATGCCCGTGATGACCCAGCTTGTCGCCGGCGAAATCGCCGCGCGAAAAAACGGCGAAAACATCTTCCTGGCGGTCGGCGATGGTTTTGTGCAGATCACCGGCAAGCGCGTGGCCATCCTCACGGACATGGCCATCAAGGCCGATGACATTGACGAAGTCAGGGCCGAGGAAGCCCGCAGAAATGCCGAGGCCCGCCTCGCCAACAAGTTGAGCGATGAAGAAGCCGCCACAGTTCACGCCGCCCTCGCTCATGCCACCACCCAGCTCAAAGTAAAGCGGCTGCACAAGAAATAACGCCGAACCCGGGTTTTGGATCTCGGATGTCGGATTTCCGGCTGGACTCTTTCAGGCTGTAAATGATTGTATCTCCTGCTTGAGCTGACTTTCGGCAAGCAGCCAGTTGGCCACGTCATGACCTGGCGGGCGGCCCTGTTTTTCCCAGAGGATGTAGGCACGCTCCGCTATAAGATCGCTGGTGATTTCCCGGCGCGGTGCGATACTTGGCGCATTCCCGGCTTTTGCCGGCGACGTCTTGAGGCTTTGTTTCGGCGCTCGAGTGGCCGCAGGCGGCGTGGCGGTGGAAACTTTGGCGGCAGATTTGGTGGTTTTCGGTTTGGTCGTTTTGATCGTTTTCATTGGATTTCTGGCGTTTTATTTTGTTTAACCGGGCATTTTGCCGGGGCAGCGTCTTGTTTTAGGCTGCAAAATCCGGAGATTACTCCTTGTCTCAAAAGACTACTAAATCCACCCGCTCCTGTCCAGATGCAACCGGAGCGCAACCAAAGTAACCAAATAGATTTGCCCGCGCGCCGTGCCGCTACTAACTTAATTTCGTGTCCGTTAAATTCACCATCCTCGGCAGCGGTTCCGCCGGCAATTGCGCCTACCTGGAAACCGGCGAAGCGCGCATCCTCGTGGATGCCGGATTTTCCACGCGCCAAATCCGCCTGCGCCTGGCCAGCATCGGGCGGACCCCGGAAAATTTGTCCGCCATCCTGCTGACCCACGAGCATTCCGACCACATTTCCGGCCTGCTCGGACTCGCCGACAAATTTCACATTCCCGTCTTTTGCAATCGCGGCACGCAGGACGGCACCATCTGGGCGTTCAAGGAAAAATGGAGCAAAAAAACCAATCTGGCGCTGGAAAATGCCGACATGTTCAAATCCAAAATTGACTGGCGGCTGTTCGAAACCGGCGCGAGCTTTGAAGTCGGCGACGTGGCCATTGAATCGTTTTCCGTGCCCCACGACGCGCAGGACCCGGTTGGCTTCATCCTCCGCACCGCTGCCCGCAATGTTGGCTTTGCCACCGACCTCGGCCATGTCACCAAACTGGTGCTCGAACGCATCCGCGCCGCAAATATCCTCGTCCTGGAATCGAATCACGATGTAAAGATGTTGCAGGACTGTCCGCGCCGGTCGTGGGCGCTCAAGCAGCGCATCCTGGGCCGGCACGGTCATATTTCCAATGTCACCGCCGCCGACACTGTGGCGCAGATCATGTCCGCCGGCTTGCGGCAGCTTTATCTCGCGCACCTGAGCCGCGAATGCAACACTCCCGAACTCGCGCAGCACATCATGGCCGAACAGCTTTTTCATATTGGAGCCACGCACGTCCAGCTTCAAATCGCCGCGCAAGATGTGCCGTGTGCCACCAGGGAATTGCAGGCGGATTCCAAATTGGAATCTTAAAAGACCGCTTGCATTCCAAATGCCTGCCTCCTGTTTTTAATCTAAATGGCTGACCCACGCATCCAGACCATCTCCGCACTCGACCTGCCGGAGCTGGCGCCGTATCGCACGCTGCGCCGCGCGGCGGAGCACGCGGCCCACGGCATTTTCGTGGCCGAGGGCGACAAGGTGGTGCGCCGGCTTTTGGAAAGTAATTTTGGCGTGTTGTCCGTGCTGCTGCCGGAAAACCGCGTCGCGGAGTTTGAACCCCTCCTCCGCGCCCGCCCGGAAAAAAGCATTCCCGTCTTTGCGGTCACCAAAAAATCCGTGCTGGAGGAACTCGTCGGGTTCGAGATGTTCCAGGGCGTGCTGGCAATTGGCAAAATTCCCGCCGCCGTCACTTTGGAAACAATTCTGGCGGACAGTCCGCATCCCAAACTCTTCGCCGCCGTGGACGGTTTGACGAGCGCCGAAAATATCGGGCTGCTGACGCGCAATTGCGCGGCGTTTGGCGTGCAGGCGCTCATCGTCGGCGAGACCAGCAGCAGTCCGTTCCTCCGCCGGGCCGTGCGAAATTCGATGGGCACGATTTTTCAACTGCCGGTATTGGAACTGAAACCGGAACCCCAGGCGAGCGTTGCCCGAAATTTGGCGGACACGCTGCGCGAACTGCGGGCGCAGCGCATCCGCTGCATTGCAGCGCATCCGCACACCGAGAAGCAATCCTTGTCGCAGACGGATTTCACCGGCGACTGCTGCATTGTATTTGGCAGCGAGGGCAATGGTCTTTCGCCGGCAGTTCTCACCGCGTGCGACGAGGCGGTGGCCGTTCCCATGGCTGCCGGCGTGGACTCCCTCAATGTGGGCGCGGCGGCAGCGGTGTTTCTTTACGAAGCGGCGCGGCAGCGGGGAAAAACTTAACCCGAAAACCGAGCCAATGTTCCAATAAAAAAACGGCGGTCATTACGACCGCCGTCTTGATTTTTTAAATCATTCAACCCGCCGGAGCCGGGGCCGGAGTGCCCAAGCCGGGCAGTTTCGGCGGCGCGGGTTTGGGCGGAGTTTCCGGCAACGGTGTTCCTGCCGGCGCTCCCATCATTGGGGTCATGTTGGCCGGAGGTTTCGGCGGGGGCGTAAAAATTCCCGTGCGGACAATTTCGTAAACCTGCGCCCCGTCGAGCGTTTCGTATTCAAGCAGGCTGCTGGCCACCAGCTCCAGCTTGTCCCGGTTGGTTTCAATCAACTGCTTCGCGGTGTGGAATGCGCCGTCCACGATGCGCTTGACCTCGGTGTCAATTTCCTGCGCGGTGGCCTCGCTGTAATCCTTGGTGCGCATCATGTCGCGGCCCAGGAAAACATATTCCTGCGCCTCGCCGTAAAGCACGTTGCCCAGCTTCTCGCTCATGCCCCAGTGCATGACCATCGCCTTGGCGAGCTGCGTCGCCTGCTGGATGTCCATCGCCGCGCCGCTGGAAATGTCGTCGGTAACGTATTCCTCGGCAATGCGCCCGGCCATCGTCATGATGATGGTGTCAATGGCCTGCTTGCGCCGCATGTTTAGCATGTCTTCCTTCGGCAGCGACATGGTGACGCCCAGCGCCCGTCCGCGTGGAATGATGGTGACCTTGTGCAACGGATGCGTGTGTTTGAGCAGCACGTTGACGAGCGCGTGGCCGGCTTCGTGCCAGGCAGTCGCGCGCTTTTCCTCGTCGCTCATCGCCATGCTGCGGCGCTCACGGCCCCAGCGCACCTTGTCGCGCGCCTCTTCAAGTTCGGGCTGGCCAACCCCTTTTTTATTGGTGCGCGCTGCCAGCAACGCGGCTTCGTTCAATAAATTCGCGAGTTCCGCGCCGGAATAACCCGGCGTGCCGCGGGCAATAACCGACAAATCCACATCCGGCAGCAGCTTCACATTCTTGGCGTGAACCTTCAAAATGCCCTCACGCCCCCGCACATCCGGGAGGTTCACCGTGACCTGCCGGTCAAAGCGTCCGGGGCGCAGGAGCGCCGGGTCAAGCACGTCTGGCCGGTTCGTGGCCGCGATGATGATGATGCCTTCCTGCGTGTCAAAACCGTCCATCTCCACAAGCAGCGCATTCAAAGTCTGTTCGCGCTCATCGTTCCCGCCGCCGAGACCGTGACCGCGGGAACGGCCCACGGCGTCAATTTCATCAATGAAAATCAAACAGGGCGTGCTCTTCCGCGCCTGCTCAAACATGTCCCGCACCCGGCTCGCACCCACCCCGACAAACATTTCCACAAAATCCGAACCGCTGATGCTGAAGAACGCGGCGTCCGCCTCGCCCGCAATGGCTTTGGCGAGAAGCGTTTTGCCCGTGCCGGGCGGCCCGACCATCAAGACCCCCTTGGGAATACGTCCGCCGAGGCGCTGGAATTTCTTCGGATCCTTCAAAAACTCGACCAGTTCGGAAACTTCCTCAATTGCCTCGTCCACGCCGGCCACGTCTTTAAACGTCGTTTTATTGCGGTCTTTGGCGAGCATCCGCGCCTTGCTCTTGCCGAAGCTCAGGGCGCCCTTCCCTGCGGCCTTGATCTGGCGGATGAAGAAAAACCAGAACAGCACGCCCAGAATTAGAAACGGCGCAATGCTCCAGATCAGTTGCGTGACCACCACGTTGGGCGAACTGATGGAGATCTTCGGTGAATGCGTCAGTGAGCTTTCTGCTTCCTTGGTCAATAAAAAGTTATGCACCACGAAGGGGATTTGATCCTTTGTCACTTTGCCATCCTTGTCCGTTCCCAAATAACTGCCGGTGACTTCTGTGAGCGGCAATGTCGTCTGGTTCACGACGATGGTCGCGCTGGCGATCTGGTTCGAGGCGAATTTATCAAAAAATTCAGCTTGCTTGATTTCGGTGGGCGGCACCGTGATATGTTGTCTCATCAAAAACAACATCGCGGCGGCCGCGATAATTCCCGCCCACGCCAACAGCGTAAAAACCGGTATTTTATTAAAGCTGTTACCGGGCGGTTTTTTCTGGCCGCCATTGTCTTTTAAATTGGAATCGTCATCAAACATTTAGCTAGCGCCAAAATATCATGCCATTGCCACTTTCGCAATCTGTGAATTCCATTATAATTTAAGCGATGCATCTGGGACCGTTGCCGCTTGAATCCAACCTGTTTCTCTCGCCTCTGGCGGGCTACACCAACCTGCCCTTCCGCCTGGTCGTGCGCGAACTCGGCGGCGTGGGCCTGTGTACGACCGATCTGGTCAATGCCCGCTCTTTGATCGAGCAGCGCGAGAAGGCCTTCAAGCTCATCGAAACGCGCCCGGCGGATTCGCCGCTGGCGGTGCAGCTCTTCGGCTCCGTGCCGGCGGAAATGCGCGAGGCGGCGCTGATGGTCGAGGCGCGCGGCGCGGCTTCCGTGGACATCAACATGGGTTGCCCGGTCAAAAAAGTCTGCAAAGTTGGCGGTGGTTCCGCGATGATGACCGAACTGGACAAAACGACCGCGCTGGTCCGCAGCATGGTTGAGGCGGTGAAAATCCCGGTGACTGCCAAAATGCGGCTGGGCTGGGACGATGACAATTTGACCGCGCCGGACCTGGCCCGCGCCTTGGAAGACGCGGGGGTGGCCGCCATCTTTGTGCATGGCCGCACGCGCGAACAGGGTTTTGGCGGCACCGTGAACCTGGCCGGCATCCGCAAAGTGGTTGCAGCCGTCAAAACCATTCCCGTCATCGGCAATGGTGACATCGTGACGCCGCAGGCCGCAAAAAAAATGCTGGACGAGACCGGTTGCGCGGGCGTGAGCATCGGGCGGGGCGCGTTTTATGATCCGTGGATTTTCAAACGCACTCTGGAATATCTAAAAAATTGCAGCCGCCGACGTGAGGATCCGCTGGGCACTTCCGGCGAAAAAACCAATGGCGGCCTTCCACCTGAACCAGCTTTTGACGAGCGCGTCCGCGTGATGCGCCGGCACCTGGACTTGATGATCGAAGTTTTTGGCGGGGAGCTGGGCTGCCGGATGTTCCGCAAAGTTGCGCCGTGGTACGCCAAGCGGTTCGGCCCCTGCCACGAATTTAACAAACAAGTCGTACATCTGGGCACCCGGGAACAATTCGACGACATTTTGGAAAATTACAGCCGCTGGCGGCGGCAATTCCTTGACGATCAGGGCGAATTGCAACCGCGCTTCCAACCGGCGCCGATGGTGGCGTCGTTCATGCGCGATCCCGCTTCAACCCAGCGCGAACATATTCCCGTACCCAAAGGACCGGTGGAAGTCTGGTGAACAGGTAATCCGCACCCTGGCGTTAATACCCGGTGGACGACAGGGTGTGGGCTACGGCTCGAAGTTCACCAGATGAAGCGAGACGTTCACCTGGCAGGTCGGAATCGGCTGGGAACTGCGGGCGACCAAATCCCGCAGATGCCTGGAAGCATCCTGGCGCACGGCATCCGGATCACTGCCTTTGATAAAAAAGTCGGCTTCGGGACAGTAAAGCCAAAACTGCTCGTTGAGATGTCCTTCCACCCAGGTAACCAAGGCGCCCGCCTTGATGAGCGGGTTGATATACGGGGCGGAGAGCATCCGTTCAACTGTCTCGATGAGCTCGGCCCAGACGATCGGCTTGGGGTGACATTCGTTTACTCCCATCTGGAGCGCCTGCATCATCATTACCTTGTCCAGCGAGGCGCTCACGAGGAGCACCGGCAGTTGCTGACTCGAATACCGGGCTCGAATCGCCGGCAACAGATCAGTGCCCTTGCCGTCCGGCAAAGACCAGTCAACGATGATCAGTTCGAACTGCTTTGTATCCAGCATTCCACGGCCCTCGGCAAGCGATTCGGCAATGGTTACCTCGGCGATTTTTCCCAGCTTTTGTTTCATCACCCACTGGGAGGTTTTGCTGTCCTCGACATAGAGGATACGCTTCAGCGCCTTGTGATTGGTGGTACCGTCCGCGGCATTGGCGGCATTGGTTTGGTGCGTTATGTCGTCCACGTTGATTTCAATATGTCAGAACGCCGTCCATAGGCAACACTTCTAACTTTCCCCGCCAGGCGTTTGGCGGGAAAACAGCAAATGGGGGAAAATAAAGGTGGTTCAAACAGATGAGACGCCCCCGGTGAAGGCGGAATTTTAGTTCGACCCGCTGAAGAAATGTGGTTACATTTGGGGATATGAAACTCGACGACATTCTACTGGAAGCGGAAGAAAAAATGATCAAGACCGAGCAGGTGGTCGTCAACGAGTTCACCGGCGTGCGCACCGGCCGGGCCTCCGCCGGGCTGGTGGAAAACATCGTGGCGGAGGTTTACGGCTCGCAAATGCGGATTCGCGAGCTGGCCAACATCAATACGCCGGAACCGCGCACGCTCGTGATCCAGCCTTGGGACGTAACCTCGCTCCAGCCGATTGAGAAGGCGATCCAAAAGGCAAACATCGGCCTGTCACCCGCGGTGCAAGGCAAGCTGATCCGCCTGTCGTTCCCGGAATTGAGCACCGAGCGCCGCCAGGAATTCGTGAAGCTCGTCAAGAAAATGGCCGAGGACGGCCGGGTGTCCGTGCGTCACGTGCGCCGCGAAGCCATGGAACTGTTAAAGAAACACGGCCACGACAGCGGCGTTACCGAGGACGACGCCAAGCAGGCCGAAAAGGATTTGCAGAAGCTGACGGACGATTACACTGCCAAGATTGACAGCCTCGTCGCCAACAAGGAAAAAGAAATCATGACGGTGTGAACGGCGCCTGGGGTTTGCAATTTACGTCGCCACACGGCTTCCGGTTCAAATCAGCGGCCCGGCGGATTGGTTGCGCTGCTTTCAAAGTGAATCACCGTTTCATCGGCCTTGGCATACCCAAGCTTTTCACGGGCCAGGCGCTCCACGGTTTTGGGGTCGTTGCGGAGCGCATCAAATTCCACCTGCAGATGTTTGTATTCCTGCTGCTGTTTTTCCAGTTCCGCGTCCAGCAGGTCAATGCGCCGGCGATATTGTTCGTTCTGCTGGATCAGCGGCAGGTAGGTCATTCCAATGAGCAGCAAAACAGCAATGGCCACGAGGGCGATGACCGCCTGCGTAAGCCTGCTCCAGATGCCAAGATCTACTTTCACCTGCCCAGTTTAGCGCCGCGCGGCGGGGAAGCGAAAGCGGATTTTATTGTCACCATGCAACTAAACTGTTAATCCTTGTACCTGAATGATCAAGGTGTTTTTTCTGATTTTTGAACCGGGCCGGGCTTGGGATAAAATTGCGCAGGCGCGGCGCGGGTTTATGTTTATCACCATAAACGAGCTGCTGCCATTGATTCTGCTGGGCACGGCCCTGGATGCCTGGGGACTGTATGATCATGGCAAATGGCAGCCACGGTTCCAAATGTTCAGAACCTTTTCGAATCATGAAATTCTCCTCTTTGAGGCTGTCCAATTTTTTCTTCTGTTTGCGATGGTGTTCGTCAGTGCGCTGATGGTTTTTAAAATCAGCCAGACTTTTCACGACCGGCTGACGTTTTTGGAGGCCTTCACCACGGTCGCCTATGGCTTCAGCCCTACGTTGCTGGCCGGTTTTCTGAACTTCTTCGCAACAATGCATCCGGCGGTTAGCTGGTTGCTGGGTTCGCTGGCCACGATCTGGATTTTGTATCAGGGCATCCCGCGGGTCATGCGCCCAGACCCAACCCACGCCTTTGGAGTTTATCTTTCGGGCATGAGCGTGGTGATATTGACCTCCGGCCTCGTGCGACTCATAACGGCCATGTATTTGCTGGGCTATATGGATCTTAAACATTCCTGGCTGGCCTACAAACTGGCGCATCTGCTCGGCCATTAATTTTTCGCTGCCATGAATTCCCCCGTCGAAAATGAATTGCTGGCCAGGCTCACGCAACTCGCTGAAGCCGTCCAGGCCATGCCCGCGGCCAGTCCCAAACCCAGCCTGCTGCCGCTCTTCAGCCGCCTCGACGAACTAACCCGGCAGCTTCCACCCCAGACCGACCCGACGCTGCTGCATTATCTGCACAAGAAAAGCTACGAAAAAGCACGGCTGTTCCTGCGCGGCCGGGACCAGGAAAATCAGGTTGGAAATTGCCGGCATGTGCCCTGAATTTATGGGATGCGATCTACAATTCCTGCGCCTGGCCTCAATTCGCAACCCCGTTGGCGGAATCGTTAAGGCCGTGGCCCAAGCGGACTCAAGACACAAATCGTAAATCGTAAATCGGAATGCTCCCGGATGACACCATTGCCGCCATCGCCACGCCGCTCGGCGAAGGCGGGCTGGCGGTTGTCC
>Ga0181520_10001423_pt1 | contig 48754 bp, 43 predicted proteins | sample PEATcosm2014_Bin_29_FD_132451 | JGI IMG/M metagenome (GOLD analysis project Ga0181520, IMG submission 132451) | Peatland microbial communities from MTU Mesocosm Facility, Houghton, MI, USA - PEATcosm2014_Bin02_30_metaG | ecosystem: Environmental > Terrestrial > Soil > Wetlands > Peat | place... | reverse complement strand
CCTATGTGGCCGACATCGGCACCCTGCTGGCGCACCGCGGCGTGGGCGACTACACGCTTTCCATGTCTCACTTCTTCGACCTCACCGGAGCTTCGTTCGCCGCTCTGCGCCTGCCCGCCGCCCTGGCTGCCGTCACGCTGCTGATTGGCCCGGCGCTGGGCTGGCTGTTGCGCCTCAAAGGCAAGCATTTAGCCGCTTCAGTCAGCGTCGCTCTCACCGCGGCGGTCTTCCTGGTAGCCGCGCACATCGCTTTTGCCCGCTTCGATCCGATGCTGGGCTCCAAGCAGCTGGCCGACACCATCGTCGCCAAAGGCTCGCCCGCAGATTCCTTCATCATCTACGGCGAACAGTCGGATGCCTCTTCGGTTGTCTTCTATACGCACGCCTTCTTCAAGGGCAAGCCGGCCTTCCTGGTGCTGCCGCGCTGCGGCCAGCACGGCGAAGGCACGCCGCTCTTGTGGGGTTCCTGCTACCCCGACGCGCCGGACATCTTCCTCAGCGAGGACCGGCTCTCGAAGGAATGGGGCACGGGCGAGCGCAAATGGCTCTTCGCCCAGGACGTGAACCAGCAGAAAGCCGAGAGCCTGCTCGCTGGACGCCTTTATCCTGTCCAATCCATCGCCGACAAGGCTCTTTGGACCGATCGGCCATTGAAGTAGGCTCTTGCCACCGCCAAGAACAGCCGGGCCGGAGCCCATGCTCCGGCCCGGCTGTTTTTGGCGGTTTGGTTGCGCCGGTTACGGCATTTTCACAGTTCCTGTGGGGTTGACTTTGAAGCTTCCCACCCATTTCACAAAGAACGTGAAATGGATGGGGCACGGAGCTCCCTTGCAGCATTGGTGAGAATACTTTAGAAGTCCAGCCTCAGGCCGAATTGCATCCTGCGGTAAGTGGAAAGAGTGGCACTGTAGGCGCCCAGAGCGTTCCCGTTGCCCAATCCGGCGTTGAGGTTTGCCGGGCTGGGATCGAAGCGCACAGAGTTGGTTACGTTGTAGACCTCGCCCGTGAATTTCAACTTGGCCCATTCGCCCAACTTCCATGTCTTGGTGAGCGAGGAGTCGATGTCGAAGTAGCCGTCGCCGCGGAAGTTGTTACGCTGGCCGGCTTCGCCGGGATAGGGGAGGCGGATCGGACTCCCGTTTGCGACGCCAGCGCCGACCGCCGCGGGATTGTCGAGAATCTGCGGCAATCCGTTGATGAGGTGCTTGCGCAGATTGACCGTGCCGGTTTTCACGCCGTATCCCTCAAGCTGCCAATCGGTAGACCATCCGGGTTCGAAGAACGAGAAGGGCAGACCGCTGGTCCAGCGGCCCAAACCGGCCCACTGCCAGCCGCCGACAATGGCATCGGCGATGCGATTGGCGCTGCCCAGAACGGCTTTGCCACGGCCCACGGGAAGCACATACACCCAGTCCAAGGTGATCAGGCTCTTGGTGTCGAAGTCCGATACGCCTTTGTTGAGCTTGGGGTTCCAAGTGTTCTGAATGGCGGAGTCGGCAAAGCCGCCGTCAATGTTGGCGCTCAGTTCGTTGTTGCGCTCGGTGCCGGAGTTCAGGTCAAGAGATTTCGAATAGGTGTAGCTGAGGTCCACCGTGAAACCGTGGGCGGAGGGATGACGCATGGTGAACTGCAGCGCGTTGTAGGAACTTGTGCCAATGGTGTCCCAGGCGTAAAGCGAGGAAAACTGGCTGTTCCAGAAACGGGGCTGCGCGGGACAGTTGTAGGGTACGCTGTTTTCGCTGTTCCAGCAGTAGAAGTCCAGGTCGGCCAAAGCGGTGGTTTCTCCGGCAAGATCGCGCGTGGGAGCCCATTCATTGTTGTAGATGGCCTGAGTGGCGCTTTCCCCTGGACCGTCGAAGTTCTGCATGTAGGGAAAGACATTCTCAAAGTACGGTATGGCGGCAACCGTGGCGGGTCCGTCACCGTTGGCATCCACCATGGCCGAGAGCTTCCTGGCCGCGCTAAAGTAGTCGCCTCCGCCCTTGGGGTCGGTGTAATCGACCGGTTCCGCCAGGTCCAGTTGCTCCAGCAGGTGGCGTCCAAGGCGGCCGACATACGCCGCTTCGAGCATGAAACCACCCCGCATTTCGCGCTGTGCGGAGAGGTTGAAGGACTCGGCGTAAGGCGTCTTGAGCTTATTGTCCAAGCCCCAGTCGATGCCGAAGTTGCCGGACGGCGGCGTATACGGGAAAGCCTGCGTGGGGAGCGCCGTGGGCAAAGGGATCGCGGGAAGCACGTTGGCGCCAGTAAACCGGGGCGCCGACTCGAAGCCCATCTGACCGGCTGAATTGCTCAGCGAAGCGCTGAGACCGAAGGATCCTTCCTGATCGAAGGAGTTCACCAGTCCCTCGCCGTAGTGGTCGAAGTAGATGCCGGCGCTGGCTCGGATCGAGGTCTTTGCATCAGGCGAGTAGACCACGCCAAGGCGCGGGGCAAAGTTGGCCTTCTGCTTGGGCCAGAAACCGGGCTTCCCATTGGCCTTGCCTGAAGGAGCAAAGGACATCGCCGGCTCGTAAATCTGCCCTTGTTGCGCTGCCGTCTCGCGCTGCTTGTACCACGCATCCGTGTCCAGCGTTGGCGAGACCTGCTGACCGGAGGTTTCGTAGGGCGTTTGCAGAATGGTGTGGCGCACACCGTAAGTGATCGTCAGATTGGGGCGTACGCGCCAACTGTCCTGCAAGTAGTACTCGTACTCGTTGGCGCGGAAGTTGCGGTTGATAAAGGAGCCGTCCACGAGGGCCGTGCCTGAGGTGGGACTGGCAACCTTGTAGTTATAAACGTTGGAGAGCTGCGATACGTTGCCGACGAGATTGCTGTAGGCCACTTCCCAGGCGGATGTGAACTGGCTGTTCACCGGCTGGAACCCAGAAAGTGTGCTGGGATCGGGCAGGTTGGTATTGAGCCAATAAGGATTGGTCGTGGCGCTATCGAAGGAGTTGGCATCGGTGCCGTGCTGGTCGGTAATCCCGCGCCAGTTGCCTCCCAAAGCGATGGTGTGCGTACCCTTGGTCCAGGTGAACGTATCGACAAGATTGTTCACCGGGACGTGCAGCTTGGTGTTGCGGGTTTGTGCGGTGGGCTGCGTCAGGAAGCGAAAGTCGACATAGTCGCCCTTACCCAGACCGCTGATCTGGTAGCCCTGCCGGATGAATCCATAGCGCAAATCATTGACAATATTTGAGTTCGCTGTCCAGGTATAGCCAAACGCGATGCCCTTGGTGTTGTCGTCGGTGAAGCTGGCGGGGGGCTGGCCGGGAAGGTTCTCTACGCCGCCCGAGGTGTCCTTTTGCAGGTTTCCACGTACAAATATGCGATTTGTGGCGTTCAGGTTGTAGTCGAGCTTGAAGATGCTGGTGTTTTGCGTGAATGGCTGCGGCGATGGGAAGAACAGAGACCCGCTGTTCAAGCCGCCATCGCCGGCAGCCCCGCCGGTATTCGTTGGCACCTTGGCATAATACGAAAGCACATTGGGGTCCGCGCCCGGTCCCCAGGGGCAAACCGGAGCACCGTTAAAGGTGTTGGTCGCGCAGGCTGCATCCAACTGCGCCACTTGTTTGGCGGAGAGAATATCGGTGTTGTTCGCGGCGTCGGAATAGGTCAATTCGCCAGCCATGAAGGATGCCGTCGGCACCGTGGCCAGCACGATCTGGTCGACGGCCCGGCGCAGGCCCTCGTAGTTGAAAAAGAAGAACAGCTTGTCTTTCTTGATCGGCCCGCCAAAGCTGCCACCAAAGGTGTTCAGCACATACTTCTGCGGAATATTCGGCTCGCTTGAGGAAAGCTGGTTGTTCTTGTTGAAGAAGTTATTGGCCACCGTATTGGTGGGCCGGTAGTACTCATAGAGTGCGCCGTGGAAGGCGTTGGTCCCGGTCTTGGTCACCAGGTTGACCTGGGCGCCGGAGGAACGGCCGGCTTCGGCCGTGCCGTTCGAGGTGGTCACGCGAAACTCCTCGGTGGAGTCCATCGTAGAACGCAAAACGCCGTTGAATGCCGAACCAGCGATCTGGTCGTTGTCGTCCAGCCCGTCCAGGGTGACGTTGCCCTGATCGGAGCGTCCGCCGGCCACTGCGCCCTGCCGGCTGTCGGCCGAACCCGTCTCCTGGCCGATGTACAGCACGCCTGGCTGAAGGCTAAGCAGGGAGACCGGGTCGCGGCCTTCCATCGGCAGCGACTCGATGGTGATGTTTCCCACCGAATTGCCGATGGTGGCGTCCGTCAGGTTGAGCGTCTGCGCCTCTGCGCTCACGTCCACTGTGACCGTACTGGCTTGTACGGCAAGCGCGAAATCTACCGTAGCCGGCTGGTTTACCAGAAGCTCGGCAGTCTTTCTTTGATCGCCGAAGCCTGCGGCCGAAACCGTGATGAGATACTTTGCGGGTCCGATTTGCGGAAAGATGTAATAGCCTGAATTATTGGTAGTGGCGCTTAGCGTCTTGCCGTTTGCCTTGTCCAGCAAGGTGATCGTCGCCCCGGGGACCAGTGCTCCAGTGGGGTCTTTCACAACACCGCGAAGAGAAGTGGTTGCGGACTGGGAAAAAGCGAAGGTGGCGGTAGCAAGGATGCAAAAACAAAGCATCCATCCCAACAATAGGGATCGTTTCACGGCTATTCCTCCAAAGAGTCTTGCTCTGCGTGTGATGCCGGTGCGAAACTGAGCAGGTTCATGAAATGCGGGCCAGCTGGAGGCCCACTGCAGACGATTCTCCCGGTGAAGTTTCAACTTGCGTTGCTGGTTTCTGTCCGCGGGCTTGTGAACCCTCTCTGCAGAAAGCCGCGCCGTATGAGCGTCATCGGGGAGATGCGCCAATGTGAGGTATGTCTTATCTTGTCCGATATTGACTTTATATTCAACATAATTTTCCCAAATCGTCTCAAAATTGCTCTCCAGTTCTGCGCCACAGAAACAGGACGCGCCTATTGCTGCTGTTGCATCTGCTGCAAATCCACAAACGGCTGAATGCGCTCCGGAGCTTGCTGGGCACGCTCCACCAGGACGCTCCAATCGTCAGGGATGGGCAGTTTGCGGTCCAGGGCCGGCGGCTGCTCGCTGGCCTCCACATGAACCGCGACATAAAGCTCGCTGTCGGTCTTGCCGCGGAAAATGCCGTGCGTGGGCGGCACATCGGCATAGTCCCGGCCTACAGCTGTGCGAATATGCCGGTGATGCGCCACCAGGTTGTTGGTGGGGTCGAAGCCCACCCAGCCCAGATGGGGCATCAGCACATCCACCCAGGCGTGGGTGGCGTCCGGCGTCGACCTGTCGTGGTCCTCGCGACCGCGGTAGAGGTAGCCGGAGACGTAGCGGGCCGGAATTTTCACGTGGCGCAGCAAGGCAATCATGGTGTGGGCAAAATCCTGGCAGACGCCTTTGCCGCTGACAATGGCCTCGTCGATGGGCGAATCCACGCGCGTGGATCGCGGCACATACTCGAAATACTCAAAGAGCCGCTGATTCAGCTCCTGCACCACCATCAGGGGATCGTCGCGCCGGGTGACGCCCATCTGCTTGGCCAGCAGCGTCACTGCGGGTGTCTCCACGGCAAATGTGGAGGGCAGCAGCATCTCCCAGTAATCGCCCTCCTCGATCAGGCTATCCAGCGCTCCCCATGCGTCGGGCGAGAGAAAGGCCGGTACGTCGGGCAGCACCTGCTGCTCCACTACCGACTCCGCTACGATGACCAGTTGGTTGTGCTCGCCGGGAATATCGAAATGCTGCACATTGTTGCCCAGATGGTCGCGATAGCTGAAGACGCGGCAGCGCGGACTCACCGAGAGCGAGAATGTCAGGCAATGCTGGCTCGAATCGGAGCGCGGGTGCATGCGCGTCTCCATGATGCTCTCGCTGATGGGCTGCGAATAGCGGAAGCGCGTAAGGTGCCGAATTGAATAGAAGTTCATGCTCGCTCCCCGTGAGTTGGCTGTTGCCTGGAAATCGGCACCGGATACGATGAATGACTGGCGGAAAGTGAATTGCATCATCCGAGCCGCACGTTTCTTTTCACTCCAGGAGCAGAACGTTCCCGCTGAACTCCGCGCCCGCCATGGCCTGGATGCCCCTGTCGAAGGTAACGAGCATGCCTTTCTCCTTGATCGCAAGTCCCAAGAGATAGGCGTCGGTCACCTGTTGATGGCCGAAGATGCGCGCGGCGAACGGCGCGGTAAGCTCGACCCAGCTCTTGTCGATCAGGCAATACCAGTAGTCATCCCGTCCCTTGAGCACCTGAAGAATGGCCATTGCCTGCTCCAAACAACGTCCGCCAGAGTAGAACGCGGGATTCGTGGTCAGGCGCAAAAATCCCGCCTCTGTCAAGGGACAGATACCCAATCGCCCTCTCCCGGCCGAAGCAAGCCAGTTCCGCGCATTCTCGTGATGCTTGTGCTCTGGATCGGTAAGCGCGATCAAGACGTTCAAATCAAGCAAAGTTTTTCGGGGCAAACTCTTCCTCCTCGAGTTTCTTCACCATCTCTTCCGTAACAACCCTGCCGGTCCCAGAAGGAGGAAACATCGGAAAGCCGTCTGCTGAAATCACGATTTCTGGTTTAGGTTCCGGCGCCGCCTGCGCCTTGCGGATCAGTTCGTCAATGGCCGCGCTGAGAGTGAGTCCACGCGCATGGGCGTAATAACTGGCAAAGACATGGGTCTCGTCGTTCAGTGTGATCGTGGTTCTCATTCCACCATTCTACATCAACTCGAAAAATAGATGCACTGTGCTATTGTTGATGCATCATGTGATAATTGATGCACTGATTCAATCCACATTTGCGCCAGGCAAACATCCCGGCCCGTCCTACCCGTTCGATTGCAAATATCTGCGTAAAAAGGCTCGTCAACTGGCCAGCGCCGACTGGATGGAGTAGTGCACATAGTAGCGGTAGATCAGTTCGTGCACCCGCATGCACTGCTCGCGGATGGTGTGCAGGAAGCCGGCCGCATCGCCTGCCTGGATCTCCGCAATCGTGGTGAAGCCCAGCATGGCGTGCAGACGGCCGATGACCGCGTGCAATTCGTCGGGCGGACGGCGGCCGCCGCCGCGCTGGATGGCGCCGATCGACTCCCGGATCGCGTCGATGCAATAGCGGATGGTGTGCGGAAAATCGCGGTTAAGCAGCAGAAATTCGAGAATTCGATCGGGAGAGAGATCGGCGGTGTAGACCTGGCAATAGGCCTCGAACGAAGTGCAGCAGCGGAGCAGCCCCACCAGTTCCAGATACTGATAGCCCGCGCGGTCTTCCTCAGCCCCGCTGAAGAGGTCGGAATGATGGACTTCGAGCAGGGTGGCCGTAGCGTAGGCCCGCTCGATGTAACGGCCCAGGCGGATGAATTGCCAGCCCTGCCCGTGGATCATCGTGGTGTCGGTGACCCCCTTGAACAGATGAATCCCGTCCACAACAGAAGCCAGCGTGTCGTTCATATTCACGTCAAACTGCGCATGTGCGGCGGGAGAGTGCATCTGGTGGAAAAGGCGGTTGAGCCTCTGCCACTGTTCAGTGGAGATTTCCTCGCGCACCTGGCGCGCGTTTTCTCGTGCTCCGTTCAGGCAAAAGGTGACCGAAAGTGGGCTGAGCGGATCGAAGACCAGCTTGGCGGCCATCGACTCCATATTGCCGTCCCACTCCATGCCGGCCAGCTTGCCCAGCGAGGCCATCAGCCGCTTCCAGCGGGTCTCCGCACTGGCCTCCCCAGGCTCCAGCATCAGACTCATGGTCACGTCCAGTTGGCGCACGGTGTTTTCCGCCCGCTCCAGGTAGCGGCTCATCCAATAGAGACTGTCGGCCACCCGCGATAGCATCGTTGAACTCTCCCTTGCACTCCGTCTTTTGTTCTGTCCCAAATTACCGAGCACTCACAAATGCAGTCAGCCTGCCCGATCCGCAGCGCAGCGAAAGGGAGCCGAAGGACCCGCATTTGGCTTTGCTCTCCGGTTGGCCAGCACCCCCCGGATTGTCAATCACTTCTCCAGAACCCAGGTATCCTTGCTGCCACCGCCCTGCGAGGAGTTGACCACCAGCGAGCCTTTTTCGAGGGCCACGCGGGTCAACCCGCCGGGCACTATGTTCACCTTGTCGCCGTAGAGAATGTAGGGCCGCAGATCGACATGCCGCGGCTCCAGCCGGTCGCCGACGAGGCATGGCGCGCGCGAAAAATCCAGCGTGGGCTGGGCAATGTAGTTGCGTGGATTAGCCTCAATCTGGCGCGCAAACTCCTCGCGCTGCTTGGCCGTCGAGTGCGGCCCGATCAACATGCCGTATCCGCCGCTCTCGCCCACCGCCTTCACCACCAGCTTGTCCAGATTGGCCAGCACGTGCCGGCGCTGATCGTCTTCGGTCAGCAGGTACGTCTCCACGTTGGGCAGAATCGGTTCTTCGTCCAGGTAGTACTTGATGATGCGCGGCACGTAGGCATAGAGCGCCTTGTCGTCGGCCAGTCCGGTGCCGAAGGCGTTGGTCACCGTCACGTTGCCGGCGCGGTAGGCGTTGAACAGCCCGGTGCAGCCGAGCGTCGAGTCGCCGCGGAAGATCAGCGGATCGCTGAAGTCGTCGTCCACGCGGCGGTAAATCACATCCACGCGCTTCAACCCGTCAGTGGTGCGCATGTAAACAATGTTGTCGTGCGTGACCAGGTCGCGGCCCTCAGCCAGGTCGATGCCCATCTGCCGCGCCAGAAAGGTATGCTCGAAGTAAGCGGAGTTGAAAACTCCCGGCGTGAGCAGCACAATGTTCGGTTCGGGCCGGCCCTCGGGCGCCAGCGAGCGCAAGGTAGACAGCAGCAGCTGCGGGTAGTGGTCGATGGGCCGCACGCCATAGCTCTGGAAGAGCTGCGGAAAAGTCCGCTTCATGACTCTTCGATTGGTGAGCATGTAGCTGACGCCGGAAGGCACTCTGAGGTTGTCTTCGAGCACGACAAACTCACCGTTCGATAGCCGCAGGAGATCCGAGCCCACCACCGAGGTGTAGACATTGCGCGGCACTTGCAATCCGCGCATCTGCCGCCGGTAGTGCTTGCAACTGTAGACCAGCTCGCGCGGCACCACGCGGTCGCTCAGGATCTTGGCATCGAAGTAGACGTCGCGCAGAAACAGGTTCAGCGCGGTGATGCGCTGGACGAGGCCGCGCTCGATGCGATCCCACTCCTGGGCGGTAACCAGGCGCGGCAGCAGATCGTAGGGAAAGATGCGCTCGGTGCCTTCGTCGCGCCCGTAGACGGTGAAGGTAATGCCCTGGGTCAGGAACGACAAATCCGCCGACTGCTTGCGGCGCTGCAACTCATCGGCGGGCAGGTGCGCCAGCGTCTCGGCCAGCGCCTGGTACTGCGGACGGACGCCGCCGTCCGGCGCGCGCATCTCGTCGAACGCCCGGTCGAGCGGGTAGTCGCCGTAGAGCATTTCCAATTCCACCGATTGGCCAGCGTTCATAAGGACCTGGAGCTTTCTGTGCCGCGTATTCAGGGCTGGTGGTGGATGGATTGCGGCCTTCCAGGCAAGATGCGGATCGAATGCCCCGCTCCCACACAGAAGGCCACACCCTCCGAACCCTGTTCTCTAGCTTGTATCAGACGGGGTATAAAGGAGCCATCAGGAAAGGGTGAGGGGCGCTGGAATGCCGCTCAGCGAACATCGCGCTTTCCCGTTTCGGCCAGTCTTGACGACCTGTGAGGGCCAGGAACGAGCGCGGCCAAACCGGGGTATCATGAATTGAAAGGTGAAACGATGGCAAACGAGCCCACACATTCAGAGATCGATTGGATGGCTTGCGAGCTGATCGAGACCGTTCCCGGCAAGGTGTCCGGAAGGCCTATCGTGCGTGGAACCCGCATTCTGCCCGACGCCATTGTGGGCAGTTACGACCTCGGCGAGACCATCGACGAATTGCGCGAGGGGTTTCCTTCCTTGTCTGCCGCTCAAATCGAACGCCTGATTGAGTTTGCCCACGCCGGGCGAATGCAGGGTGACCGGTGAAGGTATTACTCGATGAGAATCTCGACCAAGCGTTAAGGAAGCTCCTCGGCCACCACGAGGTTGTTACCGTCACCTACATGGGCTGGGCCGGATTCCAGAATGGCGCGTTGTTACGGGCAGCAGAAGACACCGGAATCGATGTTCTTCTCACTGGAGATCAGACCCTCAGCTACGAACAGAACCTCACGGGGAGGCGTCTGGCAATCGTTGCCCTTTCCGCCATTCAGCTTCCCATCATCAAAGAGAATCTGCCCAAGATCGTCGCTGCTATCGACAAGGCCGCGCCCGGCTCTTTTCAGACGGTTGAATGTGGAGCCTTCAGCCGGAAGAAAGCCCCGGGAAAGTGAGATACCTGCTGTCGGGACCAAAGGACCCATCCCTCACTTCGGCAGATTGAGTGACGCCCGCAGAGCCCACCCGAAGTCTCCCGCCACCCCGTAGTACGCAGCCTTTTGAAAAAGTGTGGCGAGAAATTCCTTCAGCGGCCAATCGTGCCCAGTGCGAATGGCGTTCATGCGGTTGTATATCTGGTGCTGCAATTCATTGCAACCCATCAAGTGGGTGATATTCCCCTTTTCTTCTTCAATTGGATAGCCCGAGCGGGCGGAACACGTAAGCCGCCAGCCGAGTCTGGCCAGCCATTCCAACTGCCCGGACAAATCCAGTTGCCTGGTTGCTCCGACAGCCTCTTGCTTTGTCATTGCCAGCCAATGCTCCTTCGACAAGCCCCACCAAACGCCCTCATCTGCGCTATTTCGAGAGAAACCTCATGCCGCCTGCATCTTCTTCCGCAGCCGCACAGGCCGGATTAGAACCTCCGCGGGAATTTTGAGGTGTTCGTTCAGTTGCCGAATCATCGCAAGCGACAAAGCCCGATCCCCGCGCAGCACTTCATACACGCGGGTCCGGTTCCCGATGATCCCGATCAGAGACTTCTGGTCCTCGCCCTGTTGCTCCAGGCGAAACTTGATGGCGTCGAGAGGATCGGGCATGTCCATGGGGAAATGCGCCTCTTCGTAAGCCTCTACCAGCGTGGTGAGAATCTCCAATCGGTCCCCGTCCGCGGTCCCTTCCTCAGCATCCCAAAGACGTTCAATCTCCTTGAGCGCTGCCTCGTGGTCGGCGTCAGTCTTGATCGGTTTCAGATGCATATTGAACTGTCCTCACATCGATCGCGTCGTATTCCTTGTGTGTTCCCAGCCATTTGATGAAGAGAGTGCCTCGTTCGTAATTCACCGCGACAACAAGGCGATACGCATTTCCCTTGATGTTGAAGACCACTCGGTCCGCTCCCACAATGCTGGCATGAGCATATCTGGCCTTCACTTCGGCGGAGTTCTTCCAGGCTGCGTGACGAGCTTCCTGAAACCAGGCATCGAGCGCGGTCTTCACCGCTCGCTGGTCCTTGTGACCATCCAGCCTTTCCACAAACCGCGTCAACGTGCTGCGGGCGATAATGCGCACACCAGCACAATACCATGTTCCCATAATGGGCACAAGATGCTGCTGTCCAACTCTGCTCAAAGCATTCAACACACACAGGGCGGCACAGCCATCCCTGGCCGCGCCGCCCTTGTTCTTCTTGCCCGGATTCGCATCCGGGCCAGTTCGTTCAGTTCGCCCTAGAACAAGTTCCACAGCGACTGGTTATAGACCGCGTGGTGGAACTGCACCTCGGAGCCCTTGACAATGGTTCCCAGCTCGCGCGGGCTGCGGTTGGCCACGGCCTGCTTCAGGTCGGCGTAGCGGCCTTGCACGTCGGCGCCCAGGATTTCGGCGATCCATTGCGAATCCTGGAAGTCGTGGATGGCCTGCTGAATGTTGTCGGGCAGGAATTTTCCGCCGCCGCGCAGACCCTCAGCCGTGGAGATCTCCCCGTCGATGCCAGTCTTGAAGATTCCGTAGAGCGCCAAATAGGGGTTGGCATCCGGAGCAACGGCGCGGACTTCAGTTCTCATCGAGCGATGATTGCCGATGGGCACACGCACCATGGCGCCGCGATCCACCGCCGAGGCGCGAATCTGGTTGGGAGCCTCAAAGTGCGGGTCCAGGCGGCGATAGGCGTTCACGCTGGAGTTGAAGATCAGGCAAAGGTCGAGCGCACGGGTAAGGATGCGGTCAAGGAAGTTCCAGCCAAACGTCGAGAGCTGCTCCTCGCCTTTCTCGTCCCAGAAGAGGTTGGTCTTGCCCTGGGAGACAGAGACGTTGGTGTGCATGCCGCTGCCGTTCACGCCCACCACCGGCTTGGGCAAGTAGCAGGCCGTGTAGCCCATGTTGTTGGCGATCTGCCGGGTCAGCAGTTTGTAGAGCTGGATCTGGTCGGCTGCGGCCACCACTTCGGCGTAACTGTAGTTGATCTCGTACTGGCTGGGCGCGACTTCCGGGTGGTCCTTCTCATTTTGAAAGCCCATCGCCCGCTGCACTTCGGCCGAGGTGTCGATGAACTGGCGCAGGGGGTCGAGCGGCAGCGAGTGATAATAGCCGCCAGACGAGATGAACTCGAACTTGCCGGTCTCGCAGTACTTCTGCTCGGCGTCCTTGCCGGCGAAGAGGAAGCCCTCGATCTCGGTGGCCGCGTTCAGTGTGTACTGCTTCTCGTTGAAGAGCTTCTCGGAATATTGCTTGAGCACGCCGCGCAGGTCGCCCGAATAGGCGGTGCCGTCCTTGTCGATGACATTGCCGAAGACCAGCACCTTGCCGTTGCCGAAGACGTCGGCCGGCACCCAGTAAAAGGCGCTCCAGTCGATGCCCAGGCGAAGATCGCTCTCCTTCTGTGCGGTAAACCCGCGAATCGACGAGCCGTCGAAGGTCAGGTTCTCGTAGGCGCCCAACAGAAACTTCTTGTCGTAATCCAGCAGATGCAGGCGGCCTTCCAGGTCGCTGAACAGCACGGTAACGGCCTTGATCCGCTTCTCGTCGGTCAGGTACTTCAACCGCTTCTCGCGAATCTCGTCGGCGGCCGTGCGGGCGGCGCGGTCGGCCTTGGCTGTCAGGTTGAGTTCTTCAAGCTCCTCGTACGAGAGGGCGAGAAAATTGCGATATTCAGTCGACATGTTTCTCCTTTTGCTCCGTAGCGGAAAAAGATACAGTCCCGGCGTACAGGTGGCGCTGGCGGCTGGTTCGGGTGATTGTGTACAGGTTATCGCGGCTCGGCCAGCCGCGCACAACAAAATGATACCCCCGAAATCCGGGGGGCAAGCAGCCGGAATCAAAAAAATGGCCGCATCGCGACGCGGTGCAAGGCCCGTGCAGCCGCATGAAGATCGCGAATCACGTAGGGCGATTGTTTTGAAAAGGGCACGGCTTAAGATGTGCCGGCTTTAGCCACTAAGGGATGTCTTTGGACGGCTAGAACCGTCCCTCAGGGGCTAAAGCCCTGGATTCTTCTGACGCTTTAGCGGCACGGCTGAAGTCGTGCCCTTTCAAAGCCCCTCAACCTGCGCTTTGAATTCTCGTGCGATTGCCCTGAGGGCAAGGCCCGCACCTAACGGACATCGGCTCGTCTGGAGTACTCTGGTGGGTCAGGAGAAACTCGTACACGATGCCCAAATCGCGCCGCCTCCCTCTCGCCATTCTGGCCGCTCTGGTTCTCAGCCTCACCGCCGCCCGCGGCCAGCAAACAGCGCCCGAAGCACCCAAGGAAGACTACGTCCGAGCCCACTACACCAAGTACGAGTTCCGCATCCCCATGCGTGACGGCAAGCGGCTATTCACGGCGGTGTACGTGCCGAAAGACCCCGCCGCCGGCCCCTACCCGTTCCTGATGGACCGCACCCCATACAGCGTCGGCCCCTACGGCGAGGACCGCTACCCCCAGCGTCTCGGCCCATCCGATGAGCTGGAAAAGAGCGGCTACATCTTTGTGTACCAGGATGTGCGCGGCCGCTGGATGAGCGAGGGCGAATTCGCTGAGATGCGCCCGCACATCGACGAGAAGAAGTCGCCCCAGGACGTGGACGACGCCTCGGACACCTACGACACCATCGAGTTTTTGCTCAAGCACGTCGCTGGGAACAACGGCAAGGTGGGCATCTGGGGCATCTCCTACCCAGGGTTCTACACCTCCGCCTCGATCATCGATTCCCATCCCGCACTGGTGGCGGCCAGCCCGCAGGCGCCCATGACCGACCTGTTCCTGGGCGACGACGCCTACCACGGCGGCGCCTTCATGCTCTCGGCCAACTTCGGGTTCTACACCTTCTTCAAGCCAAGCCTCAACCCCGAAACGCCCAAACCTACCCTCAACTTCGACTTCGGCACGCCCGATAGCTACAAGTTTTATCTCCAGGCCGGAAACATCGCCAACTTGGACAAGCTCTACCTGAAAGGCTCGAACTGGCTTTTCAACGACCAGGCCAAGCACTGGACCTACGATGCATACTGGCAGGCGCGCGACCTCTCGCGCCACATGAAGAATGTGCGCTGCGCGGTGCTGGTGGTAGGCGGCTGGTACGATGCCGAAGACTTGAGCGGCCCCTTCAAGACCTTCAACGCCATCTCCAAGTTCAACCCGGAAACGCCCGCCACGCTGGTCGAGGGCCCCTGGGTCCACGGCGGATGGTCGCGCAGCGACGGCTCCCACCTGGGCGACGTGCAATTCAATTCCAAGACAGCCGAGTACTTCCGCGCCAGCATCCAGTTCCCTTTCTTCGAACACTACCTGAAAGGCAAAGGCGGGGCCCAGCCCAAGGCCGTTGTGTTTGAGACAGGAACCAACGTCTGGCACAGCCTCGACGCCTGGCCTCCCAAAGCGGCCGCTCCCCGGACGCTCTACTTCCACGCGGGCGGCAAGTTGAGCTTCGACCCGCCCGGCGAGGCAAACAGCGCGGACCAGTATCTCAGCGATCCGGCTCATCCCGTGCCCTTCGTGGGCTATACCACTGACACTGTACCCCAGCGTTACATGGTGGACGACCAGCGTTTCGCCAGTTACCGGCCAGACGTGCTGACCTACCAGACCGACCCGCTGGAAGAGGACGTCACCATCGCCGGGCCCATCTCGCCCCGGCTGAAGATTGCCAGCTCCGGTACGGACGCCGATTTCGATGTGAAGCTGATCGATGTTTACCCGGAAGACTACCCAGACGCGGAGGACTCCTCACGCCCCAACAAGCGTGTATTGGATGCTCCGCCGCTGCGCATGGGCGGCTACCAGCAACTGCTGCGCGGCGAGCCCTTCCGCGCCAAATTCCGCGCCAGTTGGGAGAAGCCTGAGCCGCTTACGCCCGGCAAGCAGACCGAGATTAACTTCACCATGCCGGACCTGTACCACACCTTCCGCCGCGGGCATCGCATTATGGTCCAGGTGCAAAGCTCCTGGTTCCCGCTGACCGATCGCAACCCGCAAACTTTCACCGACATTCCCAACGCCCGGCCAGAAGAGTTCCAGAAGGCGACCCAGCAGGTATTTCACCAGAAAGACGCAGCCAGCGGCGTAGACGTGCTGGTGTTGCCGAACTAACAAGAAGTGTTGGGAAAAAGGCCATGCCACGTGCGACCTGCCAATATTCGTTTGAATGGAAGATCTTGGACTGGTGTGGGAAGTTCAGCAAGACGATGACCGGGAATCCGTACCGTGCCTTTTTCCTGGCCGTCGACGAGCGCGGCGAAGTTGTCCAGTTGTTCTTCGCCCAGGGAAAGTATATGGAATTGGAAAGAGTGGAGTTTCTCCGCTCCCAATACAACGGCTGGCTGAATTATTCGCCCTTCGAGGCTCCCGAAGATTACTCGGTCAGTTGGCGGAACGTGCCCCTCGAAGCCATGGAGCGGCTGGTTGGAGAGCGCTTCCCGGAAAGGGATTTTGTATCGGAACGAACCGGGGAAAAGATCGTGTTTCCCGATGCTTGGGCGGTGGGTTTCTAAGGCAGCCTGCGGGTTTAGAATTCTCGTGGTCGAGTCGCTTCCAGAGCCGCGCCGGATGATCGAGCGCGGCGTCGCTTAAAACTGGCTTCTACGCTCGTCTCAAATCCACCGAGAGGCATCTCATGTTTGCTCGTTCTCTTCGCATTACATCCTTGCTGGCCGCGGTCTTGATTGCCGCAGCGCCCCTAGTCCACGCCGAAGAAGGCATGTGGACCTTCGACAATCCGCCGCTCAAGCAACTGGCAGCCAAATATGACTTCCATCCCACGCAGGCCTGGCTCGACCACCTTCGCCTATCGAGCGTGCGCCTCAATGACGGTGGATCGGGCTCGTTTGTCAGCCCCAACGGCTTGCTGCTCACCAATCATCACGTGGCCCGCGGCCAACTCCAGAAGAACTCGACTGCCGAACACGACTACCTCCGCGACGGCTTCTACGCCGCCACGCCGGACCAGGAGATGAAGTCTCCCGATCTCGAAGTCAACGTGCTGGTGGCCATGCAGGATGTGACGGCGCGGGTGCAGGGCGCCGCCAAGGGGATTGCCGACGAGGCCAAGGCCCTGAAGGCACGCGACGCCGAAGTCGCCGCCATTACCAAGGAGAGCAAGGACAAGACCGGCCTGCGCTCCGACATAGTTTCGCTTTACAACGGCGGCGAATACTGGCTCTACCAGTACAAGGCGTACACCGACGTGCGCCTGGTCTTTGCGCCGGAACAGCAAGCGGCCTTCTACGGCGGGGATCCGGATAACTTCACCTTTCCCCGCTACGACCTGGACATGGCGCTGTTCCGGGTATACGACAACGGCCAGCCGCTCAAGACCCAGAACTACCTGAAATGGAGCGCCAAAGGCGCGGCGCCCGGCGAACTGACCTTCATCTCCGGTCATCCCGGAACCACCGAGCGCCAGGATACCGTGGCGCAGTTGCTGGTGCAGCGCGACGTCTTCGGGCCGGCAGCCGTCGAGTACCTGCAGCGCCGCATCGCCGCTGCCCAGGCCTTCGCGGCCCAGGGCCCGGAGCAGAAGCGTCTGGTGTGGAGCACCATCTTCAGCTTGCAAAACAGCCTCAAAGTCTACCTGGGCCGCGCCGAGGCTCTGGCCGACAAGTCCATCCTGGCCAAGAAACAGGCCGAGGAAGACGATTTCCGCTCCAAGGTAGCCGCTAATCCAGATTGGCAAAAGGCGTATGGCAGCGCCTGGGATACCATTGCCGGCGCGGAAGAGAAGGTGAAGCCGGAGATCAAGGGCCAGTTCTTCCGCCGCTCCGACAGCCGCCTCTTCACCATCGCGCTCCAGATTGTGCAGCTTGTGGCCGAGCTCAAGAAGCCCGATGGCGAGCGGCTGCCGCAGTACCACGAAGCGGGTCTGGATTCGCTCTACGTCCAGTTGCGCTCGCCGGCCAAGATACCGGTGGAAACGGACAAGCTCTTCATGACCAACGCGCTCAAACTGGCCCAGGAAAAGCTGGGCAAGGACGATGCCTACGTGCAGGCCATCCTGCAAGGCAGCGAGGTTGAACCGACCGTCAATTCCCTCATTGACGGCACCAAACTGGCCGATCCAGCCGTCCGCAAGGCTCTGCTCGATGGCGGCGAGGCCGCCGTGGCCGCCTCCACCGATCCCATGATTGTTGCCGCCCGCCGCGTCGATCCGATCCTCCGCGAAAGCAACCGCCGCATGCGAGACACGATCACCAGCGTGCTCACTCCGGCCGGAGAGAAGCTGGGCAAAGCCCGCTTCCTGGTCTACGGCAAGGACGCCTATCCCGACGCCACCTTCACCCTGCGCCTGAGTTACGGCACCGTGGACGGCTTCCCCTACAACGGCACCATTGCTCCGCCCTTCACTACTTTCTACGGGTTATTCGACCGCGCCGCCAGCTTCAGCAACAAGCCACCCTTCGACCTGACGCCCAAGCAAGCCGCGGGCCGCGACAAGCTGGATCTCTCCACCCCGCTCGATTTCGTCACCACCGGCGACATTATTGGCGGCAACTCCGGCTCACCCGTAGTTAACCGAAACGGCGAGCTGGTCGGCTTGATCTTTGACGGCAACATTGAATCGCTGGCCGGCGATTTCGTCTATGAAGGCGTAAAGAACCGGGCAGTCGCTGTCCACTCCGCCGGCATGATTGAGGGCCTGCGGAAACTCTATGGAGCAGACGCACTGGCCGACGAGTTACAAGGCAAGAAGTAGTCCGAAAGTGCTTTGCCAGCAGAAAGGGGAGCCGCTTGCGGCTCCCCTTTCTGCTGCTGTCTGAATCCGTGTGGGCGCTCTCGAAGGAGCGCCATTCGATGCCTCCGTCGAGGCTGGAACTCACGGCTTGTTCGACTCTCCGCTGTCCCCGGCGACGATGCGAGATTCCGTGCCGAACCGGCGGTATTGATCGAACACCACATCGTTCAGAAATGTCTTTGCCGCGCCTTTGTAATTCGACCTGGAATACGCGCCCGTATGGTGGGCGATGTTCGCCCGCAAGACAGAGGCACTTTTTGCTGGGCAGATATAGGTCATTCCGCCGATTTCCACTGGCGAATATTCGACCGCGATTCCGGCCCTGCTTACCAGATCCCCCGATGGCAGCTCAGCCTCCATGGTAATGCGCAGGATCGATCCTGCCGCGGGATCGAAGGCAATATCGCCGTGATAGCCGACGCGCTCGCTGAACACTCTCACGTTCGCCGTTCCGTCGGAGTTGAACCCGTCGGAAACACAGCAGAACTGCACGTTGTAGTGCGATTTATCGCCGGGAACCGTGTAGTGAAATACGGCCTCTTTACTGTCCGCGCCCTGCTCCCAGCGGCTCCATGTGATCTTGCCCTTCAGCGCATCGCCCACCACCATGGACAGAATCGGCCCGAATTCCCCTGAAGTGGCCAATCCCCCAATCTTCGGTCCATGTTTCAATGTCTTCTCATCCGCCACTTCCTGGCGGTCGCGGTAAGTGACCTGGACGCTAGATTTGGCGACCACATGCAATGGCAAGTAACTGTAGCTCACGATGCCCGTTGGCTCCTGCACATCCTCTTGCGGCCTGTCCTCGAAGCTCGTGGTATTGCGCGTTGCAATGAGATTGGGCAGTTGCCGGACGGTCGTATTGACGTAGTTCACGATCGCGGTCAGCATTTGCCGTGTCGCGGCAGCATCGGGCAGCGAACTCGCGGAAATCTCCGCCGGCGGATCGAGAAATGTCGCTGAATCGGCCACGATTAACAGCGCCTGCCTGGCCTTTTCGCCGGGCAAACCGTCATTCATGCGCGCAAACCTGACCGCACTGAGCCTTTCGGTCAGTTCCAGACCTGAAAGTTGCTGTGCCGCATCCGCGTCCGCTTGGCCGCGAGCCGCGGCCACTCTCGCTTCCAACTGCAAGACGGTAACTTTCTCTGCGATTGGCTCGTCTTTGGCCCACAGCGGAGACGCCAGGGCAGCCAACAACATGAGAACCGCAAACTTTCGCATGAAACGATCTCCCTTCACGCAGCTCACTTGGAATACTACACGCGCGGTTTCTTTCACCCCATCCGATTGAGCGTCTGTTCTCAGTTTCTCCATGCCTGCCGGCTGTTCAGCCAGAACACCCAGGCGATGCAGAGATGCTAACGATTCTGGAATCCCGCGCCATCGCCGGCCAGGATGCGCGCCTCCGACCGAAACAGGTGATAGTCCTTGAAAGTTACGTCGTTCAGCATGGTTTTCACCACTCCCGGCGGAGTGAGAATATAGGCCTCTCCCCATTTGTAGGCCACTGTCCATGCCTTGGATACGGAGACGCTTTTCACCGGACAAACGTAAGTCGTGCCTCCAATTTCCACGGGAGCGTATTCCACCATGATGTCGGCCTCCCAAATTGGCAGCGTCATATCCAGGTCCGCCTTGAGCGTGAGACGAAGGATGGTTCCCGTCGACGGATCGATGGCCATCTCCCCACGATAGCCAGAGATCTGCTGGAATGGCTCTGTCTCCTTCTCGGAATGGAAGCAGCACCACTTGACCTCATAGTTCGACTTCTCTTTCGGAACCACATATTGGAAGACCGCTACCGGGCCGGTTGCACCTTGCTCCCAGCGGCTCCACGACAGCTCGCTCCGAGCCGCATCCACGAGGACCGTCCCGAGAATGGGCCCGAAGATCCCCCACGCGGAGAGGCCGCGATCCATTTCGTTGGACCTCCGATACGGCTTCCTGGCCTTCGCTTCGGCTCCCGTATCCACAACCTCTTTGCCTTCGCGGTAAAACACCGTCACGCTCGAGTTGCCCAGGACGGCATGCAGCGGTTCATATCCGGCTTCGAGTTTCCCATTGGCATCGTATCCTTCCGGCCGATCCTGGTAGCGGACCGTTTCGCGCGTGGCAAAAAAGTTGGGCAGCTTGGGAATGGTTTTGCTGACATAATCTGCGGCCAGAGCCATGATCTGGCGCTGGGCATCGAGATCTGGCGCCGGGGTCGAGGGAATCTCCGCGGAGGGAGGCTGTTTAAAAACCGAAAGGTCGGCGACAGCGGCTAGCGACTGCCGGGCCTGGAAGCCCTGCAAACCAGCCTCCCACTGGGAAAGCCTGGCCGAACTGACCCGCTCTGTCAGTTCCAGACCGGCCAAGTGTTTTGCCAACTCCGATTCCGGCTTGCTCTTGCCGGCAGCCAGTACCTGATCCAACTGCTCGACCGAGACCTTTTGGGCCGCGGACTCCGGGAGGGCCACAGCGGCCACCAGAAGCAGCAAGACCAACTTCCGCATTGCACCGTTCCTTTCTGCCAAACAACGGTCCAAGCCTGGAAAACTCAGCCCCGCTTGCCGCGAGCGCGCTTTGGATTGGGAGGACACGTCGACTCGCGAATCACCAATTCGGGCAAGATCGGCACCGAATCCGGGAAGGTCGCCTGGCCGCGAATTCGCTGCAAAAGGATCCGCGCGGACACGGCCCCCATCTGCCGCAGGGGCTGCCTGATCGTGGTCAGGCTTGGATTTTGAAACGCCGCGCTTTGGATATCGTCAAAACCCACCACCGAGACATCGTCGGGCACGCGCATACCATGATCCATGAACGCCCGGATCGCCCCGATAGCGGAAACATCGTTGTAGCAGACCAGAGCGGTAAAATCGACGCCGCGCTGAAGTAGCTCATTGACCGGCCCAAAGCCCATCTCCGGCGTAGACTCCCGCAGTTGGATGGCCACCATCAACTCCGGAGGAACCTCCAGTTTCAATTCCTTGGCCACCGCCATCTGACATTCCCAGCGTTCGTCGGCATCTGAGCTGTGGCTGCCGCCGCGCATGAAAGCAATCTTGCGGTGCCCCAGTTGGACCAAGTGGCGCAAAGCCAGCTCCGCGGCGCGGCGCTGATCCAGGACCACATTGGTGACTCCCTCGATCTTGCGGTGTCCGGCCACCGCCACTACCGGCAACTTCATGCTGTGTTCGAGCACGGTGTCGATCAAGATGAACCCTTCCACACAGCGGTCCATCAGCAACCGGGGATACTCCTCAATCAGGTCGGGCTTGCGGCGATGGCTGGCCGTCAAGTAAAAATAACCCTCCTCGATGAGGAACTCCTCCATCCCGCTCAGCACTTGCGAGGCGTAGTTGTCGTTCAGGTCGGGAATCAAAACGCCAATCGAAAAACTTTGCCGTTTACGCAACGACCGCGCATAAAAGCTGGGCCGATAGTCGAATTTCGCCGCCGCCTCGGTCACCCGGTCCCGCGTCTCCTGCGGGATGGAGCGCACCCCCGGGGCGTTGTTCAATACCAGAGAGATCGTCGCCGGCGAAAGGTTCAAATACTCCCCGAGCGTACGGAGACTGATGGGCGCACCCGGCTGAGGCTCGGTGCCTGTTTTTGCTCGCTTCGCCATGTTCTTCTGTTTTAGCACCTTCAGGGCACCATCGGCTGTGATTTCAACAGCTTTGCCAAGCGAATCCCATCGTCAAGCAACCCGCATCGGCAATCCGGCCCGTCCATAACTTCACTGGCGCCCGGTCAGTACAAGATGCACGCAAACAATCTCCAACCCCTTGCGCCTCATCCCGATGGTGTGTCTCCCCGGATGGTCATTCTTCGGGGTTCAAGAATGCGGGGGCCGTTGCGAAGACCCCCTTTGTAACCGTCCGCCACTGGCGTCTCCGACCTGCGATGGATTACGCCGCGGGGGCTCCACCCTCGCCGCGCCCCTGTTCTGCGGTTAGGGTGGATGAGCAGGCCGTCCGCCATCTTGCCAGTATCTTGTGTGTCTTGTTCTTTGCTCCTAGTTAGCGCATGACCGGGGCACCCTCTGGGCCAGGTGCCGCGGCAGCATCCAAGTTAGGATCGGTTTTATCCGCTGCGCAATTGCAACTTGCTGAAAACATGCCCCCGCAGGGGCCAAACAGGCCGCTGGGGGAAGCCGCTTGGAATTCAACCCTCTCGCGGGAGTTGATAAATCACCCTATCTGCGATGGCCAACACTAAATCGACGATGCGCGGTTAAGCGGAAAAGCTGCATCTTCTAATTGGGATGAGCGTTCCATCTGAAAAGAAATGGCGTCGTCTGTATCGGCCTGGAGTGCAATCTGCATTAGCTCGGATCCCGGGCTGTAATCTGGAATCATCTCCTTGAGCAGAAAGACAAGGGCTGACACATTCCGCTCTTGAGTGATCCGGCGAAGCTTGTTTAAGTAAGTATGCAGCCGTTTTAGATCTAATCCGGTGGCACAGTCATAACTTCTGATCTTCCGATGCTTGGTCGTGACGAGGTGCTCATCCCCTAGATTCAATTCCTCCGACATTTTCTCGCCTGGACGTATGCCCGTAAACTGGATTTCGATATCCCGCTCGGGTTGGAGCCCGGAGAGCAGAATCAGGTTCACGGCAAGATCCACAATCTTTACCGGCTCTCCCATATCCAACACGAACACCTCTCCACCTTGGCCCAGAGAAGAGGCCTGCAAAACCAGTTGAGCTGCCTCTGGAATTGTCATGAAATAGCGGGTCATATCGGGGTGCGTCACAGTAACTGGCCCGCCTGCCGCAATCTGCTCCTTGAAGATGGGAATTACGCTTCCATTGCTCCCCAACACGTTCCCGAAACGCACCGCAACGAACTTTGTTCCGCTCTCCCGCTGCAACGTGCGAATTACTAACTCGGCGACTCGCTTGGTGGCCCCCATCATGCTGGTCGGCCGAACTGCTTTGTCCGTAGATATCATCACGAAATCGTCTACGCCCCACTCGATCGCCGCTTGAGCAACCTGCCAGGTGCCGAAGATATTGTTCTCGACTGCTGCAAACACATGCGTTTCCATCATCGGGACATGCTTAAATGCCGCAGCATGATAGATCACCGACGGATGATAACGCTCCATCACATGCCGGAGGGTATCGGCGCGCATGATACTGCCAATCTCGGCGTGGAAGGCAAGATGGCAAAACCCACTCTTCATCTCCCGCTCAATTTCAAAAAGGGGCGTTTCAGCCTCGTCGAATCCGACCAAGGCAAGGGGATCGAAGCGAGCTATTTGCCTGCAGATCTCCGAACCAATTGATCCGCCTGCCCCGGTCACAAGAACCACCTTCCCCCTTATACGCTCGCGGATGCTTTCTTGGTCTAGGTGGACCGGCTTCCTGCCTAATAAGTCCTCCACCGCAACATCCCGAAGTTGCTTGCCCAACCCATCGTCTTGAAGAAGGTCCCCTAGGCCCGGAATCATCTTGTGCGCTACTCCGGCATCGAGTACAAGCTTCAAAATCCGCACCATTTGCGGACCTGTCGCAGACGGAATCGCTATCAGCACCTTCTGAATGGCATGCTTCCGCGTAACTTGTGCCAGGGATTGCCCTGTGCCGAATACGCGCTTATTTTGCAAAATCAGGCCCGTTTTCGAAGGATCGTCGTCTATCAACCCTATTACGTCGCACATCAGCGATTCGTTTTGGCTGATTTCCCAAAGTAGCGCCAACCCTGCGGAACCTGCTCCGTAGATGAGGGTTCTTTCTCTCTCTCCTTCCGTCCTCCACCGTGCCTTATGCATTGCGATTAAAGCGCGTACTCCTAATCTCGCACCAAGAGTTATGGTGCCGGATAAAAGCCATTCGATAAGATAGACCGAACGTGGAATTCCAAATCTCGCGAACGCTATTGACAAGATAAGATAGGCCAGAATTGAGCCTGCCGAGTTGGCGGCAAAGAGCCGAACTGCATCGTGGGCAGATGTGTATCGCCAATTCCCTAGATTCAACCGGCCGGCGATAAACGATACAGCCTTAGTGGCAACCCACACGCACACTGCAAGTTCAAGAGGATTGACATAGTGCGCAGGCACCGCACCGTCAAACCTCAATTCAAATGCCAACCAGCCGGATAGACCGAATGCCGACCAATCCAGAAGGTACGCCAGTACCCGATGCTGGATGAGCCTTAAATTGAATTGGCGGTTAGACAACGTTCTTGAGTACATGCCGGACTCCTGGGTTTTCTTGCGACGAGTCTCTTTCGGTGTTGGCCCGCGCGGGAGGATCCTTCCGTCCGCGGGCGGAGTGTCCTGCACAACCCGCAATGCTCTGCGGCCAATCCGCCTGGTTGGGATTCGACTCCTTCTGCCCCTACCCTGGGACAGGTCGTTCCTGCCCTGCGCGGTCAACTAGCACCAAATCTGCGAATGTTGTGTACATGGATTCCGGACCTGACGCATTGCCCAACAACACCGGTTGAACATAGCTATGACTTATCGCAACGGAGATGAGTGGAAAAAATGGCGTTTTTTTGCATTTGCGCAACGCAAGTCACCGTCCTGAATTCAAGGCTCAAGATAACTGGCTAGCACATCGATCCTTTGACCGAGGTGCCGACGAAAGAGCGGATCGAGCTCTCCATTTTACTCCAGCACCCCTGTGTAATGAGGCTAACCATATTCCCATCGTTTTCGCTACTTGACCGAATGCACGCTCGAGCGCCATCCGTCCATTGGGAGCTTCCGCGATATTTGCCAGCATTCCGCCGCGGAGACGCTCCCGATGCAATTCCAACTCATGGACAGCAACAAAGAAGTCGTAATCCCGGCGATAATGCCGGTAGATGGCGACCTCATTGACTTCTGCCGCGATGGCAATTTCACGCGGGTTAACTTCATGATACCCGAACCGGGCAAATCGATCTGCCCCGCTCTCAAGACTACGCCCCCTGCGCCCCGCCCACCTTCTGTGCCGATTCCGGGCATGCCTCCACAGAAAGCGAATCAGCCGCCCGGCCATTCTGCCGGTCAAAAGTGATCGCACGTTACTAAAGATTTCCTCCAATGTTGCCTGGTGAGCGATTGGCTTACTCGCTGAAACCACCGGACGCCCGGAGGGTGGGCGGCGTCTCCCAGCGGTATCGGCTTGAAGTCGCCACGATGCTGATCCCGGGGATCTCTCCGGAGGCGGCGACAAACGCTGACAAGCGGCTGTGCGCGGCTGATGGAGTTCATTCCCTGAGCTTCGTTTGCCTGCGGGATGCCCATCATGGCCGCAGCCACCGGGCGCGGAACTTCGAGTGCGCCAAGCAGATCCGCCTCATGCCCTTAGCCCGGTTTTCCGATCGCGAATACCTGAGTTCCGCCGAAACCCGCCTGAGCCCCCAACCGGCGGATACCGCATTTTGGAAACGGGTTCTACCTGCATCAATTGAGCAGATTCCTGACCAGCACCCTCCTCCGGAAGCCGAGACTTTCGCGGTTTGCGACCCGCCTGCTCAGTTGAGCATCGAATCTAGGAGCGGCCTCCGCCGGCTGTAAGCTGTTAGTTGTAGGCTGTTCGCTTTTTGAGGACATCATGAATCCCGTCGATACCGCCCGCCATACCGCCTTCCAGGAGACGCTGCTGAGCGCGCGGCGCACAATGCTCTTGAGCGAGATCCTCAAGCTGGCCGTGGACAGCTTCCGCACCAGCAAAGTGCGCTTCGCACTCACCGCTCTGGGGATGGTCATCGGCACCGCCTCGGTCATCCTGGTGGCCACGATCGGCCTCACCGGCAAGCAGTATGTGCTGGAGTTGATCCAGAAATTCGGCACCAATTCGGTTGAACTGGAATACGCAGGCGGCGGAGCTTCCGCGGCAGAGCGCATTCTCTACAACGACTCCCTCACCCGCGACGACGAGAAGGCGGTGCTGGCAAAAATTCCCGGCGTCATGTATTCCTCGCCTGTTCTTGAGATGCACTCCCGCATCGGCTTCGGCGGCGGTGTGGTAAAAGATACGCAGGTGCTGGGTGTCAGCCCGCAATACCTCGACATTCACAACCTGCTGGTGCCCGAGGGCCGCTTTCTGGACGAGACCGACGACAGCGCCCACATCAAGTGCGCCGTAGTCAGCGAGATGTTCGCCAAGCAGCGGTTCGGCAGCTCCGACGCGGCGGTCGGCCAGAACTTCGAAATCAGCGGCATTCCGTTCACCATCATCGGGGTCTTTCGCATGAGCGTGGACGACTTCGGACAGTCGGAGATTGCCGACCAGACCATCCTGATTCCCTTTTCTGTGGCGCGCTATTTCACCGGCACTGAAAACGTGAACCAGATTTACTTCTCCATGCGCAGCATGGACGAAGTTCCCGACGCTGCCAAGGAAATTGTTCGCATCGTGCAGGCACGCCACCGGCCCGACTCGGTGTACAAGGCGCAAACGCTCAAAGAGTTGCTGACCATGGCCGGCCAGATTGCCGACGCGCTTACCGCCGTTCTGATGCTGGTAGCCGCCGTCACCCTGGCCGTGGGCGGCGTGGGCATCATGAACATCATGCTGGCCAACGTTCGCGCCCGCACCCGCGAGATCGGCATCCGCAAGGCCCTGGGCGCCACCTACCGCGAGATCAAATTGCAATTCCTTGCCGAGGCGATCATCATTTCCCTGGTCGGCGGAGTGGTGGGCGTATTGGCCGGCCTGGCCTTACCCATATCCGTCCGCCTGTTTACCGACTACGCTGTGCCCATTAATCTCTGGTCAATTGTGATTGCGCTCGGCGTCGCCATCGTCGTCGGAGTGGTCTTTGGCACTGTTCCCGCTACCCGCGCCGCCCAGATGGACCCTGTGGAGTCGCTGAAATATGAGTAAGCCCGAACAGACCGACTCGAAGCCGCGAATTGAGACCGGAGCACAACCTGCGCCGGACTCGGCGCAAAAGCTCCGTGCCCCCTCCTTGCGACGTCTTTCTGCCGAAAGGGTGGGAAGCCAAGGCCCTCAACCGAGCACTTTTCAAGACGGGCAGACCGCCCCGGACACGGAAGACCACCCGGAGAATCCGCTCCCCCAGGGGCCAAGCCTCACGCTTCTCTTCTCGCTGGTCGGTCTGGCCCTGGCCGCAGCCATCGGCTTCGCCCTGCTGATCGTGTTGCCCTTTTACCATCGCCGCTGACACGCTCTGAGTGTGTTTCGCCCAGGCGTGCGCATCCACCGCATGAATTCTCCTGCTGCAGAAAAGCTCCCTCCGAAGGCCAAGAAGCGTCAGGGTACGGCTTCATCCGTACCGTAAACCGTTGATAATACAATATGGGCTTCAGCCTCTGAGGGATGCTCTTTGGGAATTCTTGCCCTTCGCGGAGCTATTCGATTGGCAGCGATTCCTGCCTGAGCCATTTTGCCGATTGGCGAAACCAGGCGTTCAGGTTGGTGGAAAGATGCTTGGCCCAACCTGGGTCCGCTTCGCCCCGTTCCTTGGCAAAGCGGGCCAGCGCATAGCCAAATACCGTCTCCGGAAGGTATCCAAGCCGGCTCATTGACCAGCCCGCACGGTGGTCGTCCTGATATTTGCGAAAATTCCGCGAAGCATTGGCGGTAAAGACCCCCAGGCCGAGATAGACGGTGGCCAGGTCGGTCAGCGGCTCCATGTCTTCCGCATCCCGCGCCAGGTGCCCGCCATCCAGCAGGATCACGTGGCTCAACTCGTGCGCCAATGTGGCTACGGCGCCCAGCGGGTCTTTCAACAGCGAGTTGCGCATCGCGACGAGTGGCCGCTCACCTTCGCCGCCGCCGAAATGCAAGCCCGCCGGGCCGTTCTGGCCGCTCAGGCGGTAGGCGGGCAGTGCTTCGAGCAGTTCACTGGCATCGGGAATAATCTCCACCTCAACCTGGTTCGGGTCCACGCCCATGTAACCGCACACCCGATGGAAGAGCTTCCGCAATGCGGATTCAGTACCATCCCAGAGATCGGGAAAAAACTCGTCTGTGGGCAAGACGACCGCAGCGTTCTGCAACCGGCTCGCGCCCAGCATTCGGCTTAGGCGACGAAAACCATCTTCTACCCAAAGACGCTCTTCTTCTGTTACGGGTAACTTGGTACGGAGGCCAAACATGGCCTCCATTTTATCGCTCGACGATGGATGGGAACGAACGAGTGCAGACCGATCCGAGGGTTGAAAGACAATCGACCGGCTTCGCCGCACCCGCGCCCACAGCCGCTGTTTAGACCTCAGTGCCGCCCCGCGTCTCGATTGCCAAAACAACATGAAAGCTCCAAAACAGCCGCGCTATCCTGTGACATATGGACCCTTCAGAGCCTGGTCAGGAAAAATCTCCCGCCACATGGGCAACACCGCAAACCCCGTCGCCGTGGCGTCTTGCTCTTCACCGCGTCTTTGGCCGCCATTTGATGAGTTCCGCACTGCTGGTCTGCCTGGTAGCCGCTCTCGCGGGCCCCATGGTGAGTGGATCGGAACTGACCCAAGATCCGGACCTGTGGTGGCACTTGGCCAATGCGCGCTCCCTGTGCACCACGCATCACTTGATGCGCGTCGATCCCTATTCCTTCACGGTCCACGGGCAAAGCTGGATCAACCCGGAATGGCTCGCCGAAGTGCCGTACTGGCTGGGCTATGCCGCATTCGGCCTGATGGGAGTGCACCTGGTCGCCCTCTTCGCTTTCTGCGCCAATCTGCTGTTTGTCTATTTCCGCTGTTCTTCCGTCTCGGGCCACAAAGCTGCCGCCTTCTGGACCGCTGTCCTGGGCTTCTTCCTGATGACCGTCAACGGTGGGGCGCGAACCATCGGGATCGCCTACCTGGCCCTGAACATGGAGATGGCCATCCTGGAGGCTGCACAGCGAGGCAACAAGCGGGTGCTCTGGCTCCTGCCGCCGCTTTTCTGCCTGTGGATCAACCTCCACGGCAGTTGGATCATCGGCCTCGGGTTTCTTGGCCTCTACATCCTCTGCGGCCTCTTCGAGTTAAAGGTGGGCGTCTTTGAGCAGGAGGCCTTTCTCCTCGCCGACCGCAATCGCCTGTTTCTGGTTTTTCTGGCCAGCGCGGCGGCCCTGTTGGTGAACCCCTACACCTGGCAACTGGTTTGGAATCCCTTCGACATGCTGCTCAACCAGAAGGTCATGCTGGCCATCATGACCGAATGGGCGCCGTTGAGCATGGCATCAAGCACCGGCAAAGCCGCAGCCGTCTTTCTTGTCCTGCTGGTGGCGGCCAATTGCGTGCGTGGCCGCAAGTGGCAGATTTTCGAGCTGGCGTTCGTCTTCTTTGCCTGGTACTTCGCCTTTGCCCATCAGCGCTTTGCTTTTCTGGCCTGCATCGTGACTGCGCCGTGGCTGGCCGCCGACCTGGCGCGCGCCTTCTTTCCGGCTGCCAACGAGAAGACCATCCCGGCGGTCAACGCGCTCTTCGTCGCCGGAGCAATCGCTGCCGTCGCCTATCTGCTGCCCTCTGCCTCGATGCTGCAAAAGGAGATGTCGTCGCACTATCCGCTGGAATCCATCGCCGCCATCCAGCCCTCGTGGCGCACCTTCAACGACTACGGCCTGTGCGGCATGATGATGTTCAACGGAAAGCCGACCTTCGTCGACTCGCGCAACGACATCTTCGAACACAACGGCGTCTTGCAAAAGTTCCTTGAAATCCAGAACATTCAGGAACCGCTGAAGCTCATGGACTCTTACCGGCTCGATCATGCCCTCATCCACGCTGGCAGCCCGCTTGCCTACGTGCTGGAACACGCGCCGGGTTGGCGCGTAGAGAAACGCGAAGGCGAGGGCGGCGATCTCTATGAAACATTCGAGAAGGTTGGCGGCCCACGCTGAGGCGGTAAACCAAGGCCGGTCGCCCCACAAAAGCTCCGTGCCCCATCCTCCTGAGCGAAGCGCAGCGGAGTCGAAGGACCTGCGTTTCGTATTCTTTCTGCGGAATGGGTGGGAAAGCACAACACTGATTTTCGGATTGACTGCCGGGTGCCCCATCCATTCCGCGTTTTTGCGGAATGGGTGGGAAAGCACAAAGCTCGACCAGCCGCTTCAGCCCAGCGGCGTCTCTTCCCGCCCGGCAATCAACACCGGTATTCCATCCACCACGGGAAACGCGCGCCCGCAGGCGGCGCAGACCAGCCGTGCCTCATCCAGGCTGAGCGCGCCCAGGCAGGCCGGGCACGCAAGTTGATCCAGCACAGTGGGGTCGAAGAGGTTGTTGGGCTCGGCCGGCATCGGGGCGGTTACTGCGCTGTCTCGTGGACAGCGGCGGCTGCGCCAGCCTGCTCGTCCGCCTTGGCCCCAGGAACTGCGGCGCGCTGCGGATGGCTGGCAAACTCGGCTTCAATGCTCTCGATGGTGCCCGCCTTGGCCGACTCGTATGCCACGCGAATCCCGTTATAGATGGCGCGGTCATTCGAGGAGCCGTGACCGATAATGCAGATTCCACGCACCCCAAGCAACGGCGCTCCGCCGTACTCCCGGTAGTCCAGGCGGTGCCGGAACTCGTTGAAGGCCTGGCGGGAGAGCAGCGCGCCAACCTTGGCGGTGATGGTGCGCTTGAGCGACTCGCGCAGCACCTCGCGCACAAAACGGCCTACCCCTTCGCTGGTCTTCAGCGCCACATTGCCCACAAAGCCGTCGCAGACAATCACGTCGGCAAGCCCCGAGAAGATGTCGCGCCCTTCCACGTTCCCGATGAACTTGATGGGCAGCGCTTTGAGCAGCGGAAAGGCCTCGCGGGTGAGTTCGTTGCCCTTGGTCTCTTCTTCGCCAATGGAGAGCAGACCCACGCGCGGTGCGTCGATCTTGAGCACGGTGCGGGCATAAATCTCGCCCATCACGGCGAATTGGGCCAGGTTCTGCGCCTTGCAATCGACGTTGGCGCCCACATCCAGCAGCACGCAGGCATTCCCCGTCGCGCTGGGCATGGGGGAGGCCAGCGCCGGACGATCCACGCCGGGCAGCGCGCCCAGCACCATCTTGGCCGTGGCCATGGCTGCGCCCGTGTTTCCCGCGGTCACAAAGCCCGCTGCCGATCCATCGCGCACCATCTTGAGCCCCACGCGCATGGAGCTGTCCTTCTTGCTCCGCACTGCCTGGGCCGCCTTTTCCTCCATGAGGATGCGCTCCGAGGCATGGTGGATCACAATGGGCAGGTCGTCGTTTCCCAGGTGTTCGTCGAGAAGATCGTGCAGCTCCGCCTCGGGCCCCACCAGGTGGACCCGGACCGGCAGCGCGCGGCAGGCGAGAATCGCCCCGCGAATCTCCGGCTCCGGAGCTTTGTCTGTCCCTACGGCGTCAAGAACAATGTCGATGAGCATCGTTTGCTCAGCCTGTTACTTGGCTTCTTCTTTGACGTCCAGGACGGCGCGGCCCTTGTACGCTCCGCACTTGGCGCAGGCGCGATGGGGCAGCTTCTTCTCGTGGCAGTTGGGGCACTCTGAAACGCCTACTGCCGTGAGAAAGTCGTGAGAACGGCGTAGGGCGGTGCGGCGCGTCGAGTGGCGCCTCTTCGGATTAGGCATGACTAGATTTCCTTTCGTATCTCCGCCGCTTCAGTCCCTGCCGGTTTCAAGCCACACGGGGAGTTTTGGCTGCCTTCCGGCACTTGGCGGAGCACCCTCAATCTCTTGGGGTTGATTTCTCAGGACTTGATCCGGCCACGTAACCCAGCCAGCGCTTCCCAGCGGGGGTCGCTCGGACCCTCCTCGCAGTTGCACGCCGTGCTGTTGCGGTTTTCACCGCAGCGCGGGCAAAGTCCTTTGCAGTCCGGCTTGCACAGTGTCCTGACCGGCAGCGCCAAAAGCACCTGCTCGCGCAGCACATCTTCAAGAAACAGACTGTCCTTTTGATAATAACCGATTTCCGTCTCCGGCGCCGTAATCGACCGCTCCGTGGCCTCGGAATCCGCTGCAGCAGGCCTGAAAATCAGGTCGAACTCCGCCTCCAGCGGAATCTGCACCGGCTCCACGCAGCGGGCGCACGGCACCTGAAACTGCCCCGCAAACCGCCCCCGCAGCCGGATGTCGGCCACAATATCCTTCGGTCCGCGGTGTTCGTGCAGCACTTCGGCCAATCCCGAGGCGGCCATATCCCCGGCCTGCTCGGCTTCTCCACCGAGATCGATTGCCCCCGGAGCCAACCCCAGGTCGAACTCGATCGGTTCCCGCTCCAGTTCGCTTACCTTGAATTCCATGGTATGAGCCTACGGCGCGGTCATCCTGGCGTCAATCCTTCTCGCTCGCTGAACTTGCTTTGGAGCCCATCCATTTTGACTGGAAGTGGGCTGGCATCCGCTCACGTCCTGCTTCGATTCCTTTCCTTTCGCCGGCCTGAAGATTCCAGGAATTTCAGACGAAATGGCTGGCAATCGTCCGCATCACGACGGAGACGCCATATGCCATCCCAAATCGCCTCCAGGGCATCGCGATCGCGATGCTTAGGCGGACGTGAGGGAGTTTTCCGGGTTCTTGCGCATTCAGAGTTGGAGGCACATTATGAAATCGACTTTCTGCCGGCAACTGGCCATCAACCATCGCATTTACCGTATCGCTCTGCTCGTACTCGTATTCCTGGCTCCTTCGGGATGTGCTCGGGCCCAACAAGGCTATCTCGGAGCCGCTTTCGACTTCATGGACCCCATGTCGTCTGCGAAGTACGGCCTGAACTTCGGCGCTGTGGTGGTCGTCCATGTGGTTCCCGGCAGTCCAGCCGAGAAGTCGGGGCTTCGCCCAGGCGACCTCATCACCTCAGTGGACGGGGCGGAAATGCGCAGCCCGGACCAGGTAGCCAAAGCCTTCCGTGCTCACAAACCTGGAGACAAGGCGCGGGCAGGCATCATCCATCCCATGGGGGATCGCAACATGGCGCTTGATATCATGGTGACGATCGGCAAGGCCCCCGCCAATTACTCCAACACCTGGAACGGCAACGCTCCCGGAAATAGACCCGGCAACGGTGCTGGCGCCGCACCCGGGAACTCCCCTTCCCCGGGCAACGGAGGGCAGTGGAATCCGGCGCCCCAGGGCGGCTACGAACAGCAGCGCGGGAGCACGGCTCCGCGGGGAGTCGGCGGCGGACAGGGTGGGCAGGTAACTCCGGCACAGCGGGTGCAAGTGCAGATGGCGCAACAAGGCCCCTGCCGCGCCGCGGTCTTCCCGGGATGGCAACTGGCGCCAGGACCGAATGGGCAGAGCGCCGACGTCTACGGTCCCAACGGCGCCCATGTCGCCTGGGGCATCCCCGCCGTCAATCCAGCCATGCGACAGTTTTATGGAGACCTTTACGGCCCGCCCGATGTGCACGCCGCCGCTTTCCTGGCGATCGCAATCCAGGCGCGGCCCCAATACACTTCGACAGAAAACGTCGGCAACTACTTCACAGCCCATCAATTCCGCGCGGGAGCCAATACAGGAGTGCTGCTCTATCACGCCTACCCCGCTCCGAACGGGCAATACATCATCAGCGAGTACTCTGCCTGGGCTCGCCAGGGCGATGACGAAATGCTCTCGCAGGCTATCGCCATCATGTCGTCGCTGCAATGCACCGCAAGCATCCGTCCTTCACAGCCGCCCTCGGCCGGCGGAAGGAGGAGCAGCGGCTCATCCGAAAACGATACCCTCAAGGACTACAACAGCATCCTTGGCACCCAGTACGTGCATGACCCCTCCACCGGACAAACCTACTATGTGAGCCAGGATCAGATGAGCAACGGACAGGAAGGAGAGGGCTACTACGTCGGAACCGGCGTGAACAGGCATAAGCTGGCGCCTGGACTGGAATAAGAGGCTCGCCTGTTTTTTTCGTTCAATCCCCTCCCGCCACGGTCGGGAGATGGGTCGAAATACGATGCACATTTGGTGCCCTGTTCGCTCCACGCTTCACCCTTGCGCTTCTTTCCAGCGCAAGGGTGGGGCGCATCGAGGTTCATGCGAGCAGATTGCCCCACCGCAGATGCGGAGTAAACCGCAAAACTGAGACAGGTTCCTCGCGCCAAGGGTGGGAAATCCATGCCCTCAACCAGCCCCGTCCGAAAGCACCTTCGAATGCGTCAAGACGAGTTCTTCTGAGCCATGCAGCCCCAACGGTGTTCAGTCCGAATACGTTGGCCGCGCTTTCGAACTATTCGCAATCTGAAAAGCCGTGCGCCTCAAAATGCGATTTCCTGCTCTCGGCCCCCTCGTCCGCCTTCCCCGATGCCGGGACGCCCGCACCACCGCATTTTTCGTGATCGTTTAAACTAGATTGGTCAGGGAATTCCCCTGGGCCCCGCATCGCGAGAAAAACCAAGGGCCTGGCTGGTGTTTCCTTGAACGCCACGTTGACTCCGCCACGTAGAAAGAACGCCATGACACAGCTGCAATCTGAGACGCTCAAGTGTACGCAGGACCTCGTCAACCTGGAAAACGAGTTCGGAGCACACAACTATCACCCGCTCGACGTGGTGATCGAACGTGCCGAAGGCGTTTGGGTTTACGACGTCGAAGGGCGGCGCTATCTCGACTGTCTGGCGGCCTACTCGGCGGTCAACCAGGGCCATTGCCACCCCCGGATTCTGCGCACTCTTCAAGAGCAGGCCAGCAAGGTCACCTTGACCTCGCGCGCGTTTCGCAACGAGCAGTTGCCCCTGTTTTGCGAAGAACTCCACAATCTGACCGGCTACGATATGGTGCTTCCCATGAACTCTGGCGCTGAAGCCGTGGAGACCGCGATCAAAGCCGCGCGCAAGTGGGGCTACCAGGTCAAGGGCATTCCTCAGGACAAGGCCGAGATCGTCGTCTGCGCCGGCAACTTCCATGGGCGCACGGTCACCATTGTCAGCTTTTCCAGCAGCGAGCAATATCGCGACGGCTTTGGTCCCATCACGCCCGGGTTCAAAATCGTTCCTTATGGGGACATCGAGGCTCTGCGCAGCGCCATCACGCCGAATACCTGCGCATTTCTAGTCGAGCCAATACAGGGCGAAGCCGGAATCGTGATTCCGCCCAAGGGTTTCCTCCTTGAGGCCTCTGAGCTATGCCGGAAGAACAACGTGCTTCTCATGGCCGACGAAATCCAATCCGGTCTGGGACGCACAGGCAAGCTCTTCGCCTATATGCATGAGGGCATTGTGCCGGATGTATTGATCGTCGGCAAAGCCCTGGCCGGCGGCTTCTACCCGGTCTCGGCTGTCCTGGCGTCCGCGCAAGTGTTGGGCGTCTTCCAGCCTGGCGACCACGGCAGCACCTTTGGAGGCAATCCGCTCGGATGCGCCATTGCAAGAACCGCTCTGCGCGTGCTGATCGAAGAGAAGATGGTTGAACGCTCGGCAGAGCTGGGAGCCTACTTCCTGGCCCGGCTTCAGGCGCTGCGCAGTCCTGTCATCCAGGAGGTGAGGGGCAGAGGCATGTGGATCGGCATCGAACTCACCAAGATGGCCCGCCCCTATTGCGAAGCGCTGATGGAAGAGGGAATCCTGTGCAAGGAAACCCACGACCGCGTGATTCGCATCGCGCCTCCACTCATCATTACCCGCGAAGAGATCGACTGGGCCATGGAACGCGTCGCGAAAGTCCTGGAGCAGTAACCAAGAACGCCGCCGGCAGGGCACGAAAGGCTCGCGGGCGCCCTTAAGGAACCTCTGAATAAGTCGCCGTTTTGAAAGGGTACGACTTGAGTCGTGCCGCAAGTTGCACAAAATGAAGGCGGGCTTTAGCCACTGCGGTATTGATTTCGGATGTTTTCTCCGCCCTTTCGGCCTTTTCCGCAATCTTTTTTGCCCCTTAGGCATGCTTTTCTGACTTTTTCTCGAATGCGCCCCATTTCCCGCAGCCACCTTAACCCCACCCGTTTTCCGAACAACCCCATGGGGCAATCCAAGATGAAGAGCGCGGGCCACTGCGCCCAATCCGAGCCAATGACCCAGAGCACGCAGCCAGTTCCCTTTCGAATCCGCCTGGCAACGCCTGACGACCTGCCGCGCCTTGTCGAACTGATCAATTCCGCCTACTCCATCGAGACTTTTCTTGAAGGCACCCGCACCAACCTCGAACGCCTCGCGGAATCCATGAAAACAGGCAAAATCTTCGTGATGGAAGATGGCGAAGGAAATCTGCTGGCCTCGGCCTACACCGAACTACGCGGCGCGCGCGGCTACCTGGGCATGCTGGCCGCCCATCCCGCGCACCAGGGCCGGGGCCTGGCCCACCGGATCTTTCTGGCCGCCCAAGACCACTTCCGCGCTCACGGCTGCACCGCCATCGACATCAGCGTGCTCAGCTTGCGCCCGGAACTGCTGCCCATCTATCGCCGCTTCGGCTTTGTCGAGACCGGCACGGAGCCGTTCCACTTCCCCCGCACCTTCAAGGAACAGGTCGAGTGCCACTGCATCCTGATGTCGAAGGCTCTGTGAAATTGGAACACGGGCCGCAAACCCAGCTGTTGCGGGTCAGCCCCGCGGACCTGAATTGTCTTCTGAAAGCGCATTTTTCACGGCAACCTTCAAGGGCGGAAGATCGTCCTGGACGGTATTCCAGATTGTCTCCAAGTCAATTTGGTCGTACTGATGCCGTAGCCAATTTCCGGCCCCTCGAATGTCGCGCCAAGGCACTCCTGGGCAGAGCGCCTCGGCATCGTTCTTCAGCCGAATGGCCGCCTCGCTGATGATGAGCATCTTGCGCTCTTCTGCGGCCTGGGTCTTGGTGTCTGACTTGTAAGCCTCTAGGTCCATTCCAGACACAAATTGTTCAATGTGCAGAATGCTGTCGAGAATGTCCCGGAGATGGGATTTTGCATCTTCAAAAGGCATGGATCGCCTCACGGACCGCTCTCTCTCGAACAGCTTCTTTCATCGAATCCGCAGGAGAAAGATCCACCTTCACGCCCAGTAAGTCGCTCAACCTGTTCTCAAGACCCGCCATGCCGAACAGCGTCAGGCGCTTGGAACGATCGAGGTCCGCGATAAGATCCACGTCCGAACCGGCTGAGGCCTCATCGCGCGCAACTGATCCAAACAGGCGCAGGTGCACGATCCCGGCGGCCTTTAACTCGGGCTCGTGGAGGCGCAAAGTCCGGATGACGTAGTCCTTGTCCATACCGGAACTTTGCCACATTCGGCCAGTCAATTCAATAAGAGATCTCCGCAGTGTACTTGGAGACGGGTCAAAACTCGCATTACTGTTCCCGCAGATACCGCCCGGCAAAATCCAGGAACGCCGGCCAGTTCGGTGCCGGCGTGTGGCCGCCGGTGTGTTGTCGGAATGCCAGCTCGCCGCTGGTCAGCGCCGTCTCAATGGCCGGAAACTTCGCCGTGCCCAGGTCCTTCTTGCCCAGCAACTTGTATACCGGCCCGGCGGCAACCTCCGCCAGGAACATTCCCCGTGCGTCAGCCCAGCCATCGCCCGGCTTGCCCGGTTGATTCCGGTCGCTCAGTCCCGCGCCCACAAACACCGGCCGCGGCGCGCAAAGCGCAATCAGTTCATGGTTATCCACCGGCAAGTCGCCGGGAGTCAGCGGCCCCGCATACTTCAGCAGATTTCCAGCCATCCACTGGTACAAACGAGCCGACATCAGGTGGCTGATCGGCTCCCCATAGATGTGCCGGTAGAGTTTGGCCCCGCCCTCACCCGAAGAACTGGTGTAGAGCACTGCAAAGCGCGGGTCGTAAGCCATGGCCACCAGCGCCGCCTTGCCCAGCCGGCTATGCCCCTCGATCGCCACATGCCGGGCATCCACGCTTTTCTCTGTCTCCAGAAAGTCCAGCAGGCGGCTCGCGCCCCACGCCCAGGCCTTGAGCGCGCCCCAATCGTCCACACTGCGGGGCTGCCCCTTGTTCATCAGGCCGATAATCCCCTCGGTCAGACCCGCGCCGTCGTCCGCCTGGAAACTCATGGGAGACAGCACCGCGAAGCCCAACCCGCGAGCCAGCACCTGGTGTTCCCAGGTCTGCCCGTAGTCGCCCAGCGCGCCCGAAGTCACATCGGAGAGCGGTCTCACCAGCGACGCCGTGTACTCGCCCGCAAATGCCAACTCCATCACCACTGGAACCGGTCCCGCCGCATGGGCCGGAATAGTTAGCGTAGCGTCGATGGTCACCGCGATCTGCGGATAGCTGGAGTTGTCCACGTGCCCCGCCAGCCGTTTGGTCACCACCTCGATATCGCCCATCTTTTCCGGCGTCGTGCTCACCACTTCCCAAGTCACCTTGGGCAAGTTGTACGGCGTGCGTCCCAGAACCTCGCGGTCGTAGTCGGCTACGATCTCTGGACGGCGCTCGTTCCACCACTCTTCGGCGGTCAGGACCCGCTTTCCGTTCTTCTCGGTCAGCACATCGGGCAGGTTGCCGTAGACGTTGGCCTTCGCCTCGTCCCAGTTGGCGTCCTGTTCTTCGCCTGGACGCAGTTCCTTGATGCCCAGCAAATCCATCAGTCGCTGGTGGTCCTGCGATGCCGTCAGATGCACGGGAGCAGGCCCGGTCCCCGGCGGCGCGTGCAGGTAGCGGCCGGCAAAGGCCAGAAAAGTCGGCCAATTTGGCCCCGGCGTGTGCCCGCCGCTGTGCTGCCGGAAGGCGATCTCGCCATCGGTCAGTGTAGTCTCGATGGGAGGAAATGCTGTTGTCCCCATGTCTTTCTTTCCCAGCAGCCGATAGACCGGCCCGGCCCCGGCGGCCGCCAGGAACATGCCCTTGGCGTCGGCCCATCCATCGCCATCGGTGGCGCCGCCACTCACAAAGACCGGCCGCGGCGCGCACAGCGCAATCAGTTCGTGCGCATCCACGGGCAAGTCGCCCGGAGTCAACGGACCGGCATACTTGAGGAAGTTGCCCGCCATCCAGTGGTACTCGCTGCTCGCGGCCACATTGGCCAGTTGCTCGCCAAAGATGTGCCGGTAGAGCTTGGCCCCGCCTTCGCCCGAGGAGCTGACATACGCAATCGCCAGCCGGGGCTCATAGGCCATGGTCACCAGCGTGGCCTTCCCATAGCGGGAATGGCCTTCCAAGCCCACCTGCTTTGCATCGACGGCCCTGTCGGTCTCAAAGTAGTCGATTGCCCGGCTGACGCCCCAGGCCCACGCCTTCAGCGCGCCCCAGTCGTCCAGCTTGCGCGGCTGCCCCTTGTTCATCAGCCCGATAATCCCAGTGGTCAACCCAGCGCCGTTGTCCGCCTGGTAGCTGGTGGGAATCAGCTCGGCATAGCCCCAACCCTTGGCCAGCACCTGTTGTTGCCAAGTGGGACCGTCGCCCGGCTTGGGAGCGAATTGCGGAAAGCGCTTGGCCATCATGGCCAGAAACTCTTTGCTCAGCCCGAACTCCACGATCACCGGAACCGGTCCCTTGGCGTTGGCCGGGGTGGTCAGGGTCAGATCGATCTCCACCTGGATCTGCGGGTAGGCCGAGTTGTCCACATGGCCCAGCAGCTTCTTGGTCACCACCGGCACGTCGCCGTTCTTCTCTTGTGTGATGCTGACCACCTCCCAGGTCACCTTGGGAAGGTTGGCGGGAACGCGGCCCAGAATCTCGCGGTCGAAGTCCTCGACAATCTCGGGGCGGCGCTTCGTCCACCAGTCCTCTGGTGAGGCGACTCGCTTGCCGCTTTTCAGCAGCAACGGCTCCGGCAGTTTGGGGTAGAGGTCCGCCTTGGTCTCGTCGTAGTTGGCGGCATGAGGCGATTTGGGGTCTCCGTCAGCTCCGCGCCGCAACTCCTTGATGCCCAGCAGGTCCATGACCCGCTGGTGGTCCTTTTCGGTGGCCGCCATCAAGGCCAACTGTTCCGCCGTGGGTCCGGCCTGAGGCGGCGGGGGCGCGGCAGGGGGCGCGGCTTGCGCATCCAACTTGTTGATGCACATGCAGAAAAGCAGAGACAGAACAATTGCCTTGAGCCCGCCACGGGCAATCGGCCGCAATGCGTACATGGAGCGCCTCGTTTCCAGCCCGTCTCCCCGCAGGGAGGCAGGAACGCCCCAAGAATATCGATTTGGCCCAGCTTGAGCAAGGAAGGGGCCGGTATTCGTGCCGGCCGTTCCTTACTTGACGAGCGTGCGGAAGTAAGCCACCGAACTCCTGATCTCCGCATCGGTGAGTTTGTCCTTGAAGGCCTGCATCTTGCCCATGCCATTTCTGGTGGCGTCAACCATCGTTGCCTCGGTGCATTTCCTCACCTCAGGATCGCTTACCGGCTTCACTTTCATCGCCAGCCCTATCACCGTATCGGCGAGCCCGGTGGCGCCATGGCAGCTTTGGCACTTGGCCTTGTACGTTGTTTCCCCCGTCGATTGGGCAAAGCATGCAGCATTCGTCAAGCAGAGAGCCATGACCAGCGCAATCGTGAATCGAATCGTCATTCTCATTGCATCGCTCCTTGAGCGCCTATCGGCCGGTTCCTGCTTGTCTCCCCGCTTGCAAAACTGCCAATCCAAGCGGAGCCTCCCTCTTCGGAACCTGCTGCTCCCAGTCTTGCCCGTAGCGGGAGCAACGCAGTGCCGCTGCCCATCTTGCACCGAGGAACCCGGCCATTCCTCGACTGCGCCGAGCATTTTTTCCCGAGGAAACAAAAGTGCTCAAGCTCAGCCGCTCTTCGCCGATGAAACCAGCGAATCATCCGAGAAAGGGCTTCCGGCATGAAATGGCAATGGCTTCGCGATCTGCCTCTCTCCCGCAAATTCTTCTATGCCTTCGGAGTGATCTGCTGCCTCTGCATTGCCCTGGGCACATACACAGTCGTCACCTTCCGCGACACCGCCGCCAAGGCCGTAGACGTCAGCGGCCATGCTCTGGTCGCAATTCCCGCCCTGGCGGATGTTCGGCAGACTGTCAACGTCGTCCGCCGCGAGGATTTGGACCTGCTGCTGTGCCAAACGCCGGCATGCTCAGCACTGCACACGGCGAATCGTCGAAAAGCGCTCGAAGACGTGGACGCCGCTTTGAAGCTATATGCGCCCACCATCAGCTATGCTGGCGAGCGTGAACTCTACCAGAAATTCTCCACCGCCTTCCCGCAATACATCGAAGCCAGCAACAGGGTCAACGCCCTGCTGGCTTCCGGAAAGGCCGGCGATGCCCTGGACCTGAGCCTGGCGGACTCGACGGTCAGCCAGCTCAACACGGCTTTGGCTGCAATTGGCGACGACTTCAACCTGAATGTGAAGTTCGGAACCGAGGAGGCAGCGGCAGTGACCCAATCGGCTAGCCGCAGCACGTGGATCGTTGCGGTGGGCGCCCTGCTGATCGTCCTGCTGTGCGCACTGATCGGCAAGGTGCTCACGGCTGAAATCGTGCCGCGGCTCACTGGGGTCAGCGCCACCTTGGAACGCGTTGCTGCCAAGGATATGACGGCCTTTGTTCAGTCAACCGGAAATGACGAGATTGGTCAGCTTGCCGATGCGCTCGACGCCACCGTCGCCTCCATGCGCGAAGTCCTGCAATCCGTAGCCCAGGGTGCGGAGATGCTCTCCGCCGCTACTACCGAGATCAGCGCCCGCTCGGTGCAGAGTTCCGGCAACGCGCACACCCAATCCAGCAAGACCAACCAGATTGCTGCCGCCGCCCAGGAGATGACCGCGACCATCGGCGAGATCAGTCACAACGCTGAGAGCGCCGCCAGCGCCAGCCGCGCGTCGGCTGAGACCGCCAACCAGGGCGGCGCCGTGATGCAGGCCGCCGCCGCCACCATGGAGAAGATTGCCGCCGCCACCAGTTCGGTCTCCAGCAAGATGAACTCGCTGGCCCAGCGTTCCGAGGAGATTGGCAAGGTGGTCAACGTGATTCAGGAGATCAGCGAGCAGACCAATTTGCTGGCCCTGAACGCCGCCATTGAAGCAGCCCGCGCCGGCGAGCACGGACGCGGCTTTGCCGTGGTGGCTGGCGAGGTCCGCCGCCTCGCGGAACGCACCAAAGGCGCCACAGAGGAGATCGCCGGCACCATCCGCAGTATTCAGGACGAGACCCGCCAGACCCTTGAGGTGATGCAGCAGAGCCGCTCGGCCGTGGAATCCGGCATGAGCGAAACCGCCCACGCCCGGCAGAGCCTGGAGGCGATCATCCAGTCGTCCAAAGAGGTAGAGCACCAGATCCACCTGATCGCCACCGCCGCCACCGAACAGACAGCCGCCTCCGGTGAGATCTCCGAGTCCGCCGGACAAATCTCGCAACTTTCTACCGAGACGGCGCAAGGCGCCGAGGAAGCAGTCGAGGCGCTCAAGAATCTGGCCTCGCTGGCCAGCGATTTGGACGGCATGATCCGGCAATTCCACCTGGACGATGGCAAGCAACCCGGCGGTTCGTTCGGCAGAACGCAGCCGCAACGACCCCGCACACTGCGCCCCGCCCATCCGTAACCGCTCAAATGCTCCGTTTCCCGCCCTCTTTGTCATCCTGCGCGAACGCGGCGAATCGAAGGATCAGCGGTTGTCGCACCGCACCGAGGAAGGGGCGCCACAAACCGAATCCGGCCCAGTCTTCGAGGGCCGAAAAGACGGCGGCAGCCGGGACCCCCAGGTCTGCGGCCCCAGCGCGCTTCACCGGCCGCTGGAGTCCGGCTGCCGCCGCAGTTCGCTGCTGGGCTTTCCCATGCCTGCCTCTCCCTTGCTCTCCACCCGGCATTGACGCGTCCCTATTTCAAGCTGATGCGCGCTATGGTAGCCTCCGGGTGAGAGCCTTCGGCGTTTCCCAGTCCTATCCGCCGATGCCGCATTGGAACGCCACCACCGTGGAGACACAGGGATGAGCGCAGTGAAGTATGACCTGGCTGTAATCGGCTCCGGACCCTCCGGACAGCGCGCCGCCGTGGCTGCCTCCAAGATGAAGAAGCGCGTCGTTGTGGTCGAGGCCCGCTCCGTGGTCGGCGGCGTCTGCGTAAACACCGGCACCATTCCCTCGAAGACCATGCGCGAAGCCGTCTTGCACCTTTCCGGCTACAATTACCGCTCCATCTACGGCATCAATTACAAGGTCAAGGAAAAGATCACCATGGCCGATCTGGCCTTCCGCGTCCAGGCGGTGATCAAAACCGAAGTCGACGTGACCGAAGCCCAGCTCTCGCGCAACGGCATCGATGTGGTGCATGGCATCGCCCACTTCCTCGATCCCCACCGGATTCGCGTCGAGGGGCCCCAGGGCGATGCCACGCTCGAATCCGACCGCATCGTCCTGGCCGTCGGCACGCGCCCTGCAGCTTCGGATAAGGTGCCCGTCAATGGCCGCACCATCGTCAACAGCGACCAGATTCTCGACCTGCCGGAGCTGCCCCGCTCGCTGATTGTCGTCGGCGGCGGCGTCATCGGCGTGGAATACGCCTGCATGTTCGCGGTCCTGGGCGTCCGCGTCACCCTGGTTGAAAAGCGCGACCGGCTGCTTGAATTCGCGGACCGCGAGATTATTGAGGCCCTCAGCTACCACCTGCGCGACGCCCGCGTTACCCTCCGGCTGGGCGAGGAAGTCGAAAGCGTGGAGGAAGTTCCGCCTGGCACGGTAATCGCCAACCTGCAAAGCAAGAAGAAGATCTCCGGCGACGCGCTGCTCTATGCCGTGGGCCGTCAGGGCAACGTCGAGGACCTGGATCTGGCAGCGGCCGGTCTGGAGGCCGACTCCCGCGGGCGCATCCCCGTCGATGAGCACTACCAGACCAAGGCCGAGCATATCTTCGCCGTGGGCGACGTGATCGGCTTTCCCTCGCTGGCCTCGGTCTCCATGGAGCAGGGCCGCATCGCCGCCGCTCGCGCCTTCAACGACCGCGTCACCTCCTCCAATCCCAGTTTTTATCCCTATGGCATCTACACCATCCCGGAGATCAGCTTCATCGGCAAGACCGAGGAGCAGTTGACCGGCGAAGACGTGCCCTACGAAGTGGGCATGGCCTACTACCGCGAGACCGCGCGCGGGCAGATTCGCGGCGACACCACCGGGCGGCTCAAACTGATCTTCCACCGCGACACGCGCAAAGTGCTGGGCGTCCATATCATCGGCGAGGAGGCCAGCGAGCTGGTCCACATCGGCCAGGCGGTCATGGTGCTGGGCGGAACGGTGGACTACTTCATCGAGAATGTCTTCAACTATCCCACCCTGGCGGAGTGCTACAAGGTCGCAGCCTTTAACGGCCTGGGCCGCCTGCACCGCTACCAGGCCGAATAGCGCGGCTGCAGGGAATTATGGGCAGATTTGAGGCTTTGAAAGGCCACGACCGGGGTACCCTCTGGGTCGCGTGCCGCATGTGCCGCAAAACGAGTGAGGGCTTTAGCCCCTGAGGGACGTTTTTCGCAGTTTTGCGGCGAATCCAACTCCAGCTCGTTGATGCAGCCCCCAGCCGCAAAATGAGCTAGGAGCTAAAAGCTAGAAGCTAAGAGCTGAATGTTCCCCCGGAGGGCTCGAATGACCACCGCTATCGGCGTCGTAATCACCGAACATATCGTGACCGGAAGGCTGGAGGACCAGCGCCTGGCCGGCGAGCTGCTGCGCTATCCCAATGGCGTCGACGAGTTGGACGCGCTCACGGCCATTCCCGCCAGCGAATTGGTCGAGATCATGGCCTCGCACATTGCCACGCTTGCCGGGAGCGCGACTGGCCCTATCGACGCCATTGGGGTCGCAGTACCCGGCATTATCCGCCAGGGAGTCGTCGAGGACTCGCCCAACCTGACCCAGATCAAGGGAATGAGGCTGGCTGCCGAGCTGACCCGTGTGCTGGCCGCCCGGGGAATTGCCGCGCCGGTGCATGCGGCCAACGATGCCGACGCCATCGCCGCAGGCGTGGCCGCCACCCGCGGCCAACTCGACCGGCTGACCCGCGTCTGGACCATCGGCAACGGTATCGGCTACGGGCGCTGGCCCTACGTCGAAGGCGTGTGGGAAGGCGGACACATCACTGTCACCCTCGACCCCAAGGAGCGCTACTGCGGCTGCGGCGGCACGGGCCACCTTGAGGGCATCATGGGCTACCGGGCCATGCGTTTGCGCTTCCTCGACATGGAGCCCGAAGAGGTCTTCGCCAACGCCCGCCAGGGAGACCGCCGCTGCCGCGAATTTGTCGATCTCTGGCACCGCGCGCTGGCCGCCGCCACCGCCTCGTTCATCCACCTGGCCGGACCGGGGCGCTTCTACTTTACCGGGCACAACGTGGGCTTTCTGGAGCTGCCCCTGTTGCGCAGCCATCTGGAAACCATGGTCAAGATGAGCCCGCTGCAAAGCTACTCGCTGGAGATTCTGCCACCCAACGACGAAACCGCCCTGATAGGCGCGGGCGTATCGGCGCTGCGCGCGCTGACGGCTTAGCAGGCTGGTTGTGAAGCAGCTTCCGGTTTGGCGACGCTACAACCACAATGCCGGTCCGGCACGATCTCCTCTACCCACAGCAATGTCATCCTGAGCCGCAGGCGAAGGATCTGCGGTTGTTTTTGAGAGCCTCAAGACTGGCGCTACTTCCGAATTGGCGACGATACACCCAGTTGCTAGTTCTTCCTTTTCACTTCAACGCGCGTTATCGTGCTCTTCCGAAAGTCCAGCTTCCAGCGGCTAGCGGGGAAGCATGGCTTCGTCCCCGGATCTCCATCGTTATCAGTGGAAAATGGAGCGATCAGAACTGCACCATCAGCGGTAAACCCAATGGCACGATAAACCACAAAGCAGCCGGAGGGGATCACACGTTTGAAAAGCGGATTCAACTCCACCCGCCAAAATCTCCCTGTCGAAAAATCGAAGACGATTGGGGTCGTTTCATCCCAGTCGCCTTGGGCTTCCACCTGCGAGGTCAACAGCAACTGGCCGTCCTTCGACCATCCATTGATCTCAAAGGAATTCTCTTGATCCCACTCGTCGTCGCCAGCATTGTCTTCGCGTTCATCAACAGTAAGGACACGCTCATTTTTACCCTTCCCCCGTATGTGGAGCCTCCATGATGTCACGCAATGACGCTGATCTCCTGATCCCGTCACTGAAACTCGAATTTCCACGGTCGCGGAGTAGCCAGATGCGGAACTCATTACCCACTTGCCGACGCTCTCTCCCGACGGATAGTCACATGTGGCAGTACCGGCTTCCGAAAGCGGTTTGCTTTCCTGGCTGACACCAACCGGAACCGCACACAATAGAAGAGCAACGAGGAGCATTTTTGGCATTCAGCGATTCTAGATCAAGACCCCGCAGCGGCACCGTTTGGAGCGGTTGACCGCCTATGCGGAAGTGACGAAAAGCAAACGCAGATCCTTCTCCGCGGCTCAGGATGACAGCTATATTTGCGCTAGTTAGCGTGTGACCCGCAAGTCTGAGATCGGCCCATTGTTCCCTTGCCGCTCAATGCTGGGGAGCGATGCGGCTTTCCAATTGCTCGGGGATCGCCGGGCTGGCAGGAAAGGCCAATCGAGTCACCTCCACGGGCGCCAGGACCTGCGCTTGTTTGAGGCGGAGCGGATAGCGGCCCCAGGCAAAATAGTCGGCGACCAGGGCCGTGGCGGCCGGCGGACACAAGACAGCCAGGGGAACGACATAGCCGCTGGTGAGCAGCGACCGGGCAATGCTCTTGTTGGTCCTGCTGGGGCCGCGATAGCCGGGAATCTGCGGAATCGCGAAGACCGCCAGCTCTGTCTCCGGGTGCTTGCCCGCGTAGCGCACCAGTTCGTAGGTCACCTGCATGGGGGTGGTGATGCCCGCGTCGGGAAACAGGCTGCGCCGGAACGTGTGCGGGAAATAGCGATTCAAGAGAGCGCTGGAAAAGTCAGCGCAATTCCAGAAGACCAGGCTGTAGTGGGAGTGGTTGGTTCCGGCGTTCAGGCTTGCGATCAGTGCGTCGTCCTGCGCTTCGGTGGTGGCAAAGCGAAAGGCGTAGATGCGCCGCTCGTAGGCCACGCCCACCAACTGATTCCAACCGCGTTGAAATGTGCCGCCCTCGGGCACCTTCTCGCCCAGGGTGAGCAAATGGGCCTCGTGATACCGTTCACGCAAAGAGATCACGGTTTGCCTATCCACGCGGACAGGCGCTTCGGAGGGATTCTCGACGGAATAGAGATAGGGAATCAGGGGCATGGCCACCCAGTCGTAGCCGGCGATTCCCTGGTAACGGGTGATTGCGGCGCCCGGCTCACCGGGCGTGCAGCGGCGCACCTTGATGGGAGTCTCGGCGCAGATGCGCGCGAAAAACATGGCATCGTGGCCGGTTGGATTCAGGAAGCCGAAAAAGCCGTAGGGCTCCTCCATCAGCAAAGCCGCCTGCGCATAGCCGAGAGGGCAAATCGCAGACAATCCCCCCAGAAGCATCAGGCAGAGCGCAAGCGTTCGCAGTTCATGCATCGGAAGATGAGCCTCCTCGGCCCCGATGGGCGTTTCCTTTCACAACTGCCACGGAGGCAAGCGAGAAGCCAAACATTCTCGCGCAAAGACAGCTCCGGCGGATCGATGCGGATAAGTGTAGGGAGCCATGGGCTCAATAATCTGCTCAATTTGCTACAGGAAAGGTCTTTGGCTGAAAATGCATGCGCCTCATGGCCTCGGGAATCGCCGGCCAGCACCGGGTGCGTGCATCGCGCGCAATCGCAATCGACTCTCTACAATATCTGCGACCGCCATTCGTCTTCAGATGTGGATGGAGGAGACAGTGAGCGTCGCAGCGATGATCGAGCAAAACCGTCAAATCGCCGAAGTCATCGCCGAAGAGCGGCCCCGGCTGCGCAACTTCATCCGCAAGCGCGTGCCCAACGAAGCCGATGTGGAAGATCTGCTGCAAGAGGTCTTCTTCGAACTTGTCACCGCCAATCGGCTGCTGATGCCCATCGAGTACGTGACGGGCTGGCTTTTCCGCGTCGCCCGCAACCGCATCACCGATCTCTTCCGCAAGAAGAAGCCGGTGAATTTCACCGATGCGGCGGTTGAGGACGAAGACGGCGAGCTACTGCAGATCGAGGACCTGCTCCCCTCACCCGACGCCGGACCGGAGGCAATCTACCTCCGCAAAGTGCTTCTCGACGAACTGGAGTCAGCACTCGCCGAGTTGCCCGCCGACCAAAGGGAGGTCTTTGTGGCCCACGAATTGGAGGGCCGCAGCTTCAGCGAGCTTGCCGCGGAAACCGGCATCAACGTCAACACCCTGCTCTCGCGCAAGCGCTACGCGGTGCTTCGTCTGCGGGCGCGATTGCAAAGCATTCACGACGAGCTTTTGAGGAATTGAGGAAAGCAAAATGGAAAACGGTTGGGTTAAGAGAAATAAGTGGATCTTCTTTGTTGGGCCGTTGGCGCTGGTGGGGTTCGTCGCGCTGGGCGGCGAAATCGTCATGCATTTGTGGAATTGGCTGTTGCCGGCTCTGTTCGGATGGCGGCTGATTACCTTCTGGCAGGCGCTCGGTTTGCTGGTCCTCTGCCGGATTCTCTTCGGCAACCTGGGCGGCCACGGGGGCGATCACCATCGCCGGGGGTGGCATCGCCGGGACGAGCATTGGAAGCAGATGACGCCCGAGGAGCGCGAGAAGTTCCGTCAGGAGATGTTCTCGCGTTGGTGCGGCTCCCCGGCTTCAGCCAGCAAGACTGGCGAGCCAGGACAGGATTAGACCTGCGCCCGGACGCCGCCGCATTGGCCCCGTCCCCCCACGCTTGGCGCGTCATTGAATTTCGCGCCAAGCGTGGGAAACCGGCACCCTCCCCGCGGATTCTTGTCGCTGATCCCTCACCTGCATTTCTCACCGCCAGATGGACGCTCTGTAGCGCCATGTATGACAGCGTCGGCTTTGTCAAGGCTCTTTTTTGGGGTGTTCGTCCGCAAAAAGAGCATAGAGGGTCGTTTGTTTGGGAAGGCCGGTGTCAAGGG
>Ga0181520_10001422_pt1 | contig 48798 bp, 53 predicted proteins | sample PEATcosm2014_Bin_29_FD_132451 | JGI IMG/M metagenome (GOLD analysis project Ga0181520, IMG submission 132451) | Peatland microbial communities from MTU Mesocosm Facility, Houghton, MI, USA - PEATcosm2014_Bin02_30_metaG | ecosystem: Environmental > Terrestrial > Soil > Wetlands > Peat | place... | reverse complement strand
TCGCAAATCAGGGCTCGCAGCGGACTCACCTTGAAATTCGGCATTACAATAGCTAACGGCGTTGGAACTATCGAAAGCGATTATCGAGGAGAATACGGTGTAATTTTAATCAATTTTGGAGAAAACGAATTTATCATAAAGCCGGACATGCGTATAGCTCAACTTATTATTTCTAGATATGAACACATAAACTGGGACGAAGTCGAAATCCTAAGTGAAACAAAACGCGGAACCGGCGGCTACGGAAGCACTGGTATTCATGCCAATGAAAAACGAGGAAAGTTGTGATTGAACGGTTTCGCGGCCCTAATTTTTATCTTAGCAACATGTATCCGCTTGATACTTGGATAAAAACGGACCAAGGCATTTTAGTTCCAACGTCCGAACACGCCTATCAGGCCGCGAAGTTTTTAGATCCCAGGATACACAAACTGGTTGCCAGAACCCGAAGAATGTTAGGGGACGAGCGAATACGTGCAGACGGTATCGCAGCCAAAGAAATTGCTGAGGTTTGTGAAGGATTTGGCATGGAGCTCAGGCCGGATTGGGAGGTGGCTAAAAGAGGAATCATGCTAGAAATTGTCAGGCGGAAGTTCATACATAATCCAGATATTGCAGAAAAACTGATGAATACCGACAACGAGGAAATTGTCGAGGGTAATGACTGGGGTGATAGATATTGGGGTGTCGATCCAATCGGCAGTGATAACGGCGAAAACCACCTAGGCCGGATTCACATGCAAATCAGAAACGAGCTACAGAAGAATCCTGACCAAATCATTCGAGTTTGATTTGATGTTACCGATGTTTTAGTTGCAATAACAGATAAAAGATATTATAATAATGCTTGAAATGGACGATTACAGAACGAGGCGTTTTATATCTATAGCGGTGATAATAGTTATCATGGCTGTTGCTATATTCGGTCTGATTTTTGTCGCAAATCTGCTATTCTTCTCAAATGGTAGTAGTCCTTTCGTGAAAATAAATACTCATGAATCTGACTTATTATCGACAACTGCTAATCGTGAAGTCCGTGCGAACGTACGCGGTCCAATCGTAGCGGACGAGAACTTTCGCTCTTATCAGATAGATATTACGCCTAGTACTCGGACTTTTACTGTATACAACGGATATGAAGATCAGGTGTCCAGCAATGAATCTCTCTATAATAATACCCCGTCCTACACACAATTTGTTTATGCCCTGGATCATGCAAGGCTTATGAACGCTAATGAATTAACGGGGTCGGCAAATAACACTGCCGGAGTTTGTGCAACCGGCTTTTTATACGAATTTACAATTTTAAATGATGGAAAACAAATCAAACAACTTTGGACAACTTCATGCGGTAATGCTGGCGGATCGCTTGGTGTAAATTTTAATCCAGTTCTTCAATTATTTATTGTACAAATACCGGATGCGCAAACTAAAATCACAGCCATATGGCAATAAAAGCAATCATTTTTGATTGTTTCGGCGTGTTGGTCACTTCGGCCCGGGTTGCTCTAAAAAATGATTACCCGATGTTTAAACGCCAGATTGACGACTTAGACCATCAGGCGGATTATGGTCTGATTTCGCGTCAGCAATTTAACGCCGGGTTGTCAGCGCTTATAGGGCTGACGCCGGATCAGATTGAAATAAAATATTGGAGATCCAGCGTCAGGGTCACAAGCGTGTTTAACTGGTTGAAATCATTGAAGAATTCCGGACAATACAAAATCGGGATATTAAGCAATGTTGGCCACGGCTTTTTCAACAGTTATTTCACACCGGCCGAACAAAATGAATTATTCGACACGGTCGTTCTATCAAGCGAGGTAGATATGGCTAAGCCTGAATTTGGAATATTCAAACTGACCGCGGACAGGTTAGAAGTCAAACTTAGTGAATGTGTCATGATTGATGATACATATCTTAATATCGACGCCGCCAAAAGCGCTGGTATGCAAGGCGTTTGGTTTATCTCAACGGACCAGGCGATTGATGCTTTAAAAGTTGTAATAGAGGCCGAGAATGCCTGAACTTCCCGAAGTTGAAACCGTCAAACGTGGCCTGAACAAGCTCATTATTGGTAAAACTATTACTACCGTTCGCGCCGATAACCCAAAAAGCTTTCCGAATGCCGAGGCGGACGTCCGTAAGTTTCTAGTAGGAGCTAATGTCACTGAGGTCCGCCGTCGCGCCAAGGTTTTGTTGATTGACCTATCGACCGATTACACATTGGTTATACACTTGAAAATGACCGGCCAGCTAGTTTATATCGGCTCGCAGGATGAGCGCTTTGGAGCTGGGCATCCAACCGACAGCCTAGTTGGTGCGCTTCCAGACAAATCAACGCGAGTCATTTTCCACTTTGCCGATGATTCTCATATGTTCTTCAATGATCAACGTAAATTCGGCTGGGTTCGTTTAATGCCGACATCTGAAGTTCCGAATATTGATTTTATGAAGCGTGTTGGCCCCGAGCCCCTAGAGGCGGACTTTACGTCAACAGAATTTGCAGTCCGGTTTAAGCGTCGTGCAAAAACCACAATAAAAGCAGCGCTCTTGGATCAATCTGTCGTTGCTGGTGTCGGTAATATTTATGCCGATGAAGCGCTGTGGGGGGCAAAAATTCATCCGTCCCGACTGGTTGAAACGATTAAACCCGCCGAGTTCAAACGAATTTATACAGAGGTCCGTACGGTCATGAATCTGTCAATCGAAAAAGGCGGCAGCACCAACCGAAATTACGTGAACGCCGAGGGTAAAAAGGGAAGCTACATGGAATTTGCAAGGGTTTTTAGACGTGAAGGTTTAACATGCCCGCGTTGTGGAACCGAAATCATCAAGATACGAGTTGCTGGCCGGGGTACGCATATTTGTCCCAACGACCAACGTTTATAGCGTATAATAGCTGGTGATGATCACTTTACTGGTAGGAGAAAATTCATTTGAAGTTCAGCGGGCTCTTGACGACATTATTTACGATTTCGACGGGAATGTTGAAAGAATCGAAGGTGATAAGCTGCAGGCTTCGCAGCTGCCTGACGTTTTTATGGGCGTCAGTTTGTTTGCTGACAAGCGCTTGGTTGTGATTCGCAATTTGTCCGAAAACAAATCGGTTTGGTCGGTGCTAGGCGATTGGTTGCCAAAAATTTCAGACGACATCCACGTCGTATTGGTCGAGCCAAAGCCCGACAAGCGCACTTCAACTTATAAAACTTTGCAAAAAAAATCGGAAGTTCACGAATTTATACAGTGGTCTGATCGCGACGTGCTTGTTGCTGAAAAGTGGGTGTCGTCAGAGGTCGAAAAACGCAACTTACAATTGAATAAAAAACTTATTCAGACTCTCGTTAACTGGGTTGGGATTGATCAATGGCAGCTTTTTTATGCTTTGGAGAAATTATCACTAACAGATAATATTTCAGAAGAAAGTATTAAAAATATCATAGAGCCGAATCCTGTTGAAAATGTTTTCAATCTGTTCGAATCTGCTCTGAGCGGTAACACAAAAGAACTGTCGGCAGTTTTGAAAACACTAGAGCAAACAGAGGATGTCTATCGCTTGACGGCACTTTTATCGTCCCAAGCGTTTCAGTTACTGGCGGTAGCTTCTGCTGGAAAACCCGACAACGTAGCGAGTGACTTTACAATTCACCCATACGCAACTTCAAAACTTTCACAGATTGCAAAAAGAATAGGTAAATCCGGCGCTTCAAAAATAATTATGATATTTACAGAACTGGATGACGACATGAAACTATCCCGCGCCGAACCATGGCTATTAGTAGAACGTGCTTTGATAAAAGTTGCAAATATCTGACTTTATCAGCATATATTTTTTGAAATATCCTTCAAACAATGTTATAGTATAAGCTCCTAAAGAGGTTTGACGGCTAATCACCCCGGAGACGCACCTTGCTAAAAGTCAATCTGATGCCGACATACGTCTGTCATCGGCATTGTGGGTTCTGCGCTATGCGATCAACCGGTCTAGGAGGTGAACTCTTGCTGGATACTGCTGCCGAGGTCGTCCGATAAGTCGCTGGTTTTAAGGACTGCGACAAAAGCTGACATGTTGAGGTTGGCTAAAGAGAACCACAAAGTCAATCCGTTCAATCCCGACTCATGGATGCAGTGCCAACGGTGCTAAGCCTGGTAACCAAACGAGAAGCAAGGTGCATACGGCCCTCGGAAGAGGGCCGTATGCATTTCTAATGGCCCAAAACTAGACGTGTGACGATAAAACTTGTGTGGCGTATAATACAATCATGAACGAAGAGACGCCGAAACCCGAAGTAACTGAAAAAAATAAACAGCAAAGTACATTTAAAATGAGCAGTACACTTTTTGTGTTTTATATTATTGTCCTGGTTGTGGCAGCAGGTTTGTTTGTTTTTTCGGATAGTCTCGCCATAATTTTGGCGACGACCGTAATCGCGGTCTTGATAATAATCATGCTGCTAACACGTTTTGTATTCACGTCCGTAACTGTCAGCGAAAATGGGATTGACTACCGAATGGGCTGGCTTAACAGCACTCTAAAACAAATACCATTCGATAAAATCAACACGGTCGATTCGTTCGTTAGCGTTTACGGTAAAATCCTCAGTTTCGGCACAGTTAAAGTCTATTCTGGAAATGATGTCGAAGGTATTTTATTCAAAGGCATGGAGAAACCAAATACCTTGTGTCGAATGATAGAGGATGGCGTAGCCGAAGCGGAAGACGCTAAGAAAATAACCGCAACAAGCGCTATTGACCCGGCTGACGAAATTGAAAAACTGCATAAACTGCGCGATGAAGGTGCTATAACCGACGTAGAATTTCAAGCCAAAAAGAAACAACTTTTGAATTTGTAATTAGTGTATAATATACGCAGTATGATGGAAGATGACACACCACTGGTTCACAAGTTTGAACCGTTCAAACCGCAGCCAATCGATAGCACGCCGTTTAAAAAACAGAGAAAGAAGCCTCTGTTAGCTGTTTGGAAATTTATCAAGAAACATAAAACGATTTTTTCCATCGTTGTTTCTGTAATTGTAATATTGACAGCCATTGTCATGACGATACTAATTACCATTCCGGTTATACCGTTGGGTTCATATAAATTAGTAAGTAACGACGCTACCGTTCGGCTAGAGCCGGGTCAAACCGCCATGTTGAAGTATTCCAATGTTACCGTGTCAATCAATAGATTCATCAGTAACGTTTGCCCTGTCGCCAAGTGTTTCGGATCCGGACCGGTCGTTGACTACACCTTTAAAATTGATGGCCAAAAGTATGTCGACACCAGTATGACGCCGACTGTACCGGTATATAGATATCAGATTAAAACCGTAAACACAGACTATAAAAGTTACGCTGAAATCAAAATTGTTAAAAGCTAGACAACAAATCCCACTAAGTGGCATGCCCCACTAGTGGATTGCGGGTATGGGCTTTTAATAGGCTTTCTATTCGGATTTGGTTTATTCCTTCGCTAATTTTTCCAATTCTTTTTGGTGTTTGACCATTCTGAGTGTGACGTAGTTAATCAGCGCATTCATACACAGTGCCAAAATCATATACATGATAATCGCAAAAAGGATTGATGGGCTGAAATAGCCGGTTTGGTTAATTGATCGAACCGGGAAGATGTCTCTGAATGGTCCTAGAAAGGCTGCACTGGTCTGGTACATGAACTTAACGAATGGAGTAGTCGCATTGGCGCTGAAAAGTAATAAGAAAAAGGTTATACCGAGGAAAACACTAGCCACCAGCGAATAACCGTATACAAGATATGAAATTGCCCGCGAAATCTTGATGAATACCAATTTTGTGTCGATTGGTTCTGATTGTTTTGCCATAATAACATCCTCCTCCTAAATTACATTATATTCTTAATTATATACCTACCTGCGGACAATACTTATTCGCAAGTAGTGTATACTAGTCATATTAACAATTTAATATCAAGAGTGCAGCGAGAGACCTAGCTTTATGACCTGCCAGCAACCTACGTGAAACGTAAGGTGCTAACCCTAGCCCGCAAGGGAAGGATGTGAAATTGACATTTTATCCTTTCCTGCAAGAAAGGATATATTTATGTCAAACTATAAAACCGCCGAAAGTGTGTCACCGAAACACCCGGATAAAATCTGCGATCAAATCTCAGATGCAATCTTAGACGCGTATCTAACGGAAGATCCGGATGTGCGAGTTGGTGTCGATGTTGCCGGTGGACATGGAGTTGTATTCGTAACTGGCGAAGTAACGTCAAAGACAGAGAAAATTGACGTTACAGGGATAGTAAAGCGGCTCGCTGGGGATGTTGAAGTTGTTGAACATATTGCTGAACAGAGCTACGAAATTGCCCAAGGAGTCGATATTGGTGGAGCCGGTGACCAGGGAATAATGGTCGGCTACGCAACAAATGAAACTCCCGAAATGATGCCATTAGAATATGTATTGGCACGACGACTTAATCAGTATATTTACGAAAAGCATCCATTTGATGGCAAAACCCAAATCACTGTTCAAGATGGGAAAATTGTCAGTATTGTAGCCAGTTTTCAGAAAACGCCTCGTGCCGAACTGTTGGAGTTAGTTAAGGCTTGGCTTCCAAGCGAGCAGCTCGCCGCTTATGACAATATTGATTTCCATATTAATCCGGCGGGGGATTGGAATGTTGGCGGATTTGAAGCCGACGCGGGACTAACTGGTAGGAAGCTGGTTGTCGATAATTACGGGCCACGCATTCCGATTGGAGGTGGTGCATTTAGCGGTAAAGACCCAAGCAAGGTTGACAGGTCGGCTGCCTACATGGCTAGAAAAATAGCAATCGATTATCTAAAAAAACACAAAGCCAAGGAGGTGTACGTATACCTGGCTTATGCGATTGGTTATGACAAGCCACTTGAAGCTACAGTTGATGTTGATGGCGAAAGATATCAGGTTGAAGGTTATGATTTATCTCCTAATGGGATTATAAAATATCTTGATTTGAAGCGGCCCATATACGAGAGGACTGCCCGTTGGGGTCATTTTGGTCAAGGCGGGTTCAACTGGGAATAACCAAAAAGCGTGGATATTTCTTAAATCAAATCGTTATAGTTCGCCGTTGTTCGTACGCCGCAGGAGGGGGCGTGGCACCGCGCGATTAAGCGCGGGCCAACAAGCCCCCTCCGCGGGAAACCCTTCTATCTACTCCATGTACCACCTGAGGTTGGGCGTGTCCAAGGAGGTCTCGCTGTCGGCTATCATGAAGTTCCGACCGGCGGGTCTGATAGCCCATGCGACAAGTCCGCCAATCAAGCCGAGACCCATTCTTGCTTTGTTCCGCTTGTCGCGTTCACGCATCGGCTCTCATCCTCCAGCCACAGACTTCTTCTCTTAGGCGTCGAGCCGCGCGCGCGACTATATACCAGGCTGTGGCGACTCCGACGATGGCCGTAGCCAGTGTCAAGTCGATACCATGTTCGACGCGTTCTTTCATCCGGAAAGCCTTTCCTATCGCTTGCGTGCGATCATTGTGTCGATTTCTCCGCCGATGATGATACCCAGGATGAGCCCAAGGCCAACACCAGCCAAGACTACGTACACAGCCGCGTCGATGGTGTGACGTGTCGTTGACGCCGCTATGAAGTGGTAGTAAGCACCTGCGCCACACGCGCACATGAAAGAAAACGCGCAGAGTAGCATGTATACATGACCGGTTGGTATGTATTCGTCCTCGCTCACAAGTGATCCTTTCGCATTGCTTCGTGGTTCAAATCAGACACCCTATAGCTTGTCTTCACTGACAGAGCTGGGTGGGGCAGGGGGTTTATTCCCTTCGAACAGGTATTCACCGTTCTTGCTCACCGATGTCTTAGTTTGCCTTTCGGGGTGATCGGTTAGCTTTCGGAAGGCTCTCCAGTTGGAGAATTGGTTTGCGAATAGCGCCCACAGGGAAAGGGTCACGCTGTAGCCACCGGAAATTGCCATCGGTATGGCCCAAATCCCGGCGACTAACAGCGCATTATGCGAAATATCGGGGTAATCATGCCTGGTGAATAGGCCGATGATGCCGAATATAAGCGCCATCGTCAGGAAAATAATCGCCAGACGACACAAACGCTTGATTGCGACTTCATGCTGCATGAAACCAATCCTTTCATCGTAAATAGAAGGGTTCAGTCCGCTGGACCGGCCAACAAAGGACGGTCAAGTGAACTATAATAATTTGATTTATGTAAAAATACTGCCTAATGACAAACCATTAGGCCGTGGACTATTCTAATATTCTTTGAGCCCTTTGTCAACAGAGGTAGATCGAATCAAATTATGGAGACTATCCCATCACAGCAAGTAAACAGATTGAGTTTATGTGATTACTTCTTGCCAGAAACAGCACTTACAAATGCCACTAACATTATAAAACCGCCAATAATCATCATCCCGAAATACACCGTATTAGACGGGGATGAGTTTGAAGCAAGAATAGCTATGACTAAGAAAAATAAACCAATAAAAAACATAACTCCATTATTGGGGGTTTTTGTCTTATTCGATTCATTATTTTGTTGAGTATTAGTTTGTTTCATTGCATCTTACCACCTAACTAATTATATCCTCATGATAATTTAACATCTTCACATTGCAATTATATGCCGATTGTCATAAACTGTACATCCAACACCTTGCCACCCCTAACGTGCATATGGTATAATACGGTACAAGCTACTAATGTAAAGGTGGTAGCCCATAGTGGAGGAACTGGTTGAAAAAATCAGTAAAATCTATTTGGGTCAACGCCTTAAACGTAATAACACCCAAATAGGGTGTTATTTTTAACACCAAAATTATGCCAGCGTAACTCAATGGACAGAGTGCGTATCTAGCTAATGCGAAGATGTCGGTTCGATTCCGTCCGCTGGTATCATACAATCCATCCTAAGAAATGCGTAAGGGGCACTTGCGTGCCCCTGCGTATCTAGCTGCTTATATTGTAGCAGATAATTTTAGGAGTCTCAATATCCTAGAAAGGGGCTGTTACTTATGCTAAAAAGTAATCAACAAACGTACATAAACAACACTCTGAAATATATCCTTGACAACAAGTATATTCCGAGTATAATTAGAGGTATGAGATACACAATTAAACAGTTTAACGAAGAATATCCAAACGACGATGCCTGCTTGGATACTATATTCAAAGAGCGTTACGGCGACGTTACTATCTGCCCTAAATGCGGAGTGATGGATACCAAGTTTTATCGTGTTACTGGACGTAAATGCTACGCTTGTGAGCATTGCGGCTATCAATTGCATCCACTAGCCGAAACCATCTTTCATAAGTCATCTACACCGCTTAAAAGCTGGTTCTATGCTATCTATCTGTTTTCTGTATCTAAAAACGGAGTATCGGCGCTTGAGCTACAGCGCCATATCGGCGTTACCTATAAAACCGCTCACAGAATGGCACGACAAATCCGCTCACTGATGACTAGCAACACTAAAATCAGCGGTAATGTCGAGGCCGATGAAACCTATATGGGCGGTAGGATACAAAAACGAGAAAACCGCCTTAAAAACAAAACGCCTATCTTAGGCGTAGTAGAACGTAAAGGCGAAGTACGAGCTAAAGTTGTTGACGGGGCTAACGCCAGTACGGCATTGCCATTTCTAAGAGCCAATGTTGAAGCAAACAGCGCAATTATCACGGACGACAGCCGTATCTATAAACGGTTACACCGAGAATATCCCCATGAATCAGTCAATCACTCTGAATACGAATACGTCCGAGGCATAATCCACACCAATACTATCGAAGGGTTTTGGGGTCAAATGAAACGGTCTATTGACGGGACTTACCACTGCGTTTCGCCGAAGTATCTGCAGTATTACGTGAACGAGTTTGTTTTTCGCTATAACCTTCGGGGTGCAGTTGTTTATCCTGTTCTTTTGGGACTGGCGTCGCAGCCTTCTTAATTAGTTTTTTGAATGATTTTTTTCCCATCTTTTTTACCTCTCACATGTTTATCGTTGGCTTCTTTTATATCGCCATCTAGTTTCTTATTTTCTTGCCATTTCTGAAATATAAAGTTACCACCCTGGAAAGCCGTAGGCCCAAACATTGCTATTAGACCCACAATTGATTTATTGAAAAGAAGCAGTATGGCACCTACAACAACCATTATCACTGTAATCCAAAAGGCATAACGCATACCGTATCTACCAGCGTCGATGTTTGAATCAATAACTTTTCCTTCAATCTTTTGCCGGTGTTTCATTTGGGAGTTCGCCTGTCTTACTATTGCATTGCGGACTTCCTTGGGGTATTTATTAAAAACGGCGGGTGGTGGCAAAGGGGCACTCCACGCCTGTTCTATGGTTACAGATACGAGTTCTTTTATAGCCCTCTTTTCTTTAGGAGGTAAATTGTCGAGTATTTCTAGTTCTGGTTCAGGCTCTTTGTTTTTTCGTGAATCTTTCATGTAACTCTACAGCCTTTTTAAAATCTTCATATACTAAAGAATAGTCTCTCTTCATAGCCCTAACATCTGCTAGGGATTCATTTTGGCTATAGTTGTACTGATCAAGAGTGCCGAATAGATCTACTATCCTAGACATCTCTCGTAACAGGTTTGGATATACTACTAAGTCCGTTGATGTTCTGATAGCCTTTAGGGTTGCTTCTGACATTTCATTTTTCATTATAGCAAACCCTCCTTATGTATACAATTTACTATAAAATCACTTAGAAAACAGTTAAAAATTAGACATTTACTTGTCATGAGGGGATAGTCTCCCAAATTATTATTGTTCACTTGTTGTATGCCACATGGGAGGCGTCGGTACTGCGCACCAAGCGCAGACCGAGCCTCTCCTGTGAGCAATCCCGGGCCTTTGAGAGTGCTCTCTCGTAAGGCACCATCCCTTCCTGCGTCCTCGGCGTTCGGGGCGCCTCCTGCGGAGGCAAGTTAGAAACGGTATGGTTTATTTATCGCGGCCAGCTTCACCATCGGGTAAGTTTGCCTGTGCCGCAGCTAGACGTGCAATAGGAACGCGGTAAGGACTACAACTGACGTAATCCAAGCCGATTCTATGGCAATAGGCTATAGATGCAGGTTCGCCACCGTGTTCGCCACATATGCCAACCTTTAGTTTTGGTCGGACGGAACGGCCTTTTTCGACTGCAATTTCAATTAGTTGACCGACACCCTCTTGGTCGATTGATTCGAATGGATCTCCTGGCAGAATCTTCTCTTCTATATATGGTTTTAGGAAGCGATCCGAGTCGTCTCTAGAGTATCCGAATGTCATCTGTGTCAGATCATTAGTCCCAAAGCTGAAGAATTCAGCGTGTTCGGCGATTTGGTCAGCCGTTAGGGCGGCACGCGGGATCTCAATCATCGTACCGATTTTATAGTCGATATCTTGACCGGATTTTTTGATGATCTCTCTGGCTGTTTTTTCCAATTTTTCACGAATCCATTTCAGTTCGTTTACATGCCCTACAAGTGGCACCATTATTTCAGGAAGAGCTTCTACGCCTTTCTTTTTGGCTTCAATGGCGCCTTCTATTATTGCTCGGGTTTGCATTTCAACGATTTGAGGGAAGACGATTGAAAGTCGGCAACCGCGCAGTCCCATCATTGGGTTTACTTCATGCATAGATTTTACCTTGGCCAACATTTCCTCTTTTTCCGGGTCTGATTTGCCTTTGGCTTTTAGGGTGGCAACTTCTTCGATTAAATCTTCCAGATTTGGTAGAAATTCGTGAAGCGGAGGATCTATCAAGCGAATAGTAGCTGGAAGACCCTTAAGTGCCTTGAAAATCGCGACGAAATCGTTGCGCTGGAAAGTTAGCAGCTTGTCTAATTGTACCTGGCGCTCGTCATCTGTTTCCGACATGATCATCGCCTGAACGATTGGACGGCGCTCGGTTGCGAAGAACATGTGTTCGGTGCGGCAAAGGCCAACGCCTTCGGCGCCAAATTTGACCGCTAGAGCAACATCTTCAGGGGTGTCGGCATTAGTACGGATTTTTAGGCGACGAATATCATCAGCCCATTTCATTACTTCTCCGAATTCACCGGTAAGCTCTGGGTCAACTACGGCAACCTTACCCTCTATAACTTCACCGAGTGTGCCGTTAATTGAGATGTAATCACCCTCTTTTATTACCTTGTTGCCAATTGTAAACTGGCGATTTTTAGCGTCAACACGGATGGCAGAGCAGCCGGCAACAGTGGGGATGCCAAAGCCTCTGGCGACCAAAGCCGCGTGAGAGGTCATTCCACCTCGTTCTGTTAGGACGCCTTCGCTAGCAAGTATACCTTTTAGGTCGTCAGGGCTGGTATCGGCACGGACTAATAGAACCTTTTGTCCTTTTCCGCCCTTGCCGAGTTCGGCTGCACGGTGGGCGTCAAAGACAGCGATTCCACTTGCTGCGCCTGGTCCGGCTGGTAGGCCTTTGGCTAGAACAGTATATTTTGTTCCGGGTGCTATGACTGCATGTAGGCACTGGTCTAGTTGCTCTGGTGAGATTCGCGCCAATGCGGTCTCTTGCTCAATTAGGCCCTCGTGAGCCATATCAACAGCGATTTTAACTGCGGCAGGTCCAGTTCGTTTGGCGGTGCGGCACTGTAATATGTAAAGGACGCTGTGTTCGATTGTAAATTCGATATCTTGGGTGTCGTGATAATGTTGCTCAAGCTTTTCACAGATTTCGGTGAATTCCTTGTAGATTTTTGGATATTGGGTTTTTAGCTCAGCGATTGGCATTGGCGTGCGGACGCCAGCAACAACATCCTCGCCCTGAGCATTCATTAAGTATTCGCCGAAAACTTCTTTGGTGCCAATAGCCGGGTCGCGAGTAAAGGCGACACCCGTCCCGCAGTCGTCACCCATATTACCAAAGACCATAGCTTGGATATTTACAGCGGTGCCCAGGCTGTCAGAAATTTTTTCGCGCTTTCGATAGATTTTTGCACGGTCGTTATTCCATGAACGAAAAACGGCTTCAATTGCGATTTGCAATTGTTCGAAAACATCTTGCGGGAATTCGCGACCAAGCTCTTTTTTAATGTGTACTTTGTACAAATTAACAAGCTCCCTTAATCCTTCAGCGTCAACTTCTGTATCTGTTTTGACACCAAGTTTTTTCTTCAGGTTGCTGAAAATAACTTCAAAATCATGTTTAGCAAGTTTGTTGTCAGGATTCGAAAAAGCCACGTCGGACAACATCATCAAAAAGCGTCGATACGAGTCGTAAACGAAGCGTGGGTTTTTAGTCATTTTAATCAGGGATTCGACAGTCTTGTCATTTAGGCCTAAGTTCAAAACTGTATCCATCATACCTGGCATCGAGAATTTCGCACCAGATCGGACTGATACTAGCAACGGGTTTGTTGTATCGCCAAGTTTTTTGCCCATAGTTTTTTCAATGTCAGAAAGGGCGGTCTTAAGTTCAGTCATGAAGCCGCTTGGCAATTGTCCGCCAAGTTCAGTGTATTCGTTGCAGGTCATTGTAGTAATAGTAAAGCCAGCTGGAACGGGCAAGCCGATTTTAGTCATTTCCGCCAAATTGGCTCCTTTGCCGCCAAGCTCGTCTCGCATAGTTGCGTTACCCTCACTGAAAAGCCAGATACGTTTTAATTTAGCCATAAAAAATACACCTCCTTATATGTGTTATAACCTAATTATAACAGAAAAAACGACCCCTGTGAGGTCGTTTTAACATCATATTTCGCTAATTATTTAGTGGTCTTTTTGGTCGCTGGTTTATTTGCGGTTGGTTTTTTAGTTACCGTAGCTTTTTTTGTTGGCGCTTTAACTGCAGGTTTTGAGGCGGCTTTTTTGGCAGTCAGTTTAACGCCGGCGTTTTTCGCAATGACGTGCAGTTGTGATTTACGCCTTGCTACTGTATTTTTCTTTAGAAGTCCTTTTTTTACCGCGGTGTCTAGTTCGGACTGGGCAGCGGCCAGAGTTGAGGCGGTTGGTTTGGCAACAAAAGCTTTGGTTGCTGATTTGATGTCTTGTTTAATAGCGACATTTCGCTGTCGTCGTTTAGTTGTTTGCTTTGCCCGTTTGATGGCAGATTTAATGATTGGCATGCTGTATTAATTACCTCTTATACAAATATTTACTTAGTCAAGGAGTGATTATAAAGCAAAACTGCTCTGATGTAAAGTGTTACATACTTGTTGACTGTAGTAAAATACTTATGGTATAGTTACAGTGAAATCTAGGTAAAATAAAAAATCAGGAAAAAAACACCACATGAACGAACCAAACGCTAAGGCAATGCAGCAAATCGTTGACAAGATAAACACATCAACGAATATTTTGGTTACAGTCAACAAAGATCCATCAGTTGACGAGCTATCTGCAGCAATTGGTTTGACGGCATTTCTAAACAAGCTTGATAAGCATGCAACGGCGATTTTCAGCGGCGCGATTCCACCGGCCATTACATTTCTGGATCCTGACAAGGTTTTCGAAAACACTGCCGATAGCCTTAGGGACTTTATCATCGCCCTGGATAAGGAAAAAGCTGACCATTTGCGGTATAAAGTCGAAGGCGACGTTGTTAAGATATTCATTACTCCTTATAGAACCACAATTTCTGAAAAAGATTTGGAATTTACACAAGGGGATTACAATATCGAGCTGGTTTTAGCTCTGGGAGTTGACAATCAAGAACATTTGGATACAGCCTTAGCGGCTAACGGGCAGATTCTGCATGACGTTTCTATTATGACTTTTAGCGCAGGAGAACAATCCAGCCAACTGGGTAGTGTAGATTGGCGTGACCAAAAGGCTAGCGGTCAAAGCGAAATGGTGTCGGGAATAGTCGACGCATTAAAAACCGAGAAGGTGCCTGTCGATAAACAGATCGCAACTGCTCTGCTAACGGGGATTGTTTCGGCTACCGAAAGATTTAGTAATCAAAAAACATCTTCGCATGTTATGACGTTGGCAGCGCAATTGATGGCAGCCGGGGCTGACCAACAGTTAATTGCCGCAAAATTACAAGAATCACACGAAATTAACAGTTTACCTAGAGTTTCAGTCGATAAGATCGCGACATCGAAGTCAGATAAAGAGCGACCAATTGAGCCGATCACGGAACCTTTACCGCCGCTACCACCACCAGATCTCTTAGAAATATCGCACGAAGACGAGACGGAAGAACCAGATGTTCCGGCGCCTTATGCTATTGACGAAGTTAAGCTAACGCCGCAAATGTCGGCAACGCCCGAAGTCGTACAGGAATCTACAGCAGAACCGACACCTGAACCAGTCATACTGCCGCAGTCAATAGAAGAGCCTAAATCGGTCGAGTTGGAAATGCCTGAACCGACAGTATCGACTATGCCTACGATAGAAGTAAATAGGGCTGAGCCGATTACGGACGTGTCAGCGCAAACGACTGGCCCGGCCGAAGAGCCATTACTAGGTGGAATATTGAATTCGACAACCGATCAGGCCGCCGAAGACGCCAGACGCGAACTAGAAAGGCAACAAAACAAGACGATTTTATCACATTCATACCTTGAAGGATCTGATGGCAGTGACGTAGCTCCAATAAACAGCGCCACCCAGGCTGAGGATATGAAGATTGTAGATATTTTTGACGAAGCGCCGACCGGAACATCGACTATTCCTCCGGCTTCATCTCAAATTGATATTCCACCACCACCTCCGACGCCCACTGTTGAATCAACGCCAACCATCGGCATGCCGTTACCGCCGCCTTTACCTGATTTCTCGACTCTGCCGACTGAACCACCCGTAGCATCAGGCGATACTAACGCTCCAGAGACGCCTTCAACCAGCACCTTGCCGCCTCCAAATCCAGACGATCCAAGCCAGTTTCAGATACCAACTCAGTCAGCTAGCTAAAACGAATGATATAATCTAACTTACCTATGACAGATGGGATTATTTTGATTGATAAACCGAGCGGCATGACTAGCTTTGGTGTTGTTGCTCGAATTCGACGAGTCTTAAGTGTTGAAAACGGTAAAAAAGTTAAAGTTGGCCATACCGGCACTTTGGACCCATTCGCAACCGGATTGATGATATTAGTTATTGGGAAAGAATGTAAAAACGCTGAACGATACAGCAAATTAGATAAAGTCTATGAAGCCACGATTTGTTTGGGCCAAACCAGTTCGACGGGTGACCCAGAGGGTGAAATAACCGAAGTATCAGATAAAGTACCAAAAATGACGGATATCGAGTCTACACTTAAGAATTTTACTGGCGAAATTAACCAAACTCCACCGATTTTCAGCGCTATTAAAATTGATGGGCAGCGTGCCTACAAACTGGCAAGGAAAGGCGAAAAAATCGAGATGCCATCGCGCAAGGTTACAGTCTACAGCCTGGAAGTAATCGACTATTCATATCCTGCAATCAAAATCAAAGCACACGTCAGCAGCGGGACTTATATACGCAGTTTGGCCGAAGATATCGGGACGGCACTTGGGACTGGGGCGTACTGCAATCAGCTGCGACGAACCGAAATCAACGAGTGGAGCGTTAAAAATGCTCAACAATTATCCTATTTTTTGTAACACTTTTATCAAGGTGTTGAAAACTGTGCAAAACTTTGTTACAATACACAACTAATGATTACAGCAGACGAAAAAGCCAAAGCTTTTGCTTTGACGCAGACTCACAAAAAAGACGTCGGTAGCCCTCAGGCCCAAGCGTCAGTTTTGACGACCCGTATTAAAGAAATCACCGAACATTTGAAAACCAATAAGGGCGACCACATGGCTCGTCGCGGACTTATTCAAATGGTAAGCCGACGCAAAAAACTTTTCAAATACCTTGAAGCTAAGGATTTCGACGCTTATAAAAAGACCGTCGCAACCCTTAAATTACGTAAATAATTGTGGTATAATACTAACATCGCGCACCATGGTGGAGAAGTGGTGGATATGGTTGTTCGTAGTGCGAACCTCTATACCCGTTACTTATTCGCCGAAAAAAATAAAGTGTGCGAATAACAAAAAGGAGGACATTTATGTCTACTATCAACCCTAACGGCAAGGAAATTTTTTCCGTTACCACTAACTTTTGCGGACGACCGCTGAAATTGGAAGTAAATCGAGTCGGCTTCAGGACTACTGCCAGTGTTTTAGTAACTTACGGAGATACCGTAGTTCTTGGAACCGCCATGGTTGGCAGCCGTCCAATCGTATTGGATTATTTTCCGCTTAGCATTGATTATGAAGAAAAATTCTATGCAGCCGGCAAAATTTCCGGCAGCCGTTTCATAAAACGAGAAGGCCGTCCAAGTGACGAAGCTATATTAATCGGCCGATTAATTGATCGTCCGATTCGACCACTGTTTCCAAAGGGCTATCGCCAAGAGGTTCAAGTGGTTGCAAGCGTACTATCTATGGATCCAGGCTTTCGACCCGATTCAATCGCTATGATTGCAGCCAGTGCTGCATTGATGTTAACTGGAACGCCGTTTGATGGACCGGTTGCTGGTCTACGCGTCGGACGCGTAAATGGTGAATTTAAGGCATTTCTAACTGCAGCCGAACGTGAAGCCAGCGATCTAGATTTGGTTGTTGCCGGTATCGAGACTGGAATTACAATGGTTGAAGCGGGGGCGAACGAAGTCAGTGAAGAAGTTATCGCCGACGGCTTGAAATGGGCATTTGAGGCTTATCAACCAGCAGTTAAACTGCAAAAAGATCTAGCAAAAAAAGTCGCACCGGTTGCTCAAGAATACGAACTTGTTCTGCCGAACGCCGAAATTCAAACCTCTGTCGATACGTGGGTTGATGGTAAGTTGGGCGATGCTTTGCATAAGCCATATGCCGAGCGAAATGAATTAGTTTCAGCACTTCGATGGGATTTCCATGAACAAATGGCTGAAAAAATCGGAACCGAAACTTACGAACCATTGCATGACGAGTACGACGAAGCCTTCACGATGGCTCTTCACAAAGACGTTCGTGCCGGAATTGTAAAAAACAGTGTCCGTCCGGACGGCCGAAAACTAGACGAGATTAGGCCACTATCTTCAGAGGTCGGAATTTTGCCACGAGCTCACGGCTCTAGTATTTTTACCCGTGGACTAACGCAGGCCATGAATATCGTTACGCTAGCCCCATTAAGTTATGCGCAGTTAGTCGACACAATGGAAATTACCGAAGGTGAACGGACGTATATGCACCACTATAATGCACCCGGTTACACCGTTGGGGAAGTCCGCCGGTTGGGTGGTGCCGGACGACGTGAGATTGGACACGGCTATCTAGCCGAGAGGGCATTATCGCCAGTTTTGCCTACGCGTGAAGATTTTCCATATACAATCCGCAGCGTTACTGAAATAATGAGCCAGAACGGCTCGACTTCAATGGCGGCTACTTGCAGTAGTTGTTTGGCTTTGATGGATGCTGGCGTTCCACTTAAGGCGCCAGTCTCTGGTATCGCTATGGGCCTAATGATGGAAGGCGAGAAGCCGTATGTATTAAGCGACATCGCTGACGCTGAAGATTTTGCCGGTGATATGGACTTCAAAGCTACTGGTACTGAAAAAGGCATCACAGCTCTTCAAATGGACATGAAAGTTCACGGTTTGCCGGTTAAGGTTTTGGCCGAAGCCTTGGATAAATCAAAATCGGGTCGCGCCTTCATCTTGAAGCATATGCTTGAAACGTTAAGTGGACCACGAGAAAAACTCAGTCCGTATGCACCGCGCATCGAAAAAATCCAGATTAATCCCGATAAAATCGGTGCCGTTATTGGTAAAGGTGGTGATGTGATAAAGAAAATTACAGCCGAAACCGGCGCCCAGATAGATATTGCTGAAGATGGTTTGATTACGGTTGCAGCTATTGATACTAAAGCAATTGAGCAAGCCATGAACTGGATAAAGGGGCTAACCGAAGAACCCGAAGTCGGCGCGGTTTACGAAGGTAAGGTTGTCAGTATCAAAGATTTCGGGGCGTTTGTTAATATTATGCCTGGAATCGACGGTATGGTTCATATCAGTGAACTATCTAGCGAAAGAGTCGCCAAGGTTACTGACGTTCTAAAAGAAGGTCAAATCGTCAAGGTCAAAGTTATGGGTATTGATGACAGGGGCCGTATCAGCCTTACGATGCGAAACGCCTAAGCTTGTAATCTAGTCGAATTCGTGCTAGTATTATGGTAACTGATCGTTTTCTTGTAATTGATTATGATAAATAAAAAACAAGTACTTCTTGAACAGATTAAGGCAGATATTTTGAAAAATAATATCTGCCCGGATTTGGCTCAAGAAGCCACGAACCTTGTTATGGGCGACGGTAATATCGACGCGGACATAGTGCTAATAGGCGAGGCTCCTGGAAAAAACGAGGATGAACAAGGATTGCCATTTGTAGGTGCAGCCGGAAAGTTCCTTGATTCAATGTTAGAGGGTGCTGGCATAAGGCGTAGCGATGTATATATAACTAATATTGTTAAATACAGACCACCCAATAATCGTGATCCATTACCTAGTGAGAAAGAAGCCTTTTGGCCGTACTTGGTGCGTCAGCTGGATGTCATTCAACCGAAAATTGTGGTGACATTAGGCAGGCACAGCATGGAATATTTCTTGCCAGATCGAAAAATAAGTGAAATTCACGGTCAGCCTAAACGAATTTCATTCGGTGAATCAAAGATAGTAGTCGTACCTCTGTATCATCCAGCAGCCGCATTATATAACGGCGGGATGAGGACGACATTAATAGAGGACTTTAATAAGTTATTAAAAATTATAGAAATTCTAAACCAAAAAAAGGAGAATACATAAATATGGGTCAACGAAGACTCGCTGAGGTCCAACCAGACGATCAGTCAAAGAGACCGGATAATGTTCGGCAAAAATCAAATAACACGGTGCTTAATAACACCACAACCCGAAAGGGCGAAGCTTTTAGAGCGCAACGGCGTACCAATGAAAATGTAAATCAGCGCGCATCTCAACACGTTATTAATATACCGGTCAATAAATCAATCTATAACGGATACGAAGGGAAACAATACAGCCCTGTTGATCAAAAAAAGCAGCCACGTATTGGCGGCCCGAAAATCAGGATTTTACCAATCGGCGGCTTGGGCGAAATGGGTATCGGCAAGAACATGATGGCTATCGAATACGATAACGACATCATAATAATCGATTGCGGATTCTTGTTTCCGGGCGCAGATTATCCCGGAATTAATTACATTACCCCAGATACGACTTATCTTGAAGAAAACAAGCACAAAATTCGTGCGATTTTGTTTACGCATGCTCATTTAGATCACATCGGAGCATTTCGACATATAGCCCACAAGATCCCAGCGCCGGTCTACGGCACTAAATTTACGATAGGGATGATTCAACGCACGATGGAAGAGTCGTCGTTTGACTACGAACCCCAGTACAACATAGTAAACCCAGACGAACACGAACGAGTACAGATAGGCGATAGCTTCAACGCCGAATTTGTTCGCGTGCCTCACTCAACTCCAGATTGCGCGGCAATCGTCATTCGAACTCCTCTTGGGGTTTTAGTGCATAGTGGCGATTGGCGATTCGAGGAAGAGCCTGTCGATGGAAAAAAATTCGATATGGAAAGGCTTACGGAAATTTCAACCAAAGAAGGCATTTTGCTGTTGATGAACGAATCAACCAATGCCGAAATCGAAGGCACCCATATGCATGGAGAATTAGATATTCAGCACAGTTTCGGCGAAGTTATGGATAAATATCCAAATAGCCGTTTGATTCTAAGCTGTTTTAGCAGTCATATTTATCGAATGCAGACGATTTTGGATGAAGCCAAACAGCACGGCCGAAAAGTTGCCTTTGCTGGTTATAGCATGATTCAAAACCTTGAGGTTGCACTTCGTACGGGCACAATTAAAGTCCCGAAAGACGTCGTCGTTAAAATGGAAGAATTAGTGAAAATGCCTGACAGTAAAGTTACGATTGTCTGTACCGGATCGCAAGGCGAATTTAATGCTGTTTTAAATCGTATGGCCAGTGGTAGTCATAAGTTTGTCAAAATCAAAAACTCTGACGTTATCGTTTTCAGCTCAAATGCCATTCCAGGAAATGAAAAATATGTTACCAGGACGGTTGATGGTTTGATGCGTGAAGGTAGCGATGTTATTCAAAACGGTAAGACGCATCTAACCGGTGTTGGTCCACTTCACCTTTCTGGGCACGCTTACTTTTCGGATCACGCAAGGCTAATCAGTGCCCTGAACCCTACATATTACATGCCAATTCATGGTGAATTTCATATGTTGGTACATAATGCTGGTATTGCCGAAAAAGAAGCCGGTATAAAACGTGATAATATATTCGTTTGTGACAGTGGCGATATTTTGGAAATCACCACCGAGGGCGTGAAAAAGAACGGGCGTTTTCCGGTTGGTGGCATTATGTACGATGACAACGGAGCAGTCGTTTCAGAGGTAGTACTCAAAGACCGCATGCATATGGCCTCAGAGGGAATGTTTATAGTTGTTCTGACGGTTCAGAAAGGTAGCGGGCGACTACTAACTAGCCCTGATATCATAAGCCGGGGGTTCATCTATTTGCGCGATAGTGAAGAATTGATGGGGCTAATCAGACAGTACTTGAAACAGAAGGTTGCTAGGACATTTTCTGGTAAGCATGTTGATTTAGACGCTGCCAAGAAAGAATTAAAAGAGGAAATAACACATATTCTCTACGATCAGACTAGAAGGACTCCGATTGTTATCCCCGTAATCAACGAGATTGCCGGGGGCGTGAGCGTCAGGACCGTCGGTAAAACCGGCGAACCGATCGTTGCAATTGATCCTATGCAAAGCCTTAAACAGACTACACAGATTAAATATCCCCCGCGCCAGGTGCCGGATAGCGAAACTAACCAACCGCATATTCGAGTGCACCCACGAACCTACTAGATAGTGTCCACTTGCAAAACGTAGTAAATTTTGCTATAATATGTGTATAAAATAATGCACGAAAGCGCCTATAATAGGAAAGCAATGGCAAAAAAGAAAAATACATCAAGAAAAAAGAAGACGATAAAGCCAGTCTCAACCCCGCAGCACGATTTGCCAAGCGGGTTTTGGCCACAGGTTGGTGCCGTTCTTTTGATAGCTGTGGCGTTACTACTGGTTGTAGCTTGGTTCCATGCAGGCGGTCAGGTCTTGGATTGGGTGTACAAGATGACCCTGGATGGTATTGGGTACTCAGTATACATTGTTCCGCTCTTGTTTATTTATATCGCAATTGAAATTTTCAGGTCCGATGACAACCGACTATCGATGCCTATGAAACTGGCGACAGCTTCGGCTATACTATGGTTCTCGTCTTTATTCGGACTTCTAACAAATACTAACGGCCAAACAACCGGTGGAATAGTCGGTAGTTTTATCAATAAAGGCATGCTGATGGTTGTGAGCAGTTCGGTAGCGGCATTCATATATGTGCTTCTAATTGCGATCACTTTGTTGTTTATACTACGAGTATCGCCAGGCACTGTCATTAAAAAGATTTGGCAACTAGGACGACGAGATTTGGCAGACCAAGAGGCGAATGTAAAAGTAATGCGCAATGCGGCGGCGATTGACGGTGCTGACTCAAAGGACATTGGAGAGTTCAAGCTGCACGCCGGTGTTCCGATGATAAGTGCAAAAGAAGCAGCAGCTGCCGATAAGAACCAATCAAGATCCGGCCAACAGAGTGGAATGCACGATAAATCTGAGACTGCGTTAGTTACTATCAGCGATCCGAACTGGAAAGCTCCTAGCCTTGATTTACTAGAGAAAAAGCAATCGCCAGCTGATGCTGGTGATGTTCAGCAAAATGCATTAATTATCCAGAACACCCTTAGTGAATTCGATATCGACGTTAAAATGGAGGGTGCAAATATCGGGCCACGTGTCACGCAATTCACACTTAGGCCGCCTAGCGGTGTTAAGCTGACTCGTATTACTGCACTCGAGACTAATATCGCCTTGAATTTAGCGGCACAAAGCTTGCGCATGGAAGCGCCAATACCTGGTAAAAAAGCGGTCGGTATAGAGGTTCCAAACCGCAAATCTGCCGATGTTCGTTTGTATTCGGTCTTAAGTAGTTCAGAGTGGGAGAAAAAGTCTGAGCCATTATCATTTGCAATCGGACAAGATATTGCCGGTGGGGTGATGGTGGGCGAATTGAATAAAATGCCGCACCTTCTAATTGCAGGTCAAACCGGCTCTGGTAAATCAGTTATGATTAACACTCTTCTAACCAGCTTGCTATATCATAACAGCCCAAGCGACATGAAACTTATCCTGGTTGATCCTAAGCAAGTTGAAATGGCTGCTTATGACGACATTCCTCATCTTCTAACTCCGATAATCAGTGAGCCGGATAAAATGATTAGCGCCTTGAAATGGGCCGTGAACGAGATGCAAAGACGCTATAGCCTTCTAGCCGAACACAAAGTGAAAGACATTAAGTCTTATAATAATAAGATTCGCTCGACTAGTGCGAAGGTCTCAGTCGAAGATGCCGACGGTGTTCCCCAGGATCACGAAGGCGGCGCTATGCCATATATAGTCATAGTTATTGATGAGTTGGCGGAATTGATGATGATTGCTCCGCGGGATGTCGAAACATTAATCGTTAGACTGGCACAAAAAGCTAGGGCAGTCGGTATTCACTTAGTACTTGCAACCCAGAGGCCAGATGCTAATGTTATTACCGGTCTTATTAAAGCCAATGTTCCTGCTAAGATTGCATTCACTGTTGCCTCGCAGGTGAACAGTAGAATTATCATAGACCAAGCCGGTGCAGAAAAACTGCTTGGTTCTGGTGATATGTTGATGCAAACTGCCGAGATGAGCAAACCAAAGCGTGTTCAGGGCGCTTTCGTTAGCGATGCTGAAATACACAAGATTACCGATTTTCTACGTATGCAATCGCCACCGCAATATAATGATGAAGTTGTTAGCCAGCCTGTTCATCTAAATGGCAAGGGTGGTGTTGTCATGGACTTCGACAGTAGTAATGATGACGATTTATACAAGGATGCGGTTAGAGTTGTAGTTGAAAGCAACAAGGCTAGTGCCAGTTTATTGCAAAGACGCCTACGTGTTGGCTATGCTAGGGCTGCCAGGCTGATTGAAAACATGGAAGATCAAGGAATCATTGGTCCCGCCGACGGAGCTAGATCCCGCGAAGTCTTAATTGGTGATTATGACGAACTGGGCCAGCCCGACGAAGGCGTCTAGTATATACTCTTGTGATATGTTACAATCAAGGTGTTATTAACTCAGCTTGCATTAGGTGCAAGCATCAGACACGTATATTACGAGAAAACGTGTAAGGATTCCAAAGGAGGAAATCTAAATGAAGGAATATGAACTAACAGTTCTAATTCACCCTGACCTAGAGGTCGATCTTGAAACACCACTTAGTAAGATTCGTGGAATTGTTACTGGTGCTGGCGGTGAAATCGTCAGCGAAGACAACTGGGGCAAAAAGAAACTGGCATATCGAATTAAAAAAGAAGATTTTGCCGTTTATGTTTATTTTGATATTAAACTACCAGCCGATGCGCCACTGAAAATCAGCGGCACTTTCAATATTACCGATGAGATACTTCGCTATTTGTTGGTTAAAGTCGATGAAAAGAATCGCAAGATTCTAGAGGAAGCAAAATTAAACGCTGCGTCGACGGAAACGACCGACGGCGAAGAGGAGGAGTAGTCAAATGGCAAAAAGTGTTAATCAAGTTATTCTGATGGGCCGGTTGACCCGAGATCCCGAACAGCGAACAACGAACACAGGCAAAACTATTGTTAGCTTCAGTATCGCAGTTGATCGTGGCGGTCAAGACGACATGGCTGATTTTTTCAACGTTAACGCATGGGAAAAGCTAGGTGAGTTGGTTATGCAGTACTTATCGAAGGGTCGACGAGTTCTCGTACAGGGTCGTTTGCGACAAGACCGATGGGATGATAAGGATACTGGTAAGAAACAGAGTCGAATCGAAGTTACAGCTAGTGACGTTACCTTCTTGGATGGCCCCGGAGACAGCGCAAGACAGCCAGAAGCACCAGAGAGCGCATCAAAGAGTAAAAAGTCCGAAGATATAATTATCGAAGATATTGATGACAAACCAATAGATTTAAGCGAGATTCCTTTCTAGGATAATCAGGAGAAAAATATGGCAATTAAAAGATTTAAAAAAGATACACCGGTATATTTTGACTACAAAGACGTTCGAACTTTGCAACGATTCGTCGATATTTATGGCCAGATCAAGCAAATTGGAAAAACCGGTCTAAGCGCCAAGCAACAACGCCAATTGGCAGTTGCGATAAAACGCGCCAGGCATCTCGCATTATTACCATTTGTAACTTCAAGGTAATTCAGTGGCATACCAGCCTACAGACTTGAAAAAAGGTGTTGTCGTTCAAATTGACGGCAAGCCTTTTAAAATTATCGACTATAACCAGAAAGTTATGGGGCGTGGCGGTAGTATCGTCAACGTCAAGATAAAAAACCTGATTGACGGCAGTGTCATTCCGAAGACTTTTAAGGGGCAGGAAAGAATCGAATCGGCCGAAGTGACAAACCGGTCGGTACAGTATTTATATAGCGATGGGTCGAGTTATCATTTTATGGATCCCATTTCGTTCGAACAATTTCAGCTGTCTTCCGACATTGTCGATGGAATAACCGGATATTTAAAAGAGGGTGAAAATGTAACGTTGCAGTCGTTTAACAGCAATATAATCAATGTGGATTTACCTAAGAATATATATCTGGAGGTTACATATACCGAAAACGCAGTCAAGGGCGATACTAGCGGTAGCGTGTCAAAGGACGCAAAGCTTGAAACCGGGCTAACGGTAAAAGTCCCGGCTTTTATTAAAACCGGAGATATCATTTCTGTCGATACTTCAACCGGTGAATATCGCGAACGCAAAAAAGGATAGTATGACAAAGCAGCGACTCGATATAGTGCTGGTCCAAAAAGGATTAGTGGCTAGTCGGTCACAATCAGAAACTTTCATTAAACTCGGTAAGGTTATTGTTGATGGGCGAGTGATTACAAAATCTGGTCATTTCGTCGGTACGGACTCCAATGTCGAACTTATTATAGATAACCAATATGTCAGTCGAGCCGGAATGAAGTTGGAGTCTGTTGCGAAAAATCTTAGACTTGATTTCAAGGATAAAATAGTGTTGGATGTGGGTAGTAGCACGGGGGGCTTTACGGATTTTGCTTTACGAAACGGTGCGAAAAAAATATACGCAGTTGACGTAGGGACGGATCAAATGCATCCAAAATTACGCGACGATCGACGTATCGAACTGCACGAAAAAACCGACATTCGCGATTTTCAGATGGCCGAAAAACCAGACATTATAGTTATCGACGTGTCGTTTATTAGCCTGCGTGACATATTGCCGTATATTCACGACAATCTATCGGATATGAATGCTCAAATAGTTGCGATGGTAAAGCCCCAGTTCGAAGCCGGTAAAGACCAGACAAATAAGGGTATAATCAAAAATGACTCTATGCGTCGTCAGATTTTGCGTGATTTCGAAGATTGGTCGCGAAAATATTTCGTAACTTTGGATAAGCGCGACAGCGACGTTTCTGGTGCTAAAGGTAACCAGGAACGGTTCTATTTGCTAAGACGGTTAAAAACTTTATGAATCGAAAATGAGAGGTGCGGCTGGAAAAGAAGGCGAAGTGACGCAGGCGATACCTATTAAGGTTTCGAAACAATATTTATCAGACGAGAGCCAATATAAATCTATACAATCCCTCAGCCCTTATGGACAACAGGCTCTAGAGCGGATAACGGGAGAGCCCGTTGATCTCAGGAACGAAGTATTTTCATTAAGCCCCGAAGCTGTAGATGCGGAAATAATAGACATACAACAGGGTTTGAAAACCGTGATGGATGAACTCATGACTTTGTCTGCAAAGCATGCGGATGGGGTGTACTCTGATAATCGCAGCCTGATGGCTGATTTTGAAGAGCGAGAAAATCTACATGCCAGGAAAGAGGTCTTGAGGCTGCGGTTGGCAAAATTGGAAAAAGCTAAACAGGCTTTAGTGGCTAAACGTTAAAGCGGAATTCGACCACATCACCAGGCTGCATTACGTAAGTCTTACCCTCTGTACGCATTTTACCTGATGAGCGAGCAGTGGCTTTTGATCCGGCAGCGATTAAATCATCATAATCAACGATCTCAGCTGCAATAAAGCCTCGTTCGAAATCCCCATGTATTACCCCAGCAGCCTGAGGGGCTGTTGTACCTTTTTTTATTGTCCAAGCCCTAACCTCTTTTGGCCCAGCCGTTAGATAACTTTGCAGCCCCAGGATATCGTAAGCCGCATGGATTAATTGCAGAAGGCCAGTTTCTTTTACGCCGTAGGTCTCTAGAAGCTCGGTCGCTTCGTCGGGAGCTAAGGATTTCAGTTCGTCTTCTAGTTTTGCGCAAACAAAAATTGTTCGGGCTGGCTTTACTAATTCTGACAATTCGCTTTTTTTAGCCTGGTCAGCAAGAGTCTCTTCATCAACATTGAATACATATATAACAGGTTTTGCTGTTAGCAGGTGTAAATCGGATATCATTTCCATATTTAAATTGGCAATCTGTGATAGAGGAGTGCCAGTTTTTAGTTTTTCAATTAGTTCAGTTTGGTAATCGGCTATTGCTTTTAATTTAGGGTTGGCCTTGGTGTCTTTACGCGATTTGACCAAGCGCGTTTCGATCGTCTGAATATCTGCCAACATCAATTCGGTGTTGATAATATCGATGTCATCACGCGGGTTGATCTTTTCCGACACATGAATAACGTTGTCGTCCTTAAACGCTCTGACAATGTGAACGATTGCGTCACAACTGCGAATGTTGGCGAGGAATTTGTTGCCGAGTCCTTCTCCTCGGCTTGCGCCGGCAACCAAGCCAGCAATGTCGACGAATGTCACGGTCGCCGGGATGATTTTATTTGTATCGTAAAGATTTGCCAGTTTCTCCAGCCTTTCATCAAGGACGGGGACAATGCCAGTATTTGGCTCGATAGTTGCAAAAGGATAATTTGCGGCTAATATGTCGTTGTTAGTTAGTGCGTTGAATAAGGTGGACTTGCCAACATTAGGCAGGCCGACGATTCCAATTGATAAACTCATGAATATATTCTAACAGAGGTAACGATTTATTTCTAATTATTGTATGCGAACGTTGTTTTGTTAGATACATGCTATTATTATTATGTATGGTAAGCATAAGGAATACTAACAGTGAACGGCGATGAGCAACCGGAAAAGCCAGAACAGGAACCAAAACAACAAACCAAGCAAAAGACTAGTCTAATTATTGCTTGTGTCGTTGTGATTGTATTAATCTGCGTTGCCGCTGGGGGTTGGCTGTACGTCTCAAACCTAAAAACATCATCAACACAAACCCAGGCGCAGATTGCCGCAGCTAAAGAGGCTAAAAGTGTTGTCGAGATGAACCAAACCGTCAATAAGGCGCAGGCACTGGCAGCTAGTGGTAATCAAAAACAGGCTGTTGCCGTTTATAATAGTGCTATCGATGCATCCAGCGACCCGCAATCCAAAGCCTTCTTATTATTGAATGAAGCAACTACATACTACAACGGTGGCAATTATACTGAAGCCCTATCTTACGCTTTACAGTCGGAAGGTATTGATAAGAATAGTAATATCGAGCAATTTATTGCCCAGGTGTATGTGAAAGAGGGTAACGATAGTGATGCGATTAAATACTATCAAAATGCCATTACATACACCAACAAGTCTCAGACAATGGCGCAGGCCAATATAGAGTCCTATCAAAACATAATCAAATCGCTTGGTGGAACGGTAAATTAAATGAATATAATTCATAAAAAAATCTTGAGACGAGGGATTGTCGGTTCAGCCGCAGTGGTGATTATGGCTTTTTGTGTATATTCTGTCGTTCACGCGATGTCGGCCGGTTATTTCAGCGGAGCCACCTTTTCCGGCTACGGTACGTATGTTTTTCCTAAGGATTTCAGTGACGGTGTTCTTGCGATTCCGCTTTACGTAGGTGATTCCCCAACCGCTTCCGAAAATATAACACGATTTGAAGATTTTCTAAAAGATTACAATGAAGGTGTTTATAACGCTGTGTATAACCATTCCCCACAAGTAGCAACGATTCAAAAAAAGTACGGAGCGGCATTTATAGTCTGTACTATGCTCGGAGAAACATTTTCGAGCTGCAAGTCGGATGGATACGTTAACAACAGTAAAACCGTACAAGACAAGGGTTGGAATACGCTTGATGGACGCTTAAACGGTCCTGGAATGAAAATTGATTGGAATACAGCCCTAGACGATGAAACATATGGAGGAAGCAACGGTGCGTTTGACAATTCGCTTTGGGATTTGACGAACGATGATAACTATAGGTGGTCGCAAACAGACCCTGAAACCGACCCGCCTATTACTTTTGAACACAATGGTAGCGCCGTATACAGATTGTTTCGTACCTGCGCAAATCCAATTGGGGATTTGCCGGGTTTACCCGTGACATGGACTATTTCTCCGTCATCTATTGTTTCTCAAATTAAAGACTCAAGTGGTAAACCTATTGCTGGCGACACTACGACAGCTATCCCAGGGGATGCGATTCAGTGGACGCACACGATAGAAAACACGGGTCCTGACGATACCGATAAATCTATATACTATGATTACACAAACCAACAGGGGCTTGCTACCAACGGTACAACACCCAAAAGCGGGACCGGCCAAAAAGTAGACTCTGGTTTCAAATCGGATAATACGAAATCATTTACATCGCCCATTTATGTCGTAAAAACTAGTGACGTTGGGCTAAATCTATGTCGCGCTACTAGAGTATGGTCATGGACATCTACCATTGACTCTAGTTCGAGCTATGACGGAGTAAAGGGTAACGGCTTAACTTCAACGGGGGCCTGCGTGTTGGTGAGTAACCCTACTGTTGTCTACACCCTAATACCGACAGTAAATATTTCCCCGGACGCAATCGAGGCCGGAGCTACATTGTATGTTTCGTCTAATATACAAAACACCGGACCCGACACTAGTAGCAATCCAACCATCTGTACTTTAGCTAGACAAGTCAACGGAGTGCAAACCAGCACCACGCCTTGTAATAGTAGTGGATTCCAAGGAAACCACACTACGCCGGGTCCAAGTCTCAACGACACTGACACATCAAACTTGAGTCCGGGCGACCAGGTCTGCTATATATTAACACTCACTCCCCATTCGAACACCGACAGCGGACCCGTGTCTTCTAGTCCTGCCTGCGCAGTTATAGGTAAAAAACCCAAAACCGAAATCTTAGGCGGTGATTTAATAGTTGGAGGTAACGTTGCAACCAGTACGACTACAAAAGACAACTCCACCTATGGCAGTTGGGCCGAATACGGCATTATTGCCAGCGGAGGAATTAGTGGCGCCGCCTCTGGAGCAGCCTTTGCAGGGCCGGGCTTAGCAACACCCCCAACCGGTTTAGATGGACCTACATTTTGCCAGGCAAGCAAACTTAGTTTTGCTAACACACCGTCGGGCAATGCAACAAATACTTGTACGGGTGATTCAGGCACCGTGGGTTATTATACAAACGATGTGGCAATGCCTGATGTGGCAGCCAGCTTTCCTGGGACCGGTAATCAAATCTTCGGGTCGGTTGCGCCGGACTCTTTGCATAATGCTTCAGACGATACTTATAACGCTGGTAATATAACCCTAACCCAAAGTACGTTACTAGCCAATGAAACAGTAATTATCAAATCGACTGGTACCGTAACAATTGCCGGAAACCAACAAGACAGCGATGGTCCCTATACTAATATTGACCAACTACCGCAACTGATAATCATTGCCAACAAGATCGTAATTGATGATACGGGCGCCAATACAGTTACCAGAGTTGACGCATGGCTTGTTGCGAATAACAGTGACCAGACGGGCTCCATCTATACTTGTGACAATGAAAGTGGCTCCGAGACTATAAATGACTGCCAAGACCAGCTTCAAGTCAATGGACCTGTTATGACGGACCAACTATTTCTTCGTCGTACTGCCGGTGCTGACACAGCGGATCCAAGTAAGCCAGCTGAAATCTTTAATTTACGTGCTGACTCGTATCTATGGGCAATTGCTCATGCCACCACGGAAGGTAGCATCCATACTGTCGATACCATTGAGTTACCACCTAGATTATAGCTAGAGTTTACGCTTGCTTTTAATGCTAATGCTTCTGTATAATGATACTCAATATGGCAATACTAAAAGGATTGGGCAGCTTTTTTGCATTAGACATTGGTACTAATGCAGTTAGGGTCGTTCAACTCACTCCAACAGTTGGTGACGGCTGGAGCCTGTCTCATTATGGCTATGCTCCTGTTGATGAGAAGGTTACAACTAGTAACTCAGCCGAAAGTATGCGTCGCCTGGGTGAGATTATTATGACTGCGGTTGGTCAAAGCGGTATTAAGGAAAAGAATGTTGCCATAGGTTTACCATCTAGTAAAACGTTCACAACAGTTATTGACGTGCCAACTATGGGAGAGGCCGAGTTGAAGAGCACAATTAAATATCAAATTGACCAATATATTCCGATGTCGGTTGACGACGCAAAAGTAGACTGGGCACTGCTTGGCCAATCACTCCATAACCCTCAACAACAAGAGGTATTATTGGCCAGCACTGCCAACAGTTATTCGGAAGAGCGGCTTGAGTTTATTGAAGGACTAGGTTTTAACGTTATCGCAGCAGAGCCAGATCCAATCGCGATGGTTAGATCGCTTTTGCCATCAGGCATTAATGATGCGCGGCTGATTATTGATGTTGGTGAGCTTTCAACCGATTTAGCAATTACGTTCGGTGATACGCCACGATTAGTTCGTAATATTCCAACTGGGCTTAAATCATTGGTTAAAGCTGCTGTTCAAAATCTGAACGTCCAGGAAGATCAGGCGCGACAATTTATTCTCAAATTCGGCTTAGCGCCCGATAGGCTAGAGGGTCAGGTATATCGAGCCATTGAATCCACTCTAGATAATTTTGCATCTGAATTAGTAAAATCTATCAAATTTTTCCAAACACGGTATCCAAACACGCCGGTTGGAGGGATTCTACTATCCGGTTTCGCAGCCATTGTTCCTCAGTTTGGAGAATATATAACAGCAAAAACCGGCGTTACATCCACAATCGCAAACCCATGGCAAAAAGTTCGCGTTGGCCAGTCTGACCAACAACAGCTAAGTGCGATCGCTTCCGAATTTGCGACCGTAATAGGTCTTGCTCAACGAAGGAATTTGAAATGATTGAGATCAACTTAGTCCCCGATGTAAAACAAGAGTTGATAAAGGCCCAAAAAGTCAGGTCTAAGGTTATTGCAGGTGCTATATTTGTAGGTTTAGCGTCGGTTGCTGTTGTCGTACTGTTGGCTATTTATGTTTTTGGGATTCAAACCGCCCGAGGTCTTATAGCAGATGGGCAGATTAATTCTAAAAGCAACCAACTGCTAGGCGTTACGGATCTTTCAAAAACACTCACCATCCAAAACCAGCTTACGAAAATCTCCACTCTTAATAATAGTAAGAATATAGATTCACGTGTTTTTGATTTATTAAACGCAATCATTCCACCCGCTCCTAACGATGTCCAAATATCCGATTTGACGGTCGACTCAACGACAAGAACCATCACGATAAACGGACAGGCCACCAACAGCTATGCAGCCGTCGAAGTATTTAAAAAGACCATTCAAGGAGCGGTAGTTAAATATGACGGCAACTCGTCAGGAGCAACGCTCGCGTCTAATATCAGTACCAGCAATACTAGTTATGGCGAAGACTCATCGGGCGCGAAGGTGCTTACATTTACACTAAGTTTTGAATATACGCCGGAGTTATTCTCTCCTAAATCACAAAATGTTTCTATTGTCGTAACCACTCAAGGTAACGTGACTGACTCATATTTGGGAGTTCCTAAGAGCATCTTCGCTGATTATCCGGCGACTACCTATCCGGAGGGTAAATAACATGCAATCAAAAGGGCCAGCTATTCGAAAAAGAACACAGATTGCTTCGGCTAATCGCATAATGTTTATATGGGTAGCCGGTATTTCGGTTGTTTTTGGAGTTTCATTGGTAGCCGCGGCTTTCTTAGTGCAGATGCTATTTTTCAATGAAAGAGTATTGCAAGCAAAGGAGCAAACGATATCAACTCTCGATACGGACAATGGAAATGTTAAGTCATTACAGGACAATGAAAACGTATTAAACACCAATGAAGCTTTAATGAGCGCAAAAGCCCAGCCGGACGACCAAGCGATTCAAGTTATTTTAGATGCCCTACCGTCAGGTGCTAATTCACTAGCCCTTGGGGCTTCACTTCAAAACGTGTTACTTTCCGGGATTAGTGGCTTGACCTTGGATTCGCTTCAAGTAAATCCAGTTGCTGGAGTTGAATCTTTGGGTGATAATGGTTCAGTATCTGACAACATAGCTACGCAACCAAGCTCGCAAAACCAGATAACATTTCAATTTTCGGTAAATGGTGACGACACAGCTCTTCAACAAGTTTTGGTAAATCTTGAAAAATCGATCCGTACGATCGACGTGACTTCGCTAAATATCGAGAGTCAAGGTGAAACCCAAATGATGACTGTACAGGCCCGCGCATATTATGAACCTGCTGTAAATTTGAATTTGACTAATGAGGTAATCAAATAATGAAAAAAACTGATATAGCAATGATAATACTAATAGCGTCAATCAGTGTATTCGTATCCTATTTTATCGCCAAAAGCGTGTTTGGTGATGTGTATTCCGGTACGGCTAATGTTAAAACGATCGACAAATTTGACTCAGCTATCACTCAACCAGATCCCAACATCTTTAATTCAAACTCAATTAACCCATCTGTTCAAGTCCAAATTAATGGGACCGGATCAGGGTCAAGTTCGACATCCTCCGGGACTCAGTAGGTATTAATCCATGGCTTTAATGACTGCTGATATGCAAACAAAACTCGTCAGCCTGCTTATTAGTGAGGGACTGGTTAGCGAAAGCGTGCTTCAGGACGTAAAACAGGCCGCTGCTTCAACTAACAGGCCGCTAATTGGCTTATTGACCGAAAGGGGTATCGTTGACGATGAGCTGTTAACACACGCCACGGCGCAAGTATCAGGAGTTCCTTATGTTAATCTTACGAATAGTGTTATAGATCAAAATATCTTGAATTTGTTGCCAGAGGATATTGCCGAACGGTTTATGGCAGTTCCGCTAGCAGAGGTACAAAATCGTTTGGCCGTCGCGATGATTGACGCGAATAACGTTCAGGCTGTTGACTACTTGGCAAATCGCATCGAAAGACCATTAAAAGTATTTATGGCCTCTGAAGTGGGCGTTAGGCACGTACTTGACCAATATAAGACAGACCTATCTAGCGTCGGCGAAGCAGCCGAAGAAAGTCAGGTCGAGGCCACCCAAGAGGCGAATCGTGGAGTTAAGACCATAGTTCAGGATTCGCCGATTAGTAAAGCTCTTAGCACAATATTAGAATATGCCTTAAAATCACGAGCAAGTGATGTACATATAGAACCACTCGAAAACGCGCTCAAAATTCGTTGCCGCGTCGATGGTATGCTCCGTGAAATTATGCAACTTCCAAAAAGCATCGAACCCGCCCTAGTCAGCCGAATAAAAATTTTATCCAATCTTAAAATCGATGAACACCGAATGCCCCAGGATGGCCAATTTACTGTCAAAATCGGCAGTAAAGAAGTCGACTTACGTATTGCGATTAGCCCGGTTATATGGGGTGAACAAGTTGTTATTCGTCTTCTAGATAAGTCTGGTAATTCATTTAATATCGAAGAGATGGGCTACGCAGGTAGAGCGCTTCGCGCAATCAGGAAAGGAATCAGAAAGCCTAATGGAATGGTACTAACGTCTGGTCCTACTGGTAGCGGCAAAACGACCAGTCTGTATGCTCTAATTAAGGAGATCAAAGACGATACACTGAATATTGTTACTTTGGAAGATCCAGTTGAATATAAGATGGACGGGGTTAATCAAATCCAGGTTAATACGGATGTAGGTTTGACGTTTGCCAGCGGGTTGCGTTCAATTCTTCGTCAAGACCCAAACGTAGTTATGGTCGGCGAAATCCGAGATAGCGAAACTGCAAATCTGGCAGTTCAGGCCGCTCTGACGGGACATCTGGTATTTAGCACATTACACACCAATAGTGCCGCGGGCGTTTTACCTAGGTTGCTGGATATGGGAATTGAACCGTTCTTAATAGCCAGTACTGTCAATACAATAATTGGTCAGCGTTTAGTGCGTCGTGTTGGTAAAAATCGTGAGACATACCAGTCAAACCCAATCGAAACACAAAATATTATGGCAACAATTGGACACCTACTACCGAAGACACCAGCTGATGTCGAACGAATTTCACAAGATTTAGGTTATAAAGACTTGCCCCTAAGTGGGCAAAGCGCTTATACTTTAGTGAGAGGAATCGAATCGTCTCAGTCACCCGGGTTGCACGGCTATAGTGGCAGGGCAGGACTTTACGAAGTCATGGATGTTTCCGAGGAGATTCAGAAACTGATTGTTTCACACGCAACCAGCTCCGAGATACAAAGGAAAGCTCAAGAACAAGGCATGGTTACAATGCGTCAAGATGGTTATCTGAAAGTTTTACAAGGCATAACAACATTAGAGGAAGTAAACCGTGTAACATCGGATACAGCATAAAAAAGGATGGGTAAGGCATGAAAAACCAGGAATTAAAAATAGAAATCCTACTAGAAGAAGTAGTTAAAAAGAAGGCTTCGGATTTGCATTTGCAAGTAGGTTTGCCTCCTATGCTGCGTGTTGACGGATTACTGATGCCAATAATGGGATTCGACCCACTTGACGAACAGACGATTGAGACTTTGATTTTTGCGATTCTAGACCAAGATCAGCGCCAGATACTGCTAAAAGACAAAGAATTTGATTTCAGTTTCGCATTCGGGACACTCGGGCGTTTTCGTGTTAATGCTTTTCATGAGCGTGGAAACCTAGCGGCAGCCCTTCGTTTAATACCCAATGAGATTAAGACAATTACGGAACTAGGTTTACCAAACGTTGTCATGGGTTTTGCGAATTACCCTCGCGGTTTAGTGCTAATTACCGGGCCTACTGGTAGTGGTAAATCGACCACATTAGCTGCTTTGGTTGATAAGATTAACAGTGAGTGCGCTCATCATATTATAACCATTGAAGATCCAATAGAATTTACACACAAATCCAAGAAGTCTGCAGTTGTTCAGCGCGAAGTGCACTATGACACCTATAGCTTCAGTGCTGCGCTTCGTTCAAGCCTTCGACAGGATCCTGATGTTGTGTTGATTGGTGAGATGCGTGATCTTGAAACTATTAGCGCTGCGATTACAATTGCTGAAACCGGTCATTTAGTGTTTGCGACCCTGCACACCAACAGTGCATCTCAGTCGATTGATCGTATGATTGATGTTTTTCCACCTCACCAGCAACCTCAAATCCGCGCTCAACTTTCGAATATATTGATGGCCATATGCTCGCAGCGTCTGATTCCTGCAATTGGTGGCGGGCGAGTTGCTGCTGCGGAAATTTTGGTAACGAATCCGGCTGTACGCAATATCATTCGTGAAGGCAAGGCTCATCAATTAGATGCCGTTATTCAGACGGGTGCAGATCAAGGTATGCAGACTATGGATCGCACGCTCGTGGGGTTGGTGCAAAACGGTACTGTAACGTATGACAACGCCTATGCGGTTGCAGTTGATTTGGTTGAATTCGAGAGGTTAATGAGGGGCTAGGATGAAGAAATTTACATATGAAGCCCGCGATCAGGCTACTGGTAAAATTTCGAAGGCGAATGTTCAGGCCGACTCGGAAGGTGCAGCTGCACGACTTTTGATTGATCAGGGTTTTACGCCTCTTAATATTAAAGAACAGAACGAATACGATAATCCCATTGCGAAACTTTCCGGACGAATTACAACCAAAGACAAGGTTGTTTTTACTCGTCAACTAGCCACTCTTATCGGTGCTGGGTTACCATTGGCGCAAAGTCTTCATACGACTCAAGAACAAACCGAAAACAAAAAACTACAAAATATCATTGGTGAAATTACTGCATCTGTTGAAGGTGGAAAATCGCTTTCCGAATCATTTTCTAAGCACCCAGAGGTGTTCGATGCTGTGTTTTTAGCCCTTGTTGGGGCCGGTGAGCTTTCTGGGACACTAGATAAATCCTTAATTCGGATAGCTGATCAACAAGAAAAAGACGCCGAGATCATGAGTAAGATAAAAAGCGCACTAACGTATCCAATTATTGTTTTGGTTGTGATAATTGCTGTTATGGCATTTATGTTATTAACAGTCGTGCCTCAGGTTGAAAAATTATATAAGGACCTGAAGCAGACATTGCCCTTTATTACGCAGATTATGGTTGCTGGAACGAATTTTTTGGTGCGTTTCTGGTGGTTGATATTGATTATTTGTGTAGCAGGAATATATTTCCTATTACAATATCTCAAAACCGATTCCGGAATAAAAACCAAAGACACATTTAAGCTTAATGTGCCAATTTTCGGTCAAATGTTCCGAAAATTATATATGGCCCGTTTTGCACGCACTGGTCAGACATTGCTAAATACTGGTGTTAGCATGCTTGACATGTTGAACTTAACCTCAAAAGCAGTAAACAATACAATCATTGGTAAAAGTATATTGCGAGCAGCAGAAAAAGTTAAGGGCGGCAAGGCTCTATCGGATGCACTTCAGCCGGAGGATTATATTTTGCCGTTAGTGCCACAAATGATCAAGATTGGTGAGCAATCAGGGCGTATTGACGAAATGATGGGTAAGTTGGCGCAAGTGTATGAGGATGAATTAGATGAAGAAATAAAAACTATATCTACTTCTATCGAACCAATCCTGATGGTTGTATTGGCCATTGTGGCTGGTAGTATGGTTGCTGCAATATTGTTGCCAATATACAGCTTAGTCAACGGTATACAGGTATAGACATTGTATGGTTTGTGATGTAGTATAATTTTAAGCATAAGCGCACATACGCTTGGCAGTAATCCATTCATAAGAAAGGTGGAAAAATTGTTATGAAGATCTATCAAAAAGAAAAAGGGTTTACGATTATTGAAGTTGTGCTGGTGTTAGCTATCGCAGCATTGATATTCTTAATGGTATTTATTGCATTACCAGCGCTAGAGCGAAGCCAACGCGATACGGCTCGTAAAAACGACGTTGGAATTGTATCATCCGGTGTTGAGTCGTATATAAGCAACAATCAGGGTAACTTCCCGAAAACAGCGGATCTTGGAAGCTACGTTACGAACATTTCGTCTAACACGACCGCAGCTGACGTAACAGTTAATACGAGTAGCGGTCCAACCTCTAGTCCAGTTGCTCCTGTTTTGGGTGGCATAGAAGTTACGCAGGCTACTCAATGTGGTTCAAGTACTGCCGGTACAGCTTCTGGTGATGGAGAAACACTTACTACCGGTACGACAAATCAGTATACGGTCGTTACTCAACTAGAATCTGGTGGTAATGCATATTACTGCATAAACGACTAATATTCGTTATTGTATTACGAGAAATAGAGGCAAACAAGCCTCTATTTTTTTGCGATTTATTAACGTTACCTGTTATGATAGTGGTTATGGAACAAGTGCTAGCTTACTTTATCATGGTTTTGGTCGGCCTTTGTATGGGCAGTTTCGCCGGCGCAACCGTATGGCGATTGCGTGCCAGGCAGTTGGTTCATGACAAAAAAGCTGGCGAAGAGGTTGACCCGGTTGAATATAGGCATTTGAACAAACTAACGAAGAATAGCCTAACAAGGGACCATTCCGTCTGCCTAAACTGCTCGTATAAATTGAAGTGGTATGACCTAATCCCACTGGTAAGCTGGATTTCTTTGGGCGGTAGGTGCCGCAAGTGCCGTAAGCCCATTGGCTATTTTGAACCAATAATAGAACTCAGCTTGGCGTTGTTTTTTGTATTGTCATATGCGTTCTGGCCAAGTCCACTTAATACTAGTCCCGAGATTATTAGATTTGTTATCTGGTTGGCGTCTGGCGTTGGGCTGACGATTTTATTTGCTTATGATAAAAAGTGGTCAATTCTACCCGACGTGGTCAACTACGTAATTATAGGTCTTGGTCTTATAAGTGCTTTGTTGGTGATCATCAGCTCTACCAACCAGCTACAAACCTTGATTGACGTAATCGGTTCCGTAGCCATATTAAGTGGATTGTATCTATTAATCTATGTTACTTCTCGTGGTAAGTGGGTTGGTTTTGGTGATGTGAAGCTATGCCTAGGACTAGCGCTTTTATTGGCGGACTGGCAACTGGCCTTTATAGCACTGTTTGCAGCTAATTTGATAGGTAGTTTGGTTGTGATGCCAGGGTTAATCACGAAAAAGCTAAAAGGTGATTCACACGTGCCTTTCGGACCGCTCTTAATAGCTGGTTTTGTAATCGCCGGCCTTTTCGGCCCATATATCATTAATCTGTACCAGCATCTGATATTCTAATCGTATTTACTCCTTCATGCTTATGTTATAATTATGAGCAAATGAAGCCTGTCAAGATATATGGTTTTACTATTGTTGAAACGATGTTATTCCTTGGGATATCAAGCCTGCTGGTTTTGGGTGTTCTGGTCGGGACCGGATCGGCAATTAATATCCAGCGGTATCGGGATAGTGTTACTTCAATGCAATCATTTTTGCAACAACAATATTCGAACGTGGCTAATGTGTCAAATGATAACAGCGGTAACCTAAAGTGCTATGGCGACAATAGCACGCTTCCGACTGGTCAATCCGACTGTGTGATACTGGGAGAATTTATCACCACAAATGGTGCTAAAGAATTAACGACTCAAGATGTTGTTGGTTATGATAATTCGTCGTCGTTACCCTCGAACGATTTAACCGCCTTGCAGGCGTACGACATTCAACTATCGCCAGTTGCACCAGAAACATATGATATAAGCTGGGGAGCGTCCCTTCAAAAGGCAGACGGTAGTCAGCTGCAGTTTTCAATGCTAATCGTCCGTTCTCCGTTCAGTGGTGCGATACAGACATTTATTGATACCGATAGTACCGGCGTAATAACAGGGGACAGTCAACATCCGCTAAGTGGCTTTCTGACTACGCAATATTTAACAAATGACGCTACGATTTGTATTAATTCAAATGGTCTGTTTACGGGGAATAGCATGGCTGTCTATATTGAAAAGGATGCAAGCAGTTCTAGTGGAGTTGAAACAAAAGGAGCTGATAGCGGATGTCGATAATGAAGGGCATGTTGGATAATCGTGGCGATACTCTAATCGAAGTAATGTTTGCGATTGCAGTTTTTAGCCTTGTGGCTGTCGGAGCAATATCTATTATGAACCAAGGGGCAGATACCGCCCAAAGAGCGCTTGAAATCGCTCTTGTACGTCAACAAATCGATGCACAAGCCGAAACGCTACGCTTCCTAAATGCTTCCTATATTGCCGCCTACGAAGCAGGCGGAACGTATTCTGCGAGTCCATATGCTGAACAGTGGCAATCAATCCAAGGACACCTTTCAAGCTCTGTCGTAGCATCGAGCACTAGTGCCACTTGTGCCATGGCTAAGGATATTACTAATAGTTTTATTCTAAATACGCATACGGCCGAGTTTGCTTCTCAGGGTAGTGGTGGTCTTACGTTTGAGCCAGCCGATACGTTCTCGCAAGTAAATTACAACAATAATACCGCATACGGCATATGGATTCAGGGCGTTAGCCCGGGTCAGTTTAGTGGGGACCAAAGTAGTTCAACCTACATAGATTTTCATATTAATGCATGTTGGTATAGCCCGGGTCAGTCGATGCCCGTAACTATAGGAACGATAGTGAGGTTGTATGAGCCGGTTTAATAATAGGAGCGGATTTACATTAATCGAACTGATGTTGGCAATGGGGTTTGTGTCGGCGTTGTTACTTGCAATCGCGATGACAGTAATTCAAATTGGCGATATATACAATCGTAGTATAACCTATACTAACGTTAATCAAGCCGGTAGTGCACTTGCTAGTGAGCTTCAACGCGACATTAACCAAAGTAGCCCTTTTGACGTATCTGATACGAAAAATGTTTTCGTACAGCAGGGTAGTCCAGGTAATTATTCGGGAGGTCGTTTGTGTATCGGTCAGTATAGCTATATCTGGAATTATGGATATGCTCTACAGCACGACAGCAGTTTTATTAACAAATATGTGAGCCCAGACACTGATCAGATTAATTTCGTCAAGGTACCCGATTCGGATGGTAGTTATTGTACTGACGCTACTACCACGGAGCAAGCCATAGATCCAACCGGAGCAATTGAGCTACTCAATACAGGTGGCCTTAATCTGGCCATACAAAGCTTCTCGATAACCTCAGATGCTTATGATAGTACGACTGGGCAAAGGATTTACAATATAAGTTTCTACTTGGCGACGAATAATCAAAACGAACTAAACTCCAGCCCTAACTCCAGCGCAACAGCCTGCTTAACACCAGATAGCCTAGATTCGAATCAGGGTTTTTGTGCGATAAGCCAATTTAATATATTAGCTAGGGCCGGAAATGTTACTGAATAATTCGCATTATTGCGGAAGGGAGCTTCATAGTATGAAACGTTTTAGCAAACAAAGTGGAGCCGTATCATTATTCGTTGTTATTTTCGCAACTCTTCTTATTACAGTAATAACGGTAAGTTTTATTAGTATCATGATTCAAAACCAACAACAAGCTACAGCCAACGATTTATCACAAAACGCTTACGATTCAGCGCAAGCTGGTGTTGAAGACGCGAAGAGAGCAATCCTATACCTTCAAAGCTATTGTGCGAGCCATCTCACGTCTGATTGCAATACAATGAAGTCGACAATAGACTCACAATCTTGCAACACTGCGGTTGAACAGCTGGCTGACGTAAAAAACAACGTTAGTGGGGGTGAGGTTATCGTTCAAACTTCATCTGGTGACAGTAAGATGAATCAGGCATACACATGTGTAAAAATTAGCATGGATACTGGTGATTATGTTGGTGTTTTAGGCAAGGATTCCAGTCAGATAATTCCCTTAGTTGGTGTGAGTAATTATGACACGATTAAAATCGAATGGTTTAATCAAAGCGACCTACAAGGGTCTTCAACTGGCCTTAACTTGCTAACGCCCGGTGACACGTCGTTACTTAGTCAGGGCGATTGGGTCAGTGCTAATAATCCGAACCAACCTTCGATTATGAGGGCCCAATTAATAGAATATAACAACTCTAGTTTCAATATTAGCGACTTTGACAATGATTCAAGCAACGGCAATGCTTCTAATAATACATTATTCTTATACCCGTCGGACGGTGTTAATAGCGTTAGTGGTTTTACGGACAATATACATCCTACGTCTAACTCAATCGGTGGTCCGGGCATGCCAAGCCAAGTACCATGCTCGAGTAGCAATTTAAGTTTAGGAGGTTATGCATGCTCAGCTACACTGACACTGCCCAAACCAGTCAACAGCAACGACCATACAGCCTACCTAAATCTCGAGTCATTATATAGAAAGTCCAGTTTTAGTATCATGCTTCTTAACGGAGGCGTAAACGGTACGCCTGTTTCGTTTGACGGCGTTCAGCCATTGATTGATTCAACCGGACGGGCTAATGATTTGTTTAGGCGGGTTCAATCTCGTGTGGAATTGACCAATGTTAACTTTCCTTATCCGCAAGGTGAAATCGATATAACTGGTAATTTATGTAAGACATTCTTTGTAACCGACAGCACAACTAGCTATAGTCCCGGGTCCTGTAGTCCCTGATGGAAAATTATTCTCTAGTCTTGTCGCTATGAAACTTCTCGTAAACTTCGTGTAGGTGTTGGTCTGTTACGTGTGTGTATACCTGGGTCGTACTAATGCTACTATGGCCTAGCATTGCCTGAACGCTGCGTATATCAGCCCCGTTCATTAATAGGTCAGTTGCGAAGCTATGTCTCATAGTATGTGGGCTAACATGCTTTGTAATACCAGCTAGACGAGTGTATTTGTTAATTATTCGCTGTATACTTCTGGCGCCAAGCCGTCGGTAATCTCCGCTATTCGTGGTCTCATTGTTTCGGCTGTAACTGATAAAAAGTGGCGGTAGCGAATCAACTCGTTTTTGTAGATAGTTATTGATGTGTTCACTGGCTTCTTCACTGATAAAAACCGGCCTATCCTTCTGTCCTTTTCCGCGAACCATAAACTCATGCCTCTTAGTATTAACGTGATCACGATTTAGATTGACGAGTTCAGATACACGTAATCCACTGGAAAAAAGTAGTTCAACTATTGCTCGATCACGAAGTCCAGTGGTGCTATCTGTTTTAATCTGTGCTAATATTTGTTCAATCTCGTCGAAACTTAGAAAAGTTACCTGTCGACGTGATACCTTCGGAAGTTCAATTTTCTCAGGAGATAAGCTTTTTATATCTCGTTTAGAAAGATAGTTTAAAAATCCCCTTAGTGCAATCAAGTGATAACTCTGGGTAATTGTTGATAATTCATCACCATTGCCATTTTTATAACGGTTTAACCATAACCTATATTTGCGAATTATTTCTGACGATATTTTATCAACAACAATATCGTTTGTGAATTCGATAAAACGCTCTAAATACAGAGTGTAATTTTCTGCCGTATGTGCAGAGCGACCACCTTCAACCTCCAAGTGTTCAATGTAATCAAGAATCAGTTCTGACATATACATACAGTAATCATATCGCAAAATTGATTATTTTGCTGTATGAGGTAATAGCTAAAATATTTGCTACAATGAGTATTAGTAAATAAAGGAGTAGTATGGCATCACACAAGAATACAGAGCAAACTTTAGTAATATTTAAACCCGATGCGGTGCAGCGAGGTGTTGTAGGCGAGATATTGACACGATTCGAACGTGTAGGACTGAAAATAGTTGGCCTAAAGATGATTTCGCCAACGCGCGATCAATATTTCAAACACTATGAGGAAATAGGGAAAATGATTTCTCGTAGGGGCCAAAAAGCATTCGATGTAACCCTCGATTTTATGCTGCAAGGCCCAGTAATAGCAATGGTCCTAGAAGGAATAGAGGCGGTCGAACTAGTTAGAAAGATGGCCGGTACCACAGAACCAAAAGCCGCCGCCGCCGGGACCATCAGGGGCGACTATTCTCATATAAGTTTTGGTTATGCGGATATAAATAATATGTCAACTCCAAATCTAATTCATGCCAGTGGTAGTGTTGATGACGCCAGACAAGAGATTAAACATTGGTTTATAAATTCGGAACTTTACAAATATAGTTCCGTACACGAGAAATTTACTCGATAAATCTGCTACAATACCAAGGTGAGCCTCGGTAGCTCAACTGGATAGAGCAGATCCGTCCTAAGGATAAGGTTGTAGGTTCAACTCCTGCCCGGGGTACCAAATTCATGGGGGTAAATATGGCGAAAAAGTCAAACGAAGAAAAACCGCAATTCAGTTTTGATGGTCAACGCGAAAACGAGAATTTACTGTTTGTTTTTCGACGTCACATGATTGCGATGCGAAAAGGTTTTTATCTTTTAGTAGTCCCACTTGCTATCTTGTCTATTCCGCCTTTAATTTGGCAGAGTAATTTATATCTATTCCTTTTGCCCCTCATCGGATTTGCAGTTGGATTGTTATTATTTATGTATCATTTTATCTTGTGGTACTACTCGATATACATAGTTACCGATCAACGCATTAGACAGGTTACGCAAAGTGGGTTTTTTAAGAAGGATGTGATAGACCTAAGGCTATCAAAGATTCAGAGCATAAGTTATAATATACCAGGGTTTAGTGGTGATATTTTTCACTTCGGAACCCTGGTCATCCATACATTCGTGGGTGATTTGGTAATTCATCACGTTGAACATCCTGTCAAAATTTACAACAAGCTACAGAGCGCAGTGAACAACGTGATTGATAAACAAGGAGAATATGAAGAAATTAGTTAAAAAATTTGTTAAACGGAAAAAAGAACCGTTGCCTACTCGCATTACTAGCGAGACAATTGAGCAGCATCGGGAACACATCTTGGCTGGTGGTCGTAAATTTAAATATCCAATTCAGTACGCTCGACATAGACTTGTAATAAATACAATAATTATTAGCGTGACAGCAATAGTTATCGCCATAGCTGTAGGCTGGTGGCAGTTGTATCCTCAGCAAAACACTAGCGAATTTATGTATCACGTGACGAAAGTTATACCCGTACCAGTGGCGTATGTAGACGGACAACCGGTGCTTTATAGTGATTATTTAATGAAATATCTAAGCTCAATTCATTATCTTGAGCAAAAGGAGCAGTTAGACGTAAAGACCGATAGTGGGAAAAGCCAAGTTGATTACATAAAACAAAAATCAATGGAATATGTAATCGAAAATGCCTATGCTGCAAAGCTAGCTGGGCAGTACGACGTGTCCGTTAGCAACGCGGAGCTAAATAATTATCTTACGTCTTTACGGCAGACGAGCGGGGGCGAAATATCTGAGCAAACTAATGACGCTGTTATTTTAGATTATTACGGGTGGTCACCCGATGAGTATAGTTATATGGTAGGTAAAGAATTGTTACGTCAAAAGGTGTCGTATGCTATGGACAAAGATGCTAAAAAAACAGCTGATAGTATTGAAAATACCCTCTCAACTAATCCAAAAATAATCATGAAGGATCTTGCTGAATCAACTTCAAAAACATCAGTAATTAAGGTTAATTATGGTGTTTCTGGTTTGGTTCCGAAATCTAATCAAGACGGCGGCCTAGCAATCGAAGCCACAAAGCTAAAAATAAACGAAATATCGCCAGTTATTCAGTCGACTACTGGGGACGGCTTTTATGTTATTAGGCTGCTTCAGATGAATAGTAGCCAGATTAGTTATGAGTATATAAATATCCCCTTAACTGCATTTACAAACTCGCTTAATCAAGTCGAAAAAGAAGGCAAAGTTACTCAATTTATTTCAATCCCAAGCGACAATTCCGAGCAGTCATAAAGAATGAAAATATCTGATTATAATTATAATTTACCCGAATCGCTGATAGCAAAAACACCTCCAAAAATTAGAGGCACATCTAGACTACTGGTGATAAATCGGAGTTTAACTGGGCTTGAAGATAGAAAGTATTCGGACATCGTAAACTATCTAAATCCAGGTGATGTTTTGATATTAAATAACACAAAAGTCGTTAAAGCTAGATTAGCCGTAAGCACAAGAACCGGTAAAAAGCGTGAAATATTGATTCTAGAAAAACACAGTTTTGACAACGATTGGTATGTCCACAGCGTTTTATACCGCCGGAAATTATCTCCTGGTGACGAGCTTTTCGTCGGCGAAGAGGTGATTATCGTCGACCGAATTTTAGGTGATGGCATAGCAACCGTTAGGTGTGACAATGACCTACTTAAGATTGCGGAAAAATACGGACGAGTTCCTTTGCCTCCATATATTAGACGAGATTCGAATGAGGACGACATTGTCAGATATCAGACCGTTTGGGCAAAAGAGAAGGGCTCTGTCGCAGCTCCAACGGCAAGTCTAAATATGACCGATGAAATATTAACAACGCTACGCCAAAAGGGCGTGGTAGTTAAGTATGTAACTTTACATGTTGGGCTTGGGACCTTTTTACCAATTCGTACAAATAATGTTGAGGACCATAAAATGCACCAAGAATATTTTGAGATTCCCAAGAGAACTGTTAGTTCTATTCAGAAAACGATGCGGTCGGGGAAAAGGGTGGTTGCACTAGGTACAACTGTCGCAAGAACTCTCGAATATGCATACGAATCGCTTGAAAAACTTCCGGCAGATATTTCCGGAGAAGCCGACATTTTTATATATCCAGGTTATAAATTCCGTATTGTTGATGTATTAATTACAAACTTCCATGCGCCTAAGAGCACCGTGTTAATGCTAACTGCCGCATTTGCGGGTTGGGACCGACTACTCCCCGCGTACGAACATGCAATTGAAAGTGAGTACGGCTTTCTTAGTTATGGCGATTCAATGTTGATCTTATAGTCGATTTGAAAGTGTTCATAACAGCTCTCGCTCCAAGTCTAAAGGAGTGTTTACGACTTTCTTTAAGAATTTCCGCCATTTCTTTCTCTTGTGCCTTTTTATAATTTTCGTTAGAGGTTTTTAATAATTCTTCAGCTTCGTCCAGTTTTGCCAGGCTAGTGTCACGATTATAGATTCCACTGTCGGCTATTTTGTGGAGGGTTTCTGCCATTTTATAATTAACCTCGCCGACCTTGTTGTATTCGTTTTCATCTAACATGTAATTTGCCATTCCGTAAAACCCGTATGCGGCCCGGTAATTGCCCACATCCTCCAACTCAAGTGCGTTGGTGGTGAGGTGCTCATAATCGATAATTGGACTTGTTTGATCTTTAGTGGAGATGAAGGCGGCCATTTCATAAAATTCCTTCGTGTTCTTGTAATTCCCGAATTCTTGTAGCTCGTGCGCTTTCGAAATTAATCCATCAAAGTCAAGGCTACCAAGCTCAACTCCATAATCAATTTCTCCGTGAGGAGGTTCTGAATCTGAAAGAGGCGTCTTGGGCCGTTCGAGTAGTTGGGAATTCTGGTTTTGCGTACTCATACTTTATATATTACCACAAAAGTGTAGAAAACGCAAGCGTGACTTACACTGACACGACATATTGAACACCTTCATTAATATAATAAGCAGATAGGAGGTGTAAAGTGAGAGTTGAACCGTCTTTAATCATCAGAACCTTACAGGCGAATAACGGTAGAGTTAGACAAACTGCCAGGCAGTTAGGTGTTAGTCCGGGGACAGTCATAAACTGGCGAAAACGATCTCGTAGTACCTCTAGGGGGATGAGGTATACTCTTACCAGGTTATCTAGATACTCGACCAGACCGAAGATGACCAGAATAACTACACTCTCAGCTAAACAACAAGACGAACTAGTAATTCTACGTCGACAATGTCACTATGGAGCAGATAAATTAGCTAAAATAGTAGGTGTAGATAAGCACAGTCGGACGATCCATAGATTTTTAAAAGCTAAAGGTTTAACGGCTCCGACAAAGAACTATCGTCGACCAAGATACCAGGAGACAACGCACATGTATCTAAAAAACGCTCACAGTCCCGGTAAACTCCAGATGGACGTTAAATACGTTACTCCGGAGCTGTCCGGACTAGAACATACCGTCTATTTGTATGCGGTTATCGACATATGGTCGCGTTGGAAAGCTGGTATCATCTTACCCTCGCTAGACCAGGAACTAGCTATAGGAGCGTTGGATTATTTACTACCCAGACTACCTTTTAGAACCGATTTCGTGCAAACAGATAACGGTTTCGAGTTTCAGAAGCGGTTTAAGACCCACGCCACGACCGACCTGGGCTTAAAACATCACTACATCCATAAGTCCAGTCCCAACGAAAATGCCGTTATTGAAAGGTCGTTTCGAACCGACGAGGAAGAGTTCTTCTGGTGGATTGACGAAGTCCCGGAAGACATTGTGGTTCTAAACGCTCGCTACCAAGAATACATGGAACAATACAATACCTTCAGGCCGCACCTTGGCATCGATTTACAAACACCACAAGAGAAGCTACGATCTTATACTAGTGTTCAATAAGTATGTGTCAGATTAAGG